>VTLG01017196.1_pt1 | contig 11047 bp, 18 predicted proteins | sample 4694571 | NCBI WGS metagenome assembly VTLG01 (sample SAMN12604809, study PRJNA352737) | marine metagenome | biome: ENVO:00000447; feature: ENVO:00000209|ENVO:00000569|ENVO:01000036; material: ENVO:00002151; isolation source: viral sequences binned using virsorter ... | reverse complement strand
TCAACTTGGCAATCTGGAACACCTGGTAGTGGTGGTACTGGTGGTGGAGGAGATGCTGGAGGTTATGGTGCTGGTGCTGGAAGTGCTGGAACAGTTAATACAGGTTCTGGTGGTGGAGGTACAACCAATGGTCAAACTGGTGGTGCAGGAGGTAGTGGTATAGTAATATTAAAAGTACCAGAAGGTTCAGGAATGGTTGTAGGTTCAGGTTTGACTTCATCTGTTGCAACATCTGGTGGTTTTGATATATATAGCTTTACACAAGGAACAGGGACGGTAACAATTGGCTAATTCAGGTGTATTTACAATAGATGATATAAATTTTTTAAGAGATAATGAACAGTTTCCAGAATTAGGACAACTTCAATTAATTCAAACTCAAACCTTTTATGATGTAAGTGAATTAATTTTTGCAAACATGGAAGAGTCTACATATGATACACATTTTATTACATACTATTTTGAAAATGGCTCAAGTGATGTAGGTATATTTGCAAGATTTGGTACAGATTCTTCGACATTTAGAGATAGTAATTATCATTATGGTGGAGCAAGGATGGAAGGTAACGGAAGCGGTAATTATGCTAGTACAACTATGTGGGGTATGAATATTTGCAACTTAGGTACTATGCAATCAGATATTGACGGTCCAGCTTTTTCTGGATACATACAAGTATATGATTTAGGTAATCCTAGAAAATATAGCATGCTTGTTTCTCATAGTGCTTATACAGCAAGGACTAATGTTCACATAGCTTCTTACTATGGAAGTGCATCATATGGAACTGCAGAAAAACACACAGCATTTAGATTATTTCCAAATACAGGTAGTTGTAGTGGTAAAGCAAGTTTATACGGAATAAGGTTTGGATAATGCCAAGTAGTTTACAATATATAGCAGATTATTATCAACAAGATATATCAAATTTCTCAGTTACTGATTGTTTTACTGATAAGTACGACTTATATCAAGTAATTTATAAAGTAACAGGTAGGAGCGTTCAAACATATGATTGGTTACGACTTGTTGATACAAGTGGTAATCAAATAAATCAATCTGAATATGCTTCTACTCAAATAGATTGGTCGGCTAATAGCTCAAGTTTTAGTAGCTACAAAAGTGACAGTGCTACTAGTATCGCTAATATTGGAATTTGTGGAACTGATATAGCAAAAGGCTCGAAGACAATAATAAATTTTTATCAACCATATGATTCATCTGCATACACTATGGTAGAGGGTAAAAGTGTTGGCTGGACTGGAAACGGTTATGGCACACAATTTATGGGTGTACACAAAGCTGCAGAAAGAACACCTGGTTTTCAAATTGTTTCTGGTTCAGGAACTTATTATCGTGTTCAAGCAACAGTATTTGGAGTTAAATAATGGCAGGTTCATTAATTAAGATAGCAGAAACAACTGTATCATCAGATGTAGCTAGTCTTTCATTAACAGGAATAGATACAACTTATGATGTATATTTAGTAACAGTTGTAGGAGCAAAGATAGGTACTGATGTTCACCAGATAAGACATAAGCTTACTAAAAGCGGCACTCCAACTACATCTACGGATTATAGTTTGACTTACAAAAGACTAAGGTCAGAAAATGCAATAGAGAATAAATATCAGACAACTGGACAATCTACTTGGGGACATTTAGATTCTATTGGAACTGGAGCAGGAGAAGCTTTACATGAAAGATTTTATATTTTTGGTGCACCTTTTGCAGACCAATTTACTTACATAACTTGGGAATCGGTTTTTTACGAATGGCAACCATACAGTAGAGGTATATTTGGTGGTGTTTTATATAAAGAAGCATCTGCTGTAGATGGTATACATTTTTTTGGTAGTAATGGTAGTGCGACAAGTAATATTACTGCAGGGAGATTTTCTTTATACGGTTTAAAGAAGTAAAAACAGATAAAATATAGTAACATAGGAGAGATATGGCTACATTAGAAGAACTAACGGTAGAAGCAACTTCTGAAATAGAAGCAGCTAAACCGTTATATAAACAAATAAATAATGAGCGTATGGAGTTCGATGATGCTGACTATGACCAAGCTATCACAGACTTAGCAAACTCTAAGTATGAAGAGCAAGAATATGGTTATATTACAGCTCGACAAGCAGAATACCCTAGTTTTGGAGACCAGCTAGATATGTTATATCATGACATGACAGCAGGTAAAGGCGACAATACTGGTGATTGGTATGCTGCTATCGAAAAAATCAAAGAAGATAATCCAAAGCCAGAATAGTATTCGCATAGCAATATGCAGGTAGAGGCGGGAACCACCAATAACACCCCCGCCTTTTACCTTTAGTGATATAATTAATTTATGGATATAGATAGTGAATTAGCAAACTTTCCTGAAGGTACAAGCAGAAAGCAAGTTATTGAAGAACTAATAAACCATGATGATGTGAGAGAGATTGTGTTAAAACAATTCAACTACATGAGAATCAACGGTATAAATTTAGTACAAGATGCAGACGACTTAGTAAACCTTTATCTAAAGATTGCTAAAAAGTTTAAATAATTAATAAAAAAAACCTTTTTTAAATACTTAAGTTTTTAACTTATTCCTGTAGACTATCAGTAAATTACAGGAGGAAATATGAGTGATGAACAAAGGGAGCTTACAAGCGACGAGCTAGTAAATATTGCTAACCAATTAAACGCTCAAGTAAATCAATTAAATCTAGTTATTAAAGATTTATCTGATAAATTAAGCAAGAAGGAGCTAGAAGCTTCTCAATTGCGTGCAATAATTACAACAATGACAGGGCAACCTAAAGCTGATGATGGCAGTTTAGAGGAGGAATAATGTCGACACTTAATGAATTCGCAAAAAGCAACAAGTCCAGAGCAGGTTATCAAGCATGGCGTGAAAAGCCTGAAAACGTTGAAGCATGGTCCGAAGCGTTAGAAGGTTTTAAATCTGGTTTACCTGTTGCAGTAATTGTAAAGTGGTTAAAAACTGAAAAAGATTGTCCACTATCTTATCACACGATAAGAACACAATTACGTGACCTAAGTACCTAAATTGAGTTCACTAGAAGATTATTCAAAGTCTCATAGAGATTTTGGAAATGTTCGTAGGACAAGAAAGATGCATCCTAAAGGATGGGAACCAGGTATTGATACTTCTAAAAATATAATTGTATCTAAACCTTTACCAAAGGCTATTAAACCCGAAGACCATAAGTGGGATATATATCTTGCTGAATTAGGTTTTGACCCTAAAGAATTTGAAATCATAGAACCTTTTGAAGTTCGTACATGGACTGCAAATATGGGTGCTGGTGAGACTGAACAGTTTTATTATTATAAAGCAAAGATAATATCTAAAAATCCAATAAGCTCTAAAGATTTTGATTATAAAAATTTACTAAAAGAAATAAAAGCTTATAAAGGTCAACCACAAAAAATTGCTGGTAATTCATCTTTTGTTGTTTGTCTTTCAGATTGGCAAATGGGTAAGAGAGATGGAGATGGTACACAAGGTATTGTAAAAAGAATAGAACAAATGATTCCTGATGTCACAGCAAGAATAAAAGATTTAAAAAAGAACGGTGTTGACTTAGCAAATTTATATGTCTTTGGATTAGGTGATATTGTCGAAGGGTGCGATGGCTTTTACCCGATGCAAGAATTTTCAGTCGAATATGATTTGAGAAGACAAAAAATGATTGCTAGAAGATTATTAATAAAAGCAATTAAGACTTGGGCACCATTATTTAAAAATGTTGTTGTTGCGTGTGTACCTGGTAACCATGGAGAAAATAGAAAGAATGGAAAAGCTTTTACTTCTTTTGGTGACAACTTTGATGTTAGTTTATTTGATGAAGCACAAGAAATACTTTCAGAAAATCCTGCTTTCAAAAAAATAAAGTTTATTATTCCAGAGAATGAGTTATGGATAACTCTAGATGTATCTGGGACTATTATAGGTTTAGCTCATGGTCATCAATTTAGAACTGGTGGACGTTACTCACATCAAAAAGCAGTTGCTTGGTTATCTGGTCAAGCATTTGGTATGACAGATGTAGGTGATTCAGATATATTAATATCTGGACACTTTCACCATCTCTTTGTAGTTAATGAAGGAAAGAGAACGCTTATGCAATGTCCTTCAGTTGATGGTGGTTCTGAATGGTTTGAAAATATGACTGGTAAAACTTCTTACTCAGGTACATTAACTTTTTCAATAACACCTGGAAAAACTCAATTACCATGGGATAATCTAAGAGTTATCTAATACCACTGCCTTTTCTAGACACTAGTAGAATATCGGTATGAAGTTAGACGTTGTCAGATTTCAATATGGCGAAGATGCTACAAACTCCCTACTTTTTATTGATGGCGAGTTTGAATGCTACGGTCTCGAAGATGAACATCGAGATATAAAAGTCATGCATGAAACTTGTATTCCAGAAGGAACATACAAAATTAAATTAAGAAATGAAGGTGGTTTCCACTCTAGATATGCAGCTAAATATGGTGATTGGCATAAAGGTATGCTCTGGCTACAAGATGTGCCTGGGTTCACTTTTATTTTGATTCATACGGGGAATACCGACCAGCACACCAGTGGCTGTTATATCGTAGGAGAAACTCAACAAGATTTAGATAAGGGTAAAGACGGTTTTGTAGGAAATAGTGGTGTAGCTTACAAAAAAATGTACCCAAAGGTAGCAGATGCAATACTCCAAGGAGATGATGTAGAAATAACCTACACAAACATTGAGGACTTGTTAGAACTACCACTTAAGATTTCTGAACTCCGTGGTCAAGTCAAAATCATGGAAGCAGAAAAACAAGGTAGATATATTACCTAGTTACAGGAGATAAATTATGGCTAAGGCAAAACAAAATCCAAAAGAATATTGGAAAGCAGCAGGAATCAGAGCACTAAGAACTTTTGTTCAAACAGCTTTGGGCGTGCTTATTGCAAATCAAGCAGGTATGTTTGAAGCTGACGTTTTAATGTCAGCAGCAGTAGCAGGTGGTTCCGCAGTAGTATCACTAATACAAAATGCATTAGAAGATGCTCCGTTTCCATTTATGTCTAACGTCCCTAAGGGATAATCAAATTTAATTAGTATGACGGTATAAATCGTCATACATTTTCTTATGACAATACAAGTAAGTAGCTTTCACTTTTGTGATTGGTGTGCTACAAAAATTAATACCAAAATCCTTCCTTGGGTATGCAATAATGAAAAGTGTGTTAAATATAACGAACACATCAACCCAAAGACAGGAAAATTAAAAGATGTATGAATATAGAGTTACAATTGACAGAGTTGTGGACGGGGATACTGTTGACTGCTGGATTGATTTGGGCTTTAATACGCAGGTTTTCAAAAGGGTTAGATTCTTGGGAGTCAATGCTCCAGAAACAAGAACGAGAAATAAAGAAGAAAAAGCCAAAGGATTAAAAACCAAAGAGTGGCTTAAACAAAAAATCGACCCTGAGTATGCAGGTTCAGAAACAGAAATAATTTTACAATCTCATGGTCTTGGTAAATATGGCAGAGTTTTAGGAGAACTTTATATTATGAAAAATAATAAAAAACTAAGTATAAATAAAGAGATGCTTAGATTAAAACTAGTCAAGGAATATTACGGTGGAAAGAGAAAGTGAAAGTTTGGATAGACCAAGACTTATGCACAGGTGATGGGCTTTGTGAAGAAATATGTCCCGATGTTTTTATAGGGCTAGATGATGGATTATATTATGTTAAAGATGGAGATAAAATTTATTCATCTGAACATGGTAATGAAGAAGGTGCTAAAGGTTTAGCAACTGTACCAAAAGGAAAAGAAGAGGAGGTAATTGAATCAGCGGAGGAATGCCCTGGCGAATGTATTATGATTGAGCCAGATTGAGATGCTTTCTAAATTTAATACTTTTGCCAGAATTCTTACTTGTATACTTTTAATTACTCCAGCTTATCCAGTACAAGCTTCTGAAATAACCGAGACAGAAACTTTTGATGGTACTAATGGTGCTCAAGTTACTGATTTAGGGATACCAAGTGGTAACTATGCTATTGATGATGGTGATAATGTAGCTATAAGAAATGACCAAAACTGTTGTGGTGTTGGTGGTCAATACTTTTTTAGCATGTTAGATAATCAAACCCAACAGAATGCAAACACAACAGGTTTTACATTTACTTTACCAAGTGACCACAATATAAAAGAAGTAGGATTTAGGACAGCTGGGGTAAATTCAAACTACACTATTCAATATAATTACTCAGATAGTACTAATGAAACTGTTAATTACAATGGTCAGTCTGGTGCATCTTATGAAGATATTTCTAAAACAATAACAGAAAAATTTATAACATCGTTTACAATTACTGTTTCGGACTGGTCTGGAATAGACACAATTTATTGGAAGTATGATGACACAACTACAACAACTACGACGAGCACTACTAGTACTACGACTACCAGTACCACTACGACAACGACTACCACTACTACAACTACTACTACAACAACAACTACAACGGTACCGCCAACGGTAGGAGTTCCAACAAATTTTACTGCAACAAGAACTGGTAATGGTTCTATTACTCTTGATTGGGATGCTCCAACGACTGGTAATCAAACACCTGATAGATATACAGTCCAATATGGAGATAATGGTGTATTAGACCAAAATCCTACTACTACAGATACAGAAATGACTTTGACTAGAAGTGAATTAGAAACTGCACTAGGTCTTAGCAGTAGTGAGGGTGTTGCATATATGTTTCACGTAAAAGCAGAAAATGTTGCTCAATCAATAGAATCTTCATTCACAGATGTAGAAACAATAACTATAAGTCAAGCACCAGATAACTCTGCTAGTACTTATGCAGTAACAGAAACTACTGATGGTATACATATTGAATGGATAACTCCTTCAAGCAACTGGGTTGATATTGCAGGATACAAAGTTATTTATTCAGAAACAGATAGTGATGATTACAACTCTAGTGTTTGGCAGTATCTTTATGTAAGCACTGATACAAGTGTTACAGAATATACAATCCCTTGGACAGATAATTTTGAATATTGGGACTATGGAACAATAAATGGAAATAGATATTTTAGAATTTCTACTTGTTCTGCTAGTTGGTGGTGTAATGATGTTAAAGGTACTTTTCAATTTAAGAACACATTAGGTCCTCCTATGAATCCAACAGTAGAAAATGTTTACGATACTGGTGTATTAGTAGATTGGGATATACCTAATACTGGAAATAGAACTGCTGAGAGTTATGATTTATATTACAGAATAAACGGCACTTCAGATAATACTGTTGTTACAGGAATCACCGATACTCAATACACAATTCCATATAGTGCTATCACAGACAACACTTATGTTTTTAGTATTCAAGCAAAAAATACTTCTTACAATGTAACTTCTGGATATTCAACTGAACCTGTACTTGGAGTTGTCAATCAAAAAGTTATTGATGACGCATATGTTCCACCAGCTCCTGACCCTGAACCTTATGTAGCACCACCTCCTCCACCACCGCCTGTTGTAGTGATTGTAGGCGGAGAAGAAACTGAATATAGTCAAGAAGAAGTTGATGATGGTACAGTTGAAAGAGACCAACAAAGAGCAAAGAACTTAGAACTTTATGGAGTAGAATTAACTGACGAACAAATTGCTAGAGGTGACGCAGGTGATATTGAACTTATTGAAGAAGATGAAGAAACCGAAACAGGAGAGTTTCCTAAAGATGATGATTTGGTATTATTACCAGAAACTACAGATTACGTTGAAGAGCCTGTATACGAAGTATATGACGATGATGAAGGTTGGGTTGAAGTCTCTGAAGAAGAGTTTGAAGAAATACTTGAGTTTGAAGCTGAGCGAGACGCTAAAGAATTAGAGGTACTTGAAACTTATGACCTCGAACAATTAGAAGACTTAAATTTATATATACCTGAAGAAGAATACGAAGACTTAACTGAAGAAGAAATCAGAGAAATAGAAAAAGAATTTGAAGAGTTTATTGAGACAATATTAGTTGTTGAAGAATACTTGGAATCTGTAGAAGATGATTTTGAAATTGAACCAATATTAATATTACCTGTTACCGAAATAATTATTGATGAAGATGATTTACCAAAAGAAGGTAGGCTACCGCCAATACCTGAAGATGAGGAAATAATTATATTAGAAGTTATTGAAGAAGATGGTGAACCAGTAATAATTATTCCAGATGATGTAGATGTATTCGAAGTAGAACTATTACCTGAAGAAGAAATAGAAGAACTTACTGAGGAAGAGTATAAAGAATATAAAGAGCAGAAGAAAGAAGTCATAGAAACTTATGTTGAAGAACTTGAGGAAGAAATTGTAGAGGAGATTTTACCTGAAACTGTTTCTGTTGAAGAATATAAAGAAATAAAAGAGAAAGATAAAGAAGAGCTTACTGAAGAAGAAGTTGAATTAGTTGTTGAAGTTGTTGAAGAAATTATTGATGAGGTTGTAGATACTGAAGAATTGACAGAAGTATTTGAAGAAGAAGAGATAATAGTCCTTGAGGAAGAAGAACTTGAAGAATTATCTGAAGAAGAACTTGAAGCTTATGAGGAAGAACTCGAAGAGATTATTGAAGAGTTTGTTGAAGAACTAGAAACAGAAGAGTTAGTTGTAGTTGTTGAACAAATTGCTGAAGTTGGTGTCGAAAACTTAGCAGTAGCTGATGAACAAACTGTCAAAGTCGTACAGGCAGTTGTTGCAGAAGTTGTAGATACAGAAACTGTTGCTGAATTATCTGAAGAGGAAGTAGAAGCAGTAGCAGAAGTTTTAGGTTTTGAAGAAGAAGAAGACGTTGCAATCATTGCAGAAGTTGCTGATAAAGATGAAAATGTTGCAGAAGCTGTTGATGAATATGTCGAAAGAGCTGTTGAAAATGCTGATGTTGAGAACTATACACTCGCAGATACAGTGACAGAGGTACAGGTTGAAGCCTTTATTGAAAACCCTATAGGTGAGCTAGTTAATGTTAATATTAGAGAGATGGAGTTGGGGTCGATTGGGTCTGATATGACAAGCGACCAGAAAGAAAAAGCACAAGAAGTCGTGGTCCCGATTATCATTGCTTCTCAAATCGTTTCTCAAGCTGGTGCATTATTTAGGAGATTAGGATGATAAAAAAAGTTATTGAGTTTTTATATAATGTTTTAGGTCTACCTTATTACGCAGTATTAAATTTATTAAAAGGTTTATGGGCTGGTGCTAAGGCAGGTGCTAAAGGATTAGTTGTTTCTGTAAAATTTGCATGGAAACAATTAATTAAATTTATTAAGACTATACCTTCAATATTAAAATTCATAGGCAAGTGGATTGTTGATGCTATAAAAGAATCTATTGCACAAATATTTACTTTGCTTGGTTTTTTCATAGCTTGGTTTACCTTGACAGGAACAGCACAGGATATTGTAGGTATCGCAATAATAGTTTCAACAATTATTTGGTTACTAACTATATATATTAGAGACTAATAAATGGCTAGGAGAAGGAAAAGACGTAAAGGTCTATCGACTTGGGGTAAAATAAAACAAATATTCTGGCGTATGATAGCTACCTTTACTGCAAATGGTTTAGCAACTATAGGTGCAGGAACGTTAGTTGGTATCGAAATACTAGATGCCGTGATACTAGCTGGTACACTTGGATGCGTCAAAGTAGCTGAAGATTTATCAAGAGCTTATCTAGATGATGGTAAGTTAACACTTGATGAAATCAATGAAGCGTTTAGTAAATTAGACAGGAGTAAGAAATGATTTGCGGATTATGTACGGGATTATGTTCAACTTGCCCTATTGCAGGTAATAAGTGAACGGCGGATGTTGTTGTGGTGGATGCAGTTGTGGTGGTGGTAAGAACTAATGGCACATCAAGTTAACAGTAATGGCGGGTATACACAAAAGGAAATGTTGAATTTGATTTTAGATGGACAGGATAAAATAAACGAAAGAATTGATGAACTACATGAGAAAGTAAATAGTAAAATGTCTCGTAGTGAAGTCAGTGGTTGGATTGTAGCAGTTAGTGCTTTAGTAGTATTGGTTAACACAGTTGCGATGTAATGAATAATGGGAGAGCAAATCTGGGTGCCGATTTTTTCTATAGCAGCAGTGCTGCTTTTAATTCTTGGTGGCTGGATATTTAGTAAATTCTTTTCTTATTATATGAGCGTCATGTCAACAGATAATAAACAAAAAGAATATTTAAAACCTTGTGATAGGTGTCTTGATTATTTCTTTGGTCCAAGTTATGACTTGTGTGTAAAGTGTAGAGGTTATAAGCCTTGGAATTCTTAATAATATCTTTTATTATTCTTGGCGTTCTTTATAAAATAAAACTATCTGGTCTCTAACCATATAACGCTTTTTCCCAAAACCTTCTATACATATTCTTGCTCAATACATTTTTGTAATTCTTTTGCAATAATGCATATATGCCTATTAGTTCTGCTTTTGTTTCTCCAGTTATTCTCTCTTCTTCTTCTATACAATCATTACAAATAACTAATCTATTATCAAAACCTATATCTCCAAAAGCGTGTGGATAACATTTTCTAAAATATTTATTTAAGTGATTGTTACTACATCTGTAACAAGTACGAAACTTATCTTTATTTTCTTTTGGTTTATAAACATAAATATCTTCTTCTTTAGTAATACCAAGTTCTTTAAATGCATATCGTAGTTGGTCAAGATTTGGATACTCATTATCAAAGTGTTGTATAATCGAAGCTCTTATCTCTTGAATTGTTGTGTGACTATTTCTGACTACTGTATTTACAATAAGCTTGTGAAGTTGTTTAATCATTTCTTGCGTAGCCATATTTTTTAAATATACTACTTTACTCATTATATACTCCCCCGCTCTGGAAAAAATAAATCTTGATTCTCCCCAACACAATTAGCATCTTCATAAAAATCGGGAACTGTAAGTATATCTGCAAGCGTCGCTATAAATGCTCCTTCTTTACTGATACTTACT
>VTLG01013791.1_pt1 | contig 11047 bp, 15 predicted proteins | sample 4694571 | NCBI WGS metagenome assembly VTLG01 (sample SAMN12604809, study PRJNA352737) | marine metagenome | biome: ENVO:00000447; feature: ENVO:00000209|ENVO:00000569|ENVO:01000036; material: ENVO:00002151; isolation source: viral sequences binned using virsorter ... | reverse complement strand
TCATCATGTTTTTAGTCCATAGTATGGATAGGGGACGGTGGCTTTTAGAGAGGCCAACAACTGAAGCTCGGGTCGTCAGAGGTGAGAAGACGGCATCTCAATTCTTGCGAGGAATTGAAGATGCCGTTTTTTTTATGGATGGAGATAATCGATGAGTACACTGGTTGCTAGTCGAACGGAAACCGCGAATGGTACTGCCAGTGTTGGCGTCAGAGCTCCCGCTGATCTGGATGTCGCAACATTTTTATTGAATGTCACTGCCGCTGCAACGGAAGCGGGCGATAAATTGAACGTCTATATCCAGTCATCGCCAGATGGTGGATCGACATACGATGATTTTATCCACTTTACAGAAGTTCTTGGTAACGGTGGTGCTGTTAAACACATTGCGGTTGTAAATTTTCGCGGAGCACCAACATCCTCTCTTCACACACCGAATGACGCAGCGTTATCTGTGGGCGTGAACCAAGGGCCGGTATCCAACCTATGGAGAGTAAAATGGGTGGTGACGGACGCCAGCACTGACAATGCGTCATTCACGTTTTCTATTTCTGTGTCGTCTGCCATAGAGTAACAGCTATGCCTTTTGGTCGCAATTGTGAATTTAAGGATTTCGATGATTGCGTAGCGAAAACAGGCAGTAAAGAAATATGTGGCGCATTGATGCGAGACACAAAAGATAAATGCAATAAGAAAAAGGCTGAATCGAGGGAAACAATGAAATACGAACATATTGTCCGAGCAATGTGTGATTCGTCGTGGGCTATTATGCCTTCCAAGCTTCAGTCTATTGTCGAATTCATACAGATGAAAGTCGAGGGAGTTGATTTGTCTCCTGAGATGATTGAAAAAATTACAGAAAACAAATCAATTGTAAAAGCGGAGATATTGGACGCAAGTCCAGTAAACGGATCTGCACCATCGATGGGCGGTAGTAAGGTTGCCGTACTGCCGATCCATGGCACGATTGCCCACCGCATGAATATGATGAATTCCATCAGCGGAGGCGTTTCAACAGAAGCGTTGGGAAGGCAATTTGAATCCCTGGTAGAAGATCCAAATGTCGGCACGATTATCTTGGATATCGATTCACCAGGAGGTGCTGTTTCTGGTGTCGAAGAGTTGAGCAGTCAAATATTCGCCGCTCGAGATAAGGTTCATATCGTTGCATCGGCCAATTCTTTGGCTGCCAGCGCTGCCTATTGGTTGGGATCACAAGCCCACGAATTCGTTGTAACCCCAAGCGGAGAAGTAGGCAGCATCGGTGTGATTGCTGTCCATGAAAGTGTCTTTAGAGCTAAAGAAGAAGAAGGACGAGACATTACTGTCATAAAAGCCGGTAAATTCAAAGCCGATACTTCACCTCTAGAGCCGTTGTCTGATGAAGCCCAAGCGTTCATTCAGGAGCGGTTAGATGAACGATACGATGTCTTTGTTTCGGCGGTATCGCAAGGTCGAAACGTATCGAAACAAACGGTCATCAACAAGTTTGGAGAAGGCCGAACAGTCGGTGCTAAATCGGCTTTGTCGAAAGGTATGGTGGATGGGATAGAAACGCTAGACGAAACAATAGCTCGTTTTGTCGGAAAACCGGAATCATTCAACGAGGCAGTCAATCCGGTAGTCGAAAAGGAGGTTGTGACAGTGGGATTTGATACCAATTCACTTAAAGAAGATGCACGCACTTATGTTGAGGGCTTGGAAGCTCGAATCAATGAGCTGGAAGGTCAAGTTAAAGACGAAGCCCCCGAAGCCATTACCGAGGAAGTTATGTCGTCGCTTCCAGAATCGGTAAGGCAGGAATTGAATGCAGCCAAAGAGAGAGCCGAAGAAGCTGTAGCGAAAGCTGAGGCTGCTGAAGCCGTAGCTGCGGCTGAAAGAGAATCGCGAGTCCGCAGAGAGTTGCAGGACAAAGCGAAATCCTTGTATCCTCACTTGCCAGGATCTGTTGAAGAAAAAGCCGATATGCTGGGAGCCATTGAAAAGCTCAGTGAATCGGAGCGGGAATCCATCAATGCTCGATTGGCTGCTGGTAATAAAGCTATTGAGACGTTGATGTCTTCTGAGATTGGAGAAGCCACTCGTGAGACTGGTTCGACGTTTGGTAAAATCGAATCACTGGCGACTGAGTTGATGAAATCCGAGGACATTACGAAGGCCCAAGCTGTCCGACGTATTTCTCAATCTCATCCTTCTCTTTACGCAGAATATGTTGAAGAGACCCGTAAACCCATTAAGCAATAGTCTATACGATAGGAGTATTTAATCATGGCATGGACGATTCCAGGATTTTCTTTTACTCGAGTTGCTGGCGCTGATTTGAGTTCAGCTCAGTACAAGTATGTCAAACTCAGCACGACGGATACCGTTATCCTGTGTGCTGCGGCTACGGACGTTCCCATCGGTATTTTGCAGAATGCCCCAGCCAGTGGTGCCGAAGCCACAATCATGGTGACAGGTATTTCTAAGGTCAGTTCTGACGCAGCATTGTCTATTGGCAATCAAATTGGTACGTCTGCGGACGGTCAGGCCGATGCAAAGACTGCTGGTAGCGATACAACTGAATACGTCGTAGGTGTTGTGTTGGAAGCTTCTTCTGGGGCTGGCGCTTTGGCAACGGCCACGGTTAATTGCTTGAACCCCCATAGAGCGTCGTAACGCTATGCGTCAAGCGACATTGGAGTTACATACGTTATGTATTCGCTTGGCAAAGGGTGTGATATCTGGGTGGGAACGATGGCTTCGAAGAGTCGTCGATGAAGATCGAGACCATAATCGAATTGATGTTGGGAGGATAACAGATGGGTCAGCCAACTAGAAGCAGTGTCCATGTTGATGCAGTACTTACGAACATCAGCGTGGCGTATATCCAAGATCGTTCAAAATATATTGCAACGCGAGTCTTTCCAGTCATTCCGGTGGACAAGTTGTCTGATGTGTATTTTTCGTACACAAAGAACGATTGGTTCAGGGATGAAGCGCAGCGACGTGGAGACTCTACGGAATCAGCGGGCAGCGGGTACAATCTGACAACCGCTTCGTATCAGTGCGATGTGTGGGCGTTCCATAAAGACATTGGCGACCAGACACGTAACAATGCTGATAATCCTATTAACTTGGATTCAGAAGCAACGGAATTCGTAACCCAACGGTTGCTGCTTCGCCAGGAACGTAAATTCGTCTCGGATGTATTTACGACTGGTGTATGGGGAACTGACCGCACATTGTCAGGAACGGACCAGTGGTCGGATTTCGTCAACAGCGATCCGCGTGACGATGTAGAGACGGCGAAGGAAGCTATTCTTGGCGTGACGGGATTTGCATCTAACACGATGGTTGTTGGGTGGCAGGTATGGCGTCAGCTGAAGAATCACCCCGATTTCCGTGAGCAGATCAAGTACACGTCTTCTGACAACATGACGCCTGGTATGGTGGCTCGTATGTTGGAAATCGATAATTTCATTGTTGCCAGCTCCATCTATGCAACCAATGATGAAGATGCTACTGCTGCGTATGATTTCAACTTTGGCAAATCGGCGTGGATCGGTTACGTCAATCCGAACCCAGGATTGCTGGCTCCCAGCGCTGGATACACTTTTGCATGGAATGGCGTATCTGGGACTTTGGGTGCTAATGTAGGTATCTCCAGTATTGAGATGCCGTTGAAGAAGGCGACTCGTATCGAAGGTGAAGTCGCATTCGATAACAAGATTGTTGCAACCGATTTGGGATATTTCATCAATTCGGCTGTTGCGTAATAGAGGAGGTGTCATGCATTGCGTGGTGCAGAAACCGTTCAGCGGAAATGGCGTCGATTACCAAAGTAACTGGTTAATTGATACCGGGAGTTGGCCTATTCGACGCAGGGATCAGCTGATATCACAGCGTTTCATTAGGATCGCTTCAGATGAAGAGATATCTTCAGCTTCTGAAGAAGAATCAACTCCGAAGCGATCCTCGCCTCGCTCTCGTAAGAAAAAAACAACTGCCCGAAAGCGGAGGTAACCTTCATGGGAGTGCAAGGAAAGAATAAAGGTAATTTTGTTGTCGGGCGTATGAGCAGCGACAACTTAAATATTACGACGGTCACCATTACGAATGCCCAGATGCTCACGCTAAGAGCATCGCCCGTTACTCTGGTTGCTGCCCAGGGTGCAGGTACAGTGATCGAATTTGTCAGTGCAATGTTGTTTTGCGATGCGTCAGGGGCTGTTTATACTGAATCTGCTGACAATATGCAGATTAAGTATGTAGACGGATCTGGCGTAGCTGTTACGGCTGACATTGAATCGACGGGATTCATTACTGTTGCTGATGAAATGGCAACCACTGTCATTGCGAAGATTGATGCGATTGCCACTGATGCTCAGTGCGTCAATCAACCATTGGTCCTTCACAATGTCGGTGACGGTGAATTCGGTGGAGGTAATTCAGCTAACGATATGGTGTGTAAAGTCGCATATCGTGTTCATGCGCCTGGTTACTAGCGAGTATCGATAATGACTTGGACCTATTCATCGACAAACCTTACAACTACTCTGGCCAAGGTACGTTTGTTGATCGGTGATACTGATACCGATGATCAACAAATGACTGATGAAGAAATCCAATTCTTTATCGACAATGAAAAGTCCATTTACATGGCAGCGTACCGATGTGCTTTAGCACTGGTCGCCCATTACGCTCGACGGGTAGACAAGGAAATGGGTGACCTAAAACTCCTTGCTGCTCAACGCCATCGTCACTACATACGGTTGGCAGAAGAATTGTTAAAAAGGAATGTTCCTGCCATTCCGTCATCTGGTGGAGTGTGGAAGACGGAAAAAGAAAATCTAGAAGACAATACGAATTGGATACAACCTTCGTTTAAACGCGGGATGATGGATTATACCTAATGGCTGTTAGCCCTAATCTGGATCCAGATTTTAGAGAATTAATGCCGTATACGGTTACGATTGCTCCAAAATCAGGACAGAATCAATATAACGAGGCGACGTTCGGTACGCCGGTTACGTATCAAGCTCGTATTGCTGGCAAAATCATGGAGCTTCGTAATAAACGTGGTGAGCAGGTTACGACGACATTTGAATTGTGGATCGATACCACTGATACGATTGCGCCAGATGCGAAGTTAACGCTGACAGGAGCAACATGGGTTGATACGACTCCAGAGATTTTCACCGTCCGCCGTGTCAGCGATGAAAACGGAGACAGCCATGTCCAGATATCATGTGGGTGGCAGTATCACAGACAGGGGTCGTAATGTCCGTTATTAAATCGAGAGTCCGAATAATCATTGATCCCCGTAACCTTGCCCACATAGAACGAATGTTCAAGGATTCTTTAGACAAAGGCTTGAATAAATCTGCTCAGTTGTTAAGGAAAATGTTGCAAGAAATAAAAGCAGAATCTCAAGCACAAGTCCCCTATGATACAGGGAATCTACATGATGCTGCACATTATAAAGTGTGGCGTAACCCGAAATCTGTGTCTGGCCGTATCTGGTACGATACGGATAAAGCTCCTTATGCGTGGATACAGCACGAAGTTCCGCCCGATACATTCAGACATGAGATGGGAAGAAAGTGGAAGTTTCTAGAAGATCCTGTTACCGAACGCTTAGATGATATAGAGGATCTGTGGGCTGAAGCTTTTGAAGGAGTGTGGAGATAATGTCTCTGCTCGAAGACATTAGCTTACGTTTAGAAAATCAAGGCCGAGGTACACGAGGAACCAATATTTTTATTGGACGGCAGCCAGACGGCCCTGATAACATCATTATCATTTATGAGTTAATGGGGCAAGAACCATACAACACTATGGGTCCATCGGGAACAGCTCCGTATGTCAAGCGACCCAGATTCATGGTCCAAGTCCGTAACACTAGTTACGCAAATGGACAGACATTAGCAGATCAAGTATACAGCGATCTGCATTGGTTCACTGGAACAATCGGATCAACAAGATATATGTTGATACGCGCATTGAATCAACCTTATTCAATAGGCGAGGATGAGAACAGAAGAGCTCAACTCTCCTGTAACTACAGATCGTGGAATGAATGAAAAATCCAAAACTGATAAAACAGCAACTTCGTGCTTTACAAGCGAGCTGTGCTTCTGCAATTCAGAACATTGAATCGATTGTTTCGTTGCTAGACGAGGAAATGCAACCACCTACTGTGTCACGAGGATCTGGGGAATGTAAGCATCCTATGGATTGGTTGAAGGATATGCGTACGATGGGACATCCCAGAAGATTCCATTGCACCAAATGCAACCAAACAATCAATGTAGAAGATGAAAAAATACTAGAATTGGCTGTAACAAAAGGTTGATGAGGAGTCTACATGGCTATTCAAGGGTTGATGGATGCTCGCGTATTCCTGGGTGGATACGAATACACTAGTTTCTCGAACTCATTGTCTACGGACTACGGAGTCGAGGTTCTAGACGAAACAGTTTTTGGCGATACGACCCGAACCAATATTGCGGGATTGCGGACGTTCGCTTTTACGATGAGTGGATATCGTGACGACGGTGGGTCTACGCCGTTTGGTGATGCTGGTGGTACGGCGTATTCCAGAATCGGTGCAGCGAGAGAGGTATTCTCATTCGCTCCTGTTGGAACGTCTGATGGACAGCGATCCTTTACCATTCGAGGCGTCAACGGCACCTACACCCCGTTGTCAGGAACCGTCGGTGATTTGTTGCCCTTTGAGTTGTCTGGAAATGCCGCTCACTCGGAATTGATACGTGGCGTAGTCGAAGGCGTAGGGACAAAGACATCGACTGCTAACAGTACGGGAACCAATCTTGGCGCGTTGTCTGCTGCCCAATCTCTGTATGCTGGTTTACATGTTACAGCGTATAGCGGATCGTCTCCTACGTTGGATGTAAAAGTCCAAAGTGACGATAATTCAGGTTTCTCTTCAGCTACTGACAGAATCACTTTTACACAAAATACTGGAAGTATTCAAGCCCAATGGGGCTCAGTTAATGGAGCAGTCACTGATACGTATTGGCGTACTGTGATGACAATCGGTGGAACTGGCCCCTCGTTTACATTGTATGTAACTTTGGGCATTGGGAGTTTGGCTATATCTTAAGGAGGCAAGGGCAATGGCAACTTTTGTGTACACGGATGCGTCGGTGGTTGTAAACTCTGTTGATTTGAGTGATCATGTTAAATCTTGTACATTGAATTATGAAGCCGAGATGTTGGATGATACGGTCATGGGTGACACGACTCGATCCAATATTGCCGGTTTGCTGAATTGGTCCATCGATGTCGAGTTTTTGCAAGATTTTGCATCTGCAAAAGTCGATGCCACATTGTTTACATTGGTCGGGGCTGCAGCCTTTACTGTCACGGTGAAGCCAACCAGTGGATCAGTCAGCGCAACGAATCCTTCGTTCTCCGGCAGTGCGGTGTTGGAATCTTATCCTCCGATGTCGGGATCAGTTGGAGATTTGGAAACCGCCAGTGCGACATTCCGGTCTGCTGGGACGTTGACACGAGCTACGTCGTAATTGATACACCATAGAGGAGGCATGTTATGACTTGGACAAAACCTGAGATGAAGAGTATTTCATTGAACATGGAAGTATCTTTGTATGTAACTGCTGGTTAATTGTTGTTTAATATAGCAGGGGGGCAGTATCGCCCCCTGCTAACCTGTTCGTGGTGCTCGTCGCCCTGGCCTCCACCACGGACTTATAGAGGGAGATCGTAATGTCCAACCTGAAATCAATTCCATTCACTCTTTTTGTAGACGAGGGTATTGAAAAAGAACCACGTCATTTGCGATTCGATTTCAATGCACTTGCAGATTTCGAGCAAACTAACGGAATGGGATTAGGTCAACTGTTGTCGATGAAAGCAGTTTTCGGTACGGCTCGCGCCATGTTGTGGGTCGGATGCAAATGGGAAGATCCAAAGTTGTCTCTCCAGAAAACCGGTGATCTCGTCGGAGAATTCATCGGCAAGGGAGGGTCTGTCGATCAGATTCTGTCTGCGTGTTTTGAAGCCGCAACGGATCAAGGTGCCCTTGGGACTCCAGTTACTGAAGAAGAAGATGAGGAAGACAGTGACTCGGGAAACGGCGGGTCGCCCAAAGCTCTCGGAATCGCCTCCAAACGTGGAGGGAGTTCATTGAAGAAGTAAAACCTATCGCTTTCGGTGCCTTGGAATTAAAGCACGATGAGCTGTACGCGATGACCCCGAAAGAATACACTGAACTGTCAGAGGGGTGGACGTGGCGCATTAAATTTCAAGAAGAACGGGAAGCGAAATACGTCACGATTTTGGCTAATGCGGCAGGCAATTTGAAAAAGAAACTTCGTATAGAAGACGTATTGGGTCGCAACACAATGGCCCAGAAACATCAAATTGCAGAACGTCGAAAAGTCTTAGCCGAACGTCGTAAACGAGAAAAAGAAGAATAATCATGGCTGCAGGACTATCAAGCTCCACCACTCTGCAAGCATATTTGAACCTGAATCCTTCTGGGTGGATTGCGGGTATCAAAACAGCTGAAGCAAAGATGGAGAGATTCGGGACCCAGATGTTTTTCCTAGGGTCTCGAATCTCGGCTGCTGTAACTGTTCCGATGACGTTGATGACGAAAGCCATCGTCAAAGTCGGTGCAGGCTTCGATCAAGCCATGACAGAGTCGTTGGCTATTATTAACGATGTTACTCCACAGATGCGTCATCAGATGGAGGACACCGCTAAACAAGTCGCATTAACGACAAAGTACAGCGCCACAGAAGCTGCCGAAGCTTATTTCTTTCTAGCTTCATCAGGTTTGTCGGCTGCTGAGACGATGAATGCGTTGCCGATTGTTGCGAAATTCGCGCAGGCTGGTGTCATTAACCTGGCGAAAGCAACAGAGCTGTTGTCGGATGCTTATATCACCCTGGGATTAAAGACAGGGGGTCCACTCGATCAAATGCGGAACATGCAACGAGTGGCCGATGTCCTGACCGAAGCCAATAACATGGCCCAGGGATCGATTGTTGAATTCTCTGAAGCCCTGACGAACAAAGCTGGTGTGGCAATGCGTGTCTTCGGCGTCAGCGTCGAAGAAGGTGTAGCGGCGCTAGCGGCTTTTGCCGAACGCGGTGTGAAAGGCAAACTGGCTGGTCAGCAACTCTTCATCGTCATTCGTGACCTCCAGCGAGCAGCTCTCAAGAATAGAGAAGAATGGGAGCGAATGGTTGGTCCGGGAGCAGTTTTCGATGAAACGACTGGTGAGCTGCGGAATCTTGCAGACATCGTTAAGTCGTTGGAAGTTGCTCTTGAAGGCATGTCAGATCGGCAGAAAAAAACCACTCTTGACATGTTGGGATTCCAGGAACGATCTCTCCAAGCGACACTGACCTTGGTCGGTGCGTCGGAGCGTATGCGTGAATTCCAAACAGCATTCGAGAATGCAGGCGGCGTCGTAGACCGTGTTGCAAAGAACCAGATGATGTCGTTCACTAACCAGATGCATTTGGTTAAAGAACGTGTGTCACAAGTTGCCATAGAATTATTCGATACATTCAGACCCGCTTTTGAGCAAGTTATTATCCCACAAGTTAAAGAAGCCATTAAGGTTCTAGAACGATTTGTTGATTGGTTGGGGACGTTATCTCTCGAGGGACGATCTGCTATCTTATGGGCTACGGCGTTTACAGTTGTCCTAGGTCCGTTGATCGCAGGATTCGGTGGATTTGTCCTTCTTGCCAAAGGGGGGCTTGGAGCGTTAAAGCCTCTAGCAGCCCTTATTGCCGGTCCATTAACGGGGGGGACGAAGGGGTGGTCTAAATGGTCGAGGATTGCTGAGACTAGAGCGATGTCTTGGCAGAAAAAGGTATTCATACTCGGTGGAAGGCTGTCTCTAATACCCGCAGCAATATTGGGGATAAAAGAAGCGATTGATTTCCTTGATCCTCGACAGAAAAGTCTCTCAACGACTATGTTGGAAAACGCAGCCAATGTTGGGATGACAGCGAAATCACTGGAAGAGTTAGTTACAACATACGATGAGCTGATCGCTGTAGGACCGTTGAGCGAAGAACAAACTCGGAAAATGTCAGACGCCGAAATGGTTCTGGCAGAGATGCTAGGTATCTCGGCCGAAGCATTCCGTGCGGAATGGACAGAAGGCGACAGAGTCAGAGATTTATTTGAGGATCAAATTGAAACTACTAAGAGACTGGAATCCGCTGAACTAGATCGTATTTCCCGCGCCATATCTGGGACCGCTGATCTCATCGCTGCCATTGAAGCTGAACAATTGGCGTTAGCCCAGGGAGGCGATGTTTCCATTGAAAAAATGGGTAAATGGGCCTTAATGGGTAAGGCACTCATAGAAGGATTTAGGAGTATATGGAATGGCGTCAGACTGGCTTTCCATGAAGCCGGCATCATGTGGGAACAGGGGAAATTAGCCTTTGAAGAAATGGGCAGAAGTGGCGGCATTGCTGGCAAAATTATATCAGGAATACTCGGTTGGATTGAAGGTTTGGTTGGAAAATGGGATGAATTCTGGGCAAAGTTAAGAAAGGATACCGCAGAGGCTGAAAAAATTAACATTGCTACCGAAAGGGAGATGGGGGATGACATAGCTGGACAGGATGAAGCATCCCTGCAAAGACAGCGCGAACTGACAAACCAGTTGACTGAGGCGAAGGCAAAGTATGCTGAACTGATTGCTGAACTGAATATACGGAATCGTGAATACGGTACGGGCCTTGACAATATTACGGTTGCTCAGCGATCTACTGCTGAGAGCGCCGGAGAGTTGCTTGACGGATTAGACCCCCTCAACAACGGTCCAGATGGATTCCAAGGCGGTATCGAAAATACATCAGCATTCCGTAAAAAGGTCGATGATCTGGCGGCTCGACTGAAAGGGATGGGGACGACAAAACTTCCTGTCTTGGTAAAAGCTTTTAGAAGTCTGACAGGTGAACAAAAAGAATCTATAGTCACGGCACGCGAATTGTGGAAAGTCTATAAACCGATTCGCGCTACCATGGCCCAAGATGCGTTGCCT
>VTLG01008532.1_pt1 | contig 11047 bp, 9 predicted proteins | sample 4694571 | NCBI WGS metagenome assembly VTLG01 (sample SAMN12604809, study PRJNA352737) | marine metagenome | biome: ENVO:00000447; feature: ENVO:00000209|ENVO:00000569|ENVO:01000036; material: ENVO:00002151; isolation source: viral sequences binned using virsorter ... | reverse complement strand
AGGTTGGTTATATCCCGATACACCACATTTAACTATGAGCCCTTTGGGAACTGAAAGATGTCCTACGCTATCTAAAGAAACTATTGATATGGCTTTAAATGATGAGATATATCCATTCAATGATGATAGATTGTGGGATTATTACAAACATAAAGAGTTGTGGACTGCACCAAATACTGATCCTCTAAATATTGCAAAAGGCTTTTCAACAGTACTTAAAAAAGAAAAACCTAAAATAATATCATCTCATATACCTAGAACAGGTGGAAATTTATTTAGAAATGTTTTATACGATTTATATGGTGTTCGTGATTGTTTAGAAAATGTAAAAGATAAAATATATTATGATGAAAAGTATTTTACACGTAAAGGTGATATGGTTATGTACGAAGATTATGGAGATAAGCCAGAATATAATTATTATGAAGTCAATCCCACAGTGGATGTTCCACAATACGAATGTATACACGGGCATTTTAGATTAGGTAAATATAAACAATTATTTAATTCTCATAAATTAATTGTTTGGCTTAGAAATCCTATAGATAGATTAATATCACACTATTACTTTTTAAAAAATTCACCACTACATATCGATCCTATACAAAACAAACTGATAGCAGAAGAATTAGACTTATATCAATTTTGTGAGTTAGAAACTTCTAAAAATATCTATAAAAAGTATTTTCAAAAATATTCTAAAAATATAGACTTCATAGGAATTACTGAAAGTTATAATGATAGTTTGAGAAAGTTTGAAAAAATGTTTGATGTTGAAGTAGGAGATACATATCCATATTTTGATATAGAATCAGGCGATTCAGATTTTAAAAACAATATACAAAATTCAAAGTGGGCTGTATATAAAAAAGAATATGATAAAATAGATAGAAACTTTATAAAAAAATTAAATCAAGATGATATAGAAATATACAATCAATCAGTAAGAATAAATTCGGAATATAAATTATGAGTAAGGTATTTGGTATAATAGGTCACGCTCACGATTCTACAGTTGCTTATATAGAAGATGGTGAAATAAAAGTGGTTATAGAAGAGGAGAGAATTCGTAAGATTAAATCTTGGGCACTTAGTGGGGTTTATCCGTGGTTTGCTATGGATACAATAGAAAATGATATGGGATATAAATTAGAGGATTCGGACTATATTTGTATAGCAGAAGTAGCAGAGCCAGATTTAGATAGATATAAATCAGAAGAGATGAGAAGAAAGGTGGTTACATATCCACATCATTTACTTCACGCAGTTGGCGCATATTATACATCAGGTTTTAAAGAAAAGACTTTAGTTATTACTCACGATGGAAGTGGTTTTAAAACTGTTGGTAGGGTTTATTTAGGTTATGATAATAAATTACATTTAGTACATAAACAACCAAAAGAAAAATCAGCGTCTATTGGACAATATTTTGGTCGTTGTACAACTCAGTTTGCACCAAAAGGAGCTGTGTGGCATTCTCTTAAAGATGAGGGAAAGCTTATGGGTATGGCTGGTCACGGAAAATATAATGAAGAGATGTATAATAAATTAAAACAATTATTACACTACACCAATGATTTGAATTTTGGTCCTTGTGGAAATTGGAATAGAGTAGAAACATTTTTTGAATCACTTCGTGAAGAGGAATCTGATTGGAGTGATAATTTCGAACTAAGAGCTGAGTGGGCTTTCAATGTACAAAAGTTATTAGAAGATGTTTTTTTAGAATATTTAGAAGATTTACATAAATTTTATCCTGAATATAAAAGGGTAGCAGTTGCTGGTGGTATTTTTGCTAATGTAAAATTAAATCAAAAAATAAATGAATTGGATTGGGTTGATGAAGTTTATGTGTATCCTGCTATGAGTGATTCTGGACTAGCATTAGCAGCTGCTATAATGAAATCAGTAGAATTAGGTGAGTGGGAAAATAAAAGATTTGAAAATGTATTTTTAGGAAACGATTATACAAAAGACGAAATAAAAAAAGAAGAGAAAGAATGGAATTTCAATAAAGAAAAATTTGACTCTAAAAAAGTTGCTAAACTATTAAATGATGGAAATATTATTGGTTGCTTTCAAGGAAAAATGGAATATGGACCTAGAGCATTGGGTTCAAGAAGTATTTTAGTTAGAGCTACCGATAAAGAGATGCACGAAACTTTAAATAATAGATTAGAAAGACACGAAATAATGCCATTTGCTCCAATTATTTTAGGAGAGAAAGTAGATGATGTTTGTAAAAATACAAAATCAAAAATGACTGCAGAGTTTATGACAATGTGTTATACAGTAAAAGATGAGTGGGTTGATAAAATACCAGCAGTAGTTCATAGAGTGGATAATACACTAAGACCTCAATTAGTTTTTAAAGAAAGAAATAAATTCTTTCATAGTATTTTAAATGAATATTACAAAATATCTAAAATACCAGTTCTCTTAAACACATCTTTTAATGGTCACGGACAACCGATTATATATGATTTGAATCAGCCATTTGAACATTTAGAAAAAGGAACTGTTGATTATTTAGTTTTGGAAGATAATTTATATTGGAGTAAAAATGAGAAGAAGGCCGATTAGAGCTCCTTGGGAGGGCGAATTTATGAAACAGAGACAAGACCATATTAAAATAATTAAAGATCCTATTATTAGATGTATACACACTAATGATGAATATTTTACCTTATATGTAGAACAATATATAAAGAATCAAAAAGGACAATTGTGTTTTTGGAATTCATATAGTCTAAATGGTATGAATGCATGGCATGGAAATTGGGTTCAATGGCACGCTGATTGGGTTTTTAAAGTGTATGGGTTAAATAAAGGTAAATATACTTTTTTAAAAAGATATGATTATGATTTAAAAGGTAAAAATGTACAAATAGTTTTAGATACAAAAGATTGGGAAGAAGCTGGTGAGTGGTTGGGTTATTGTAAGAAATTTCAAAAAGAAACTGGTTGTAAATTATTCATCGCATCAGATGAGTTTAATAGAGGACATTTTTCCAATCAAAATACAGACCAGATTATAAAATTTACAGAAACTTATAATAAAGGTGTAGAGACAATTGATGGCATAGGTGTACCACCTGATGAATATAGCAATTCACCGATACACGATTTATATGCTAGGTATGATATAGGTAGGTTTCCTTTGACTACTAGAAAGAAGTATGGATTTGAAAGAGACCAATGGAGAGTTGATGATAAAGATAAAGAAAGTTCACATAACTCTATTACTTTTAAACAACAGAATAAATTACCTTTAGGTTTAATTGAAATGATGAATTTTACATTCGATGGTTGGAAAAATCCTGTGACTATTTCACAATCACAATTAGATGAATATTATGGTATAGTTGATAAAGATGTAGAAATAGAGGAAGCAACATCAGCTGACATAGTAAAACAAATACTTGGATTCAAAACAAAATATTGGGATGGTGTAGATTTAAAAAAAGAAGGACATAGAAAAATAAAAGGAGAATTTACTCAACACGAATTCTTTTCAGGTGGATTTCATAGTTGGGGTAAAGGAGAAAATGCCACACGAGTTGCTATACAAATATTAAGTTACAATAAACCTTATTATTTAAAAAGAACTTTAGATTCTTTAATGGAAGTTATAGAACATAATGATAAAATTTGTGTGTTGGAACAATCTAATAAATCTGATTTGAAAGAACAAGCAATTGATGTTTGTAAAGAATATGATAATATAACTATAATCTCTATTGATGAAAATTTAGGACAAAGAGGTGCAACAAATAAAGTTTGGGAAAGTGGATTTTTTGATAATTGCCAATACATTATGTTTTCAGACCACGATAATGAATATCACGAACCATTAACTATACTTTGTGATAAATTAGATGAAGAAAATAATGTGACGATAGCAACATTTTATAATTCACCCGAACACGACATTACACACAAAGATGGTAATTGGTTATACAAACAGACTGCTAGAGCTGGTAATATGATGATGAGGCGTGATGAATTAATTCAAATGCTACCAATTGATGTAGACTTATATTCAGAGACAAAAACAGATGAGGATTACTGTGCTTGGTTTGCAGGTTTAGATTGGTGGGTACAGTGGTGGCACGATGAAAGTGGTGGTAAACAAAATAGAGATAATTTTGTAGCTTGTTATATGGGTGGTTGTACACATTTTGGAGTAGAATCAACTTGGCAAGGTAAATATGATGATGAAATTCCACGACACGAATCACTTTTGATGAAAGATAAAACTATGGAACAGATAGTAAAAAAATATCCACCGAGAAGAGAGTATAATCACGGAAAAGAGTGGTGGTATGAAAAAGAAAAGCTTGATTTAAAAGATGTTACATTGGTAATAGTGGATTGTATAGATTATGAAAGAGCTTTAAGAGCTGTCAATATTTCTACTATATATGCCAAATTTGGAGATGTTAAATTTTTTACATCTATGGATAAAGATAATGATGATATAGTAAAAATACCACATTGTCAATCTAATTTTGATGTTATACATTTTATGTGGAAGAAAATGAATTCATATATCAAAACTAAGTATATTTTACATATAGAATTTGATGGTTTTATTTTAAATCCAAAAGCTTGGAAAGATGAGTTTTTAAATTATGATTATATAGGTGCACCGTGGTGGTATGAAGAAAATAATGTTGGAAATGCTGGATTTAGTTTAATAAGTAAAAAAATGTTAGACTTTATACAGAAAGATGATGTTATGGACTTATATCCATCAGATGATGACGCTATATGTAGAATTAATAGAAAATATTTAGAGGAAAACGGAATAAAATTTGCACCTGAAGAGTTAGCAGCTGATTTCTCTTTTGAGGCTAATGAAAAGCGTGGTGATAAGTGGGATGGACAGTTTGGATTTCACAGTCCATCAATGGAAAATGAAAGACACCCTAATAAATTTAGAGGTGGTATAACAAATATTGATAATTGGCCTGATAAAGATAAGATTAGATGGCCGAATGGTTAAAAAAATAGATTTTCAGATATTTATCTGATATATATTAATATGAAAGTAATAGGAGTAAATAATGAGTGAAATTAAGTTTACAGAGGAAGAGTTACAATCTCTTAGTGATTTAAGTAAAAAATATCAAGACATTCAACTTTTAATGGGGCAGGTTTCAGTACAGAAGCTTGTAAATACCCAACGAGCAGAAAAGATTGAAGAGAATGAATTACAATTGCAAGCCGATTATGTTGAAGCTCAAGAAAAAGAACGTGAGTTAGTAGCACAATTGAATGAAAAATATGGAGCTGGTCAATTGAATCCACAAACAGGTGTTTTTACGCCATCGCCTCCTCAAGAAACTCAAGAAATAAAAGCCGAAGAGTAAAAAAACTTACCAATCGGTTGTGTTTTGAGATTTTTAGCTTATATTTATATATAATAAATTTCAATAATTTTTAAACCCTTTAAGGAGAAAACACATGGCAGAGAGAATAGTCAGTCCTGGTGTATTTACTCGTGAGAAAGATTTATCTTTTCTACCGCAAGGGATTTCTGAGATTGGAGCTGCTATTGTCGGACCTACTGCAAAAGGTCCTTCATTTGTACCTACGATAGTTAGAAGTTTTGAGCAATTTGAACAGGTATTTGGATCTTATAATAGTGATTACTATACACCTTATACTGTAAAAGAATATTTACGTTCCGCAGGAACTGTAACAATAGTAAGAGTTGGATATATCGGCGGTTATTCCGTAGGTGGATTCAATCTACTTATTAGTGGTTCGTCAGCGAACTATGGTGAGAATGGAAAATTAGTTGTAGCTTCATTTTTACCAGCAATCAATAATAGTAATGGAACGGGTGCTCTAAGTGGTTCTATCAAAGGTGCTACAAGCGCTAGTAATTTTACATTAGAATTAGCTGGTGCTAACGCAACTGCCAGTTTAACAAATCTTTCAATAATAACTAAAGGTTCTGCTACTGGAGAGAACGATGCTGTATCTGGTGATTACATTTTAAGGCAAGTTCCTTCAGATCCTAAAGCACAATCAATTGGTAGTACAGAAGCTCCAGGATATATGTATAAGTTTTTTGAAAGCTCTGTAAGTGCTTCATTTGCCGCAGGTATGATAGCTTCTGAGGGTATAACTGCAGGTAGATTGTTTACTGAAGATGCAACCTTTAATTTTGCTGGTGGAACAGAAACAGTTGATACATCTAATGGTAATTATATTACTACAATTACAGGTAATTCAGACGCTTCTTCAGCTAGAACACCTTTTATTAATTCACAATTAATCGGTGGTAGTGGTACAAATCTGTTTAGAATTTACACAAGAGCAGATGGAAATGATACTAATCAGTTTTATGTTGTGATTAGAGATGTTAAGAGACCGCAAGGTTCTAATTCAAGTCCAAATTATGCACAATTTGGTTTGGCTGTATATCGAACAGGTGATGCCGCACCAATAGAAAGCTATACTGGACTTAATATGGATCCTGATTCATCTAATTACATAGTAAAAGTAATTGGTGATATGTTTCAAACTGTAAATAACAATGGTGAGATTACTACATATGGTGACTATCCGAATTTATCACAATATATTCGTGTAGGTGATTATAAAGAAGATCTATTTAGAAGTAATACTAATTTACAACCTATGGGTCACGCTGCTGTATTAGATCCTATTGTTTCTACAAACGTTGTACCAACAGCTTCATTTGGATTAACACAAACCAGTGATGGTGATAATAGTAATACTGGAACATACAAAGAGTATCTTCCTTATGGTATTAAATTACATCCTGATTATCCTAATAGTGAAGTAACTACAAACTATGCTTATTTAGCACCAATTTCAAGTGGTGAAACGGCTGGTAGTAATGTTGATTTCGCTTTGGAGAATATGTTTGGATATGGTGATACTACATCATTTGAATACTCAAATAAAACCAATTTTGCTATAAACACACAAACTTTGACAATATCACAATCAGTTGAGCAGTTAAAGTTTTCTGTTCCAATGCAACACGGTTTTGATGGTATTAATCCAGCTGCTTCAAAAGCTACAGGAACATCAATCTCATCTACAAATAGTATGGGATTTGATATGTCATCAACAACTGCTAGTGGTTCAATTGCTTTCAAAAGAGCGATAAATGCCATATCTAATCCTGATGATTACGATATTAATATGCTCGTAACTCCAGGTGTGATACATAAACACCATTCAGTAGTTACTAATCACGCAATTGATAAAGTTGAAGAAAGAGCTGATGCTTTTTATGTATTAGATAGTGCTGACATAGACGATAATGTTGCTACAGCCGTTGATAATGTTGTATCTTTAGATACTAACTATGTAGCTACTTATTATCCGTGGGTTAAGATTGAAGATCCCGCTGGTCAAGGTCAAGTTTGGGTGCCACCATCAGTAGTAATACCTGGTGTGATTGCTTTCACAGATAGTGTAGCTCACGAATGGTTTGCTCCTGCTGGATTGAATAGAGGTGGATTATCTAATGTTAGGATGACTAAGAAGAAACTTACTCATACTGATAGAGATACACTTTATGAGGGTAGAGTCAATCCGATTGCTTCATTTCCTGGTCAAGGAGTTGTGGTATTTGGACAAAAGACACTACAAGCTAAACCATCTGCACTTGATAGAATCAATGTTCGTAGACTATTAATTAGATTGAAGAAATTTATTGCTTCTTCAAGCAGATTCTTAGTATTTGAACAAAACGATTCATCTACAAGAGCTAGATTCTTAAATATAGTAAATCCGTTCTTAGAATCAGTACAATCCAATAGTGGATTAAGTGCTTTCAAAGTTGTGATGGATGATACAAACAATACACCTGATGTCGTTGATAGAAATCAGTTGATTGGACAGATATTCATACAACCTACGAGAACGGCAGAGTTTATTGTTTTGGACTTCTCAGTATTGCCAACAGGCGCTGCATTTCCAGAGTAATTTTTAAACTCAATTATAATACGAAAAGCCCCACATTAGTGGGGTTTTTTGTTTTTGCTTGATATTTATATAAGATGAATGGAAATTTGAATCGTCAATGACAGTAGTTCATCAATGTATTGGCATAAAAAAAGATTCAATAAATAATAAACATATCTAATTTAAGTAGGACTTAAATTAAATTAGGAGAAACATAATGGGAACAAGAGGAAGTTTAGCCAAACTCAGTAGAGAGCTATATCCTGGTTTAGATGCAATCGATCAAAACTTAGTATCGTTAGATAATGCAAACACCTTTAGTAATAGTCAGACTGGTGGACAAGCGAGACCAATATCAGGTTCTTTAGCCATAGCTGCTGCTATGAATTTAGAAGCTAATAGACGCTATCACGTAACTGATACAGATGGTGCAACTTATCAATTACCACATTCTAGTGGTTCACTAAATACAGGCGATGTAATAGAAGTATTCTACAACGCCATATTAGGTGACAGTGAAGTTCATAAGTTCGCTGCAGGTGGAGGTGAATTATTTGCGCCTTCGTCTAATGTATACAAATCAGGTAATGCAGCTGCTGGTAATGTTTTTGCATTAGTAGCTAAGCCCGATGGTGATTCAAATGACTTTTTGAACTTAACTGGTGCTTCAAATGGTGGTATTGGAATAGGTACTTATTTAAAGTGTCTGTTTGATGGTGCTAAATGGCACGTTGAGGGTCATATTATGAATAGCGGTAATGGTGGAGTTGCTGTAACAGCGGCTTTTGCTGATAGTTAAGGCAGTTAATCATAAAACAACTGAAAAGGGTGAGATTTTTCTCACCCTTTTTTGTTTTCTATAAAACTATTAAAAAACTATGAAATATTTGACTAATATCCTGTATCGATTTTTTATTTTTTGAATATTTATATATGAAAGAATTAAACTTTAATTAGGAGAACTGTAATGGCAGACTTAATAGATCCTTCAGAAATTATGTTCACTCCGTTTGAACCGAAAACGAAAAATCGGTTCATAATGTACATAGAAGGTGTTCCAGCATATTTGATTAAAACAGCAAACCGCCCTACTATAACTTTTGAAGAAATAGAATTAGATCACATAAACGTTAAACGATATGTGAAAGGAAAGGGAGCTTGGGAAACTTTAGAGGTTACTCTATACGATCCGATTGTACCATCGGGTGCACAAGCAGTTATGGAATGGGTTCGTTTACATAAAGAGTCTGTTACTGGTAGAGATGGATATTCCGATTTTTATAAAAAAGATATTACATTTAATGTATTAGGACCTGTTGGAGACAAAGTGGAAGAGTGGACACTTAAAGGTGCTATGATACAATCAGCCAATTTTGGTGATTTAGATTGGTCAGTTAGTGAACCAGCAGAAATTACATTAACACTAAGATACGATTACGCTATCTTACAATTCTAATAGGAGTTAAATATGGGTTTTATTCAAGAAATGCTCTCTAGCGATGCAAAAATATCTTCAAAACGAACAGTCGGTTTTGCCGCTTTCATTATGTTGATTGCAAGTTGGGGGGCTGATACTTTTTCAGCTTTTGAAGTTAAAGATAAAATACTAGAATGTTTTATGTACATTTCAGTAGTTGGATTAGGAGTTACAGCCGCCGAAAAATTTGGTAAAAAATAGTTATAGTTTTAAAAAATCATAGGAGTCAATTATGGCAGAAGTTAAATTCCCTACAGAAGTAGTGGATCTGCCGTCACAAGGATTATTATATCCAAAAGATAGCCCGCTATCTTCTGGCAAAGTAGAAATCAAATATATGACGGCTAGAGAAGAGGATATACTTACATCAGCTAACCTTATTAAAAAGGGTATAGTTATTGATAAGTTAATTGAAGCTCTAATAGTAGATAAATCAATTAAATTAGATGATATGTTATTAGGTGATAAAAACGCAGTTCTTATTGCATCTCGTATATTAGCGTATGGTAAAGATTACGAAGTAGAAGTAGATGGTCAAGAAGTAGTAGTCGATTTAACTACTCTATCAGAAAATAAGTTAGATGAAAAAATAGTTGTAAATGGTGCAAATGAATTTGATTTTGAATTACCTGCTACAAAACGTAAATTAACATTTAAATTGCTAACTCACGCCGATGAAAAAAGTATGGAAAAAGAAATTGAAGGATATAAAAAGATAGGTGATGGTATTGGTTATGAAACAACAACAAGATTAAAACATCAAATATTATCTATAGATGGTGATGCTAAAAAAGCTAGTATAAATAGTTTTGTAGATAATGAATTTTTATCTAGAGATTCTAGAGATTTCAGAGCTTATGCTAATAGCATAAATCCAGATGTGGAGATGAAGTCTACGCTGATAGATGAAAATGGAAATGAAAAGGAGTTTGCGGTCCCAATGACCGTTACGTTTCTTTGGCCTTCCGTTGGAATATAAAGTAAGTTTACACAACTCAATATTTGAAATAAGTTTTAATTCACAGGGAATGTTCTCATTCTCTGAAGTCTATAATATGCCTATCTATCTTAGAAAATTCTATTATAAAAGATTGCAGAAACACTATAAGGATGAGGCAGATGAAATAAAGAAAGCACAACAAAAAAACAAAAGTACACGCCCATCATTCAAAAAATAATAAGTTTGATATTTATTATTGAATCAATCCACAAAAAACAATCTTATGGAGAATTTTATGAAGATAGACGAAAACTTCGTAGTTAATTTTTTAAATAAAGTTATGAAGGGCACCATTAGTTCCAAAGAAAAACAAATTCTAAAAAAGAATCCTGCATTAGCAAAACAGGTTAAAAAAATGAGAAAACTACAATCCGATATTTCTAAAGACCTATCTAAACTAAAAGGTTCGGATTTATAAGGGTAAACTATGGCTAGCATTAGAGAACTAAAACAGAGAAAAAAAGAGCTTGAGGGAATAAAAGGAGAAGAACAAAATATTCTCGATATTGAAAAGCAAATCGAAGTTCAAACAAAGAAAAATGCAGTGAACGCAAAGAAGCGTGCTTTAGCTGAAAAAGAAAGATTAGCTTTTAAGAAAAGTATACTAACAGCTG
>VTLG01000405.1_pt1 | contig 11047 bp, 12 predicted proteins | sample 4694571 | NCBI WGS metagenome assembly VTLG01 (sample SAMN12604809, study PRJNA352737) | marine metagenome | biome: ENVO:00000447; feature: ENVO:00000209|ENVO:00000569|ENVO:01000036; material: ENVO:00002151; isolation source: viral sequences binned using virsorter ... | reverse complement strand
CAATTGAGCAGGTCACAGTAATGAAATCTGCGCGTGTTGGATATACAAAGATTTTGAATCATCTGATCGCGTATCACATCCATCAGGACCCTTGTCCCATCATGCTTTGTCAACCTACTTTGGATGACTGTCAGTCTTACAGTAAGGATGAGATCGCGCCGATGCTTAGGGATACTCCTTGTTTACAAGGCTTAGTAAGTAACCCAAAAGCAAAAGATGGAGATAACACCCTGTTAAAGAAAAACTTCCCTGGAGGGACGCTTCAGTTGGTCGGATCAAACTCGGCTAGAGGTTTCCGAATGGTTTCTAGGCGAGTAGTTCTATTCGATGAGACGGATGGTTATCCTCCTTCTGCTGGTACTGAAGGAGATCAAATTAAGCTCGGTATTCGTAGAACAGAGTATTATTGGAATAGGAAAATCGTTGCAGGTAGCACTCCCACTGTTGAAGACTTCAGCAGAATTGAACGACTTTTCAAAGACACTAATCAGCAGAGATATTTTGTCCCTTGTCCAGAATGTAATCATTTCCAATATCTGAAATGGGACAACATGAAATGGATCGATAATGATCCTAAAACTGCGTCTTATGCGTGTGAATCCTGCGGCGTTTTAATTCCTCACAGTAAAAAACGATGGATGGTGGAACGTGGCGAATGGAGATCGACTGCGGAGGGCAAAGCTAAACACGTTGGCTTTCACATTTGGGCTGCTTACAGTTACAGCCCTAATGCAACTTGGGCAAATCTGGTGGAAGAATGGCTTGCGTCAAAAGATAATCCAGAACAACTCCGTACCTACATCAACACAGTGCTTGGGGAAGTATGGCAAGACGAATATGAATCAAAGATTGGAGCAAGTGCCTTAATGGATCGTGCTGCTGAGGCAACATATAAACAAGGAGTCCCACCAAGAGAAGCATTAATTTTATTAGCAGGTGTTGATACGCAAGATGATCGACTTTCTTTGTCTGTTTGGGGATTAGGTCGTAATGAAGAAATGTTTCTAATAGATCGCATCAAAATTTATGGTGCTCCGTCTCGTGCAGATGTCTGGACTCAGTTAGATGAGGTCATTTCTTCTCCTTACAAAAACGAAGATGGATTAGAAATGAAAATTGAAGTTACGGCGATTGATACAGGTGGTCATTTCACTGATGAAGTTTATAAATACGCAAAAGATCGAATGAATATGGGTGTGATTGCAATTAAGGGTATTGCAAGGCTTAAAAATGACTTATTTCTTAGTAAACCAAACAAAATTGAAACTAATTCCATAGGAAGAACACTTAGAAAAAGTGTTTTATTGTTCTCTGTTGCTGTTAATAAGATCAAAACTCATCTTCATCGAAGACTAAAAGAGGCAGAACCAGGCATGGGATATTTACATTTTTACCCAACTATTACAAATGATTACTTTGAAGAATTAACAGCAGAACGAGAAGTACGAAAGGTTAAAAACGGTTATCAAGCTGAACGAGTATGGATGAAAAAGAGTGGTGTAAGGAATGAAGCATTAGATGAAATGGTGTACGCATACGCTAGTTTGCAGCGTCTCTATCAGATTTATGATCGTAGAACGATATGGAAACAACTCGAAAATAGGCGTGATAATGCCTTAAAAAAGGCAGGAAAAGATGATTTAATGCAAAATAAACCAGTAGAATCACCATATAGACCACCTCAGCGTCAAATTAAAAAAACTAACACTTCTTTCGTGAGTAACTGGTGACTAATCCAACCATTCTTGTTCCAGATTTGATCTATCCCGCAGATACGGTCATTTTTGATGTCCCTGCTTTTACTGATCCCATTGGCGATCCAGTTGATAACACTAATTATGCGTTGAACTGGTACGCAAGAACCAATACATCTAGTGAAGGCGCAACCATTACAGGTGCTGATGAAGGAAGAGGATGGAGAGTTACCGTTCCTTCTTCTACAACTACAACATTTGATGTTGGTACTTGGACATGGCAAGCATTAGCTACCTACGGTTCAGTTAGATACACAGCAGGTCGTGGTCAGTTCACTGTTAAAGCTTCTGCTTATTACATCGGCACTCCTGGTGCTTTTGATGATCGATCTCGTGCAGAAATTGATCTTGGACACGTAGAAACTGCTATTCGCACCTTGTCAGAAGGTGGAATGGTTCAGGAATATACGATTGGAGGAAGAAGCCTCAAGCGATACAAGATGAGTGAATTACTTCAATTAAAAGCAGAGCTGGAAAACGAGATCAATATGGAAAGAAGGAAAGAGAAAATGCGTCAGGGTCTTGGTAATCCTGGCCTTGCAAAAGTGAGGTTCGTTTAATGGCTATTTTCGGCTTTGGATGGGTTAATTCCCTTAAAAAAGAGTTATTTGACGCTAAAAAGCGTAATTCTAACTTAAAAAGAGCTTATGCAGCAGCTCAAAATAACCGTTTGACCTCCGATTGGGTTAGACCTTCAACGTCTGCTGATAGTGAGGTAAAAAATAGTCTTAAAACTGTTCGTAATTCTGCTCGTCAGCTTGTCAGAGACAGTGATTTTGCTAAAGCTGCTTTAAGGGCTGTTAGGAATAATGTTGTCGGAACTGGCATCAAAAGTCAAGCTCAAGTACGCATGAAACGTGGTGATCGTTTCGCTGAAGACGTTAATGAAAAGATCGAAAGAGCATGGAATCGTTGGGGCAATGCAAAGCGTTGTCATGTAGGAGGAAAACTTTCTTGGGCTGATATTCAAGGTTTAAGCATCACCTCAATGCTTGAGTCAGGTGAAGTTTTTGTCCGTTTGATCAAGCAACCTTTTGGTGATAGCAAAATCCCTTTAGGTCTTGAAGTCATTGAATCTGATCTTCTTGATGATGGGTATAACACCATCTTGAAGAATGGAAATCAGGTCAAAATGGGTGTTGAAATTAATAAGTGGGACCGTCCCGTTGCTTATCATTTCTGGGATTATCATCCTGGTGATTATCAATTCTCGTCTACGCCAAAAGAGCTAAAGAAAAGGATCAGAGTCCCTGCTGATGACATCATTCATCTTTATACGATTGAGCGTCCAGGTCAGACACGAGGCATGAGCGCATTTGCTACGGCAATTATGCGTTTGCGTAACTTAAGTGGATACGAAGAATCTGAAATTGTCGCTGCTCGTGCAACAGCCTCAATGATGGGTTTCGTCAAAACACCAGATCAAGATATGTTTGAAGATGGCACTGTTTCGCAAGATGCTGTTCTTGACTTTTCTCCTGGTTCTATCAGGCGATTGGCTCCTGGTGAAGAATTACAATTCTTCTCTCCTAATAGACCTGATGACTCATTTACACCTTTTGTTCAGCAAATGCTTCGTGCAGTAGCTGCTGGTGTTGGTTGTTCTTATACGCAAGTTAGTTCTGATTTCAGTCAGTCAAATTACAGTTCTTCTCGTCTTGAAATTCTTGAAACCAGATCACATTATCGAACACTTCAGCAGTATTTAATCGAAACACTTTGCCAAGAGGTCTATAACAAATGGCTTCAAATGGCTGTTATGTCTGGAGCGTTGGAATTAGCTGGATACGAAACAGAACCTGAGCGATATGAAGATTGCAAATGGATTCCTCCTGCTGCTCAGTTTGTTGATCCACAAAAAGAAGCTGCTGCCTATAAATCTCTAATTCGTAGTGGTGTAATGACTCTTTCTCAGGTTATTGCTTTACATGGTGGAGATTTTGATGAACAAATGCGTCAACGTCAGCATGAGATTGATGTTGCAAAAGAGTTAGGAATTGTTTTAGATACAGATCCTTCTCAAGTATCAGATCAGGGTAGTTTTCAGACAAAAGAATCAAAGACTGAAAAAACTTCTAAGCAAAAAAGTGTATCTAAGCAGGAAGAACTAGACTAAGATCTAAATTATTTAGTCAAACTATGCGAGGCAAACAATCCTCGAAGCGAAAGGCTTATAAAGATAAGCCTAAAGGCTTCGTGGCATCACGAGCACCTGCGGTAGCTGAACCTCCTGCGGAAGTCGTTGAAGAGACAGTAACTTCTGTTGTTGAAGAAGAGCGTGATTTAACAACTGAAGTTCACAAAAGAGCTCATCTTACTGAATTTGTCAGAACAAAAGATGAAGATCGTGTCATTGAATTTCCTTTCGCTAGTGAAGAACCAGTCGAGCGAATGTATGGAAATGAAGTTTTAGAGATAAGTGAAAGAGCAATGGATATGTCCCGATTAAACACTGGGGCCCCATTACTTTTTCAACACGATGCGGATAAAATAGTAGGAGTCGTGGAACGTGCCTATATCAAAGGCAAACGTGGCTTCGCTCGTGTTCGACTTGCTAATAACGAGCTCGGACGCGAGATGCAAGAGCTGATTTCGGATAAGATTATTCGAAATGTAAGCTTCGGCTACAAAATCAATGAACTAGAGGCCGACAAGTCTACAAACCCTGTGACTTATCGTGCAACTGACTTCCAACCTTTTGAGATCAGCTTGGTTACAGTGCCAGCAGATTTCAAAAATGTTGGCATTGGTCGCGCTCTCTCTAATAATGAGAGTGTGGAAACGGCCTCAGCCGTTCAAAGTAAACCTGTTAGAGAAACCCAAATGGAACCTAACCTCGAAAAAGAGGCTGCTATACGCGCTGAGGCTAAAAAAGCCCAACGTAAGGAAGTTGCTGAAATGATTGCTCTTGGGCAACGCACTAAAAATGTTGAGTTAGCTCAAGAGTTCATAGGAAATTCTCGCAGCCTTGAAGAGCTTCGCACTGCGTTGCTTGAAAAAATGGGTGTAGAGGAAAAGCCAATTAATCCACAGGATGCTGAAATTGGTTTAACAGAAAAGGAAACTCGTAATTTCTCTTTCATCAGAGCACTTAAAGCTCTTGCACATCCAAACGATAAAGAAGCACAAAGAGCTGCTGCTTTTGAATTTGAGGTTAGTGAAGCTGCTCAAGCAAAAACAGGAAAAGAAGCTCGTGGTCTTTTGATCCCTGCTGATGTTCTTGGTTATGGCAGAAGAGACTTAACAGTTGGTACTGCAAATCAAGGTGGTGACTTAGTAGCAACAGATCTTCTAAGTGCTTCATTCATTGATCTGCTTCGCAAAGCTCTTGTTTTGCAGTCAGCAGGTGCAAATGTATTAACTGGTCTTCAAGGAATGGTTGCTATTCCTAGACAGTCTGGTGGAGCAACTACTTATCACGTTGCTGAGAACTCAAACATCACTGAGTCTCAACTAACAGTTGACCAAGTAAGTCTTCAGCCAAGAACAATCGGTGCTTTAACTGATTATTCTCGTCGTCTTTTACTTCAATCTTCTATTGATGTAGAAAATCTTGTAAGACAAGACTTGGCACAACAGATTGCTATTGAAATTGAAAATCAGGCAATCAACGGTGTAGGAACAGAGAGCAAGCCTCTTGGAATCCTTAACGTAACTGGTATCAACACTGAGTCTGGTGTTGCTGCTTTCTCTGACTTTGTAAACGCTGAAGCTGCTCTAGGAACAGATAACGCATTACAAGGAAATCTTGGTTATTTGATGAACTCTGCTCTTCGTGGAACTCTCAAAACAACTGAGAAGGCATCTGGTACAAATGGCATCTTCGTTTATGAAGGTGATAACACCATTAACGGATACTCTGCTTACGTGTCCAACTCAATGCCTGATAGCACTGCTGTTTTTGCGAATTTCAGTGATGTAATGATTGGTCTTTGGAGTGGATTAGACATCATGGTTGATCCATACACAGGATCTGCTGCTGGTACTGTCCGTGTTGTAGCGATGCAGGATTACGACGTAGCAGTTCGTCATCCAGAGAGCATCTGTAAGCTTTCTTAAGTAACTAGGAGTCTCTTATGCGTATTGAAATGCTCAAATCAACAATTGTTGATCTTCAAACAGTTAGTAAAGGTGATTTTGTCGATACATCTGACAGAACTGCGACCTTATTAATCGGAATGGGTAAAGCAAAAGAGGCTCCTGTGCTTCAGAATGTGGTTATAACGTCTGAACCTGATGTCAAAAAGACATCGGTGAAGAAGAAAACAACTCCAAAGAAACCTAAAGCCAATGGCAATTCTCAACCTGGGGTCTAAGACAACTCACGTTGCACTTAGAGCCAACTCATTAGGCAATAGCACCGCTACAGGCTCTGCTGTTGACCTCGTTGCTTACGAAGGCGACATGATCGTATTTCTTGATGCTTCTGCTGGAGGATCTGGAATTACTTATGCAGTCAAATTGACTGAGTGTGATACATCTGGTGGTACTTACGCTGATGTATCTGGTGGCGGGTTCACTACTTCTAGTGCTAACACCGCAACTGCTCAGAAAATGACTCTGAACACTAACGACCTTAAGCGTTACGTCAAATGCGTCGTAACTGTCGCAGGTGGTACAGGAACTGGATACGTTTCTGTTAATGCGTTCGCTTCTGAGAAGTACGGAGCGTAATTAAATGGCGTTTGTCGAGACTCCCAATGCTTTCCTCGCTGATTTTGGCAAGACCTGTCAAATTGGTGGTGGTTCAACATTTAAAGGGATTCTCGAATCGCCAGCAGATGTCATCGCGGGAGGTGTTGCAGTTACAAGGGAGTATTTGCTAACAGCAAAAACTTCTGATGTTTCTTCTGCCCCTCGCGGCACTGCGATTACTGTTGATTCTGTTAATTACACAGTTCGGGAAAATTTGCCTGTAGATGATGCAACTTTTTCTGAATTATTACTTAGCAAGGTGTAATGGCTGACACAAAAAGAGAACTTATCCTTGCAAGATTAAAAACAAATTTAGATGCAATTTCTGGTGCAACTGTTTATCGAAGTCGTGTAGAACCTTTGGCTCGTGGAGAAGTACCAGCAATCATTATTGAACCAGTAAGCGATCAACCTTCAAGTACAAACTTTTACGACAAGTTGGATTGGACAATGAGAGTAAGAATCTCAACAATTGTTCGTGCAGCATTACCTGATGACGTTTCAGATACTTATACACAGGACGTGCATTTAAAATTAATGGCAGATCAAACGGTGAATAGTAATGCTCTTGATTTGACTCCTGATCGTACAGATTTCAGTCTTATTGAAGCAGATCTACCTCTCGGTATTATTAGTCAGGACTTCTTAGTTCGGTATCGAACAAGTAGAACAGATTTAACTTCTGCATAGATCATGGCTAAAATCAAAAAAGATGTTCCTAATCCTGGTGCTGGTGGAACCTATGTGTTCGACCCTAAAACTGGGAAGACTACATTAATACCAGAAACCGACACCCCAACTGACAATGGCTCTAACACGGAAGACCTATCTCCTAGCGAAGATTGAGTCTAGTTACAACAGCGATCCTTCTCCTGTAGGAGGAAGTAATGCAATTCAAGTAGGAAACATAGAACTGACTCCTATTGAATCTGACAATTTTGAAACCCCTACGTTGCAAGGTTTTCTTGGCAATAGCACAAGAGGAACTTTGGTCGCTAACAAACGTGTTGGAGTTAGTTTTGAAGCAGAATTAGCAGGATCTGGAGCCGCAGGTACTGCAAGTGCTCTTTCTCCACTGCTTAAAAGTTGTGGCTTATCTGAAACAGTTGTTAGTTCAACTTCTGTTACTTATGCTCCTGTCTCAGCATCGTTCAGCTCATGCACGATCTATTGCTTTTATGACAACACAAGGCACAAAATCACAGGAGCAAGAGGAACGGTTACGTTCAATTTGACTTCAGGATCAGGCGCAACAGCTTCATTCCAGCTTATTGGTAATTATGTCGCTCCAGATGCAACAGCAATGTCAGGGACGTTTACAGTCGCAAATCAGGCTGCTGCGTTAGAGGTTAATGACACAAACATTACAACTGCAACATTCCACGGTGCTACTTCTCAGCGTATTGAGTCGTTTGAATTAAGCCTAAACAACACTGTTGGCTATAAAGAAACGATGTCTAGTCAAGAAGTTTTGATTACAGATCGTAACGCTGGCGGTACTGCTGTAGTTGAAGCTCCTGCTACTGGTACGACTGATTATTTTGCTAAAGCAGTTGCTGTTGCGACTGGAAATACCAGCATTGTTTTAGGTGCTAGTGCGGGCAATATTGTCACACTAAATGTTCCTCAAACAGACATAACTGGTGTGACCTACGGAGATACCGCAGGTGTTAGGTCATTGAGTATTCCATACTTGGCACTTCCCACAACAGCAGGTAATAATGAGGTCTCAATAGTCTTCACTTAACTGCATGGCTTTCACTCTAAAAAAGACTAATTCTGTCAAATGGCCTGTTTCTGTTCAAAAAGCTACTGATGGTGGCAAATTTAAGAAACATACATTTACAGCAATTTTCAAAGAGTTAGGCAGGGATGAATTTAACAAGTTAGTAGAAGAAGGAGATGAAGCATTAGGAGATGCGATCTTATTGGGATGGGAAGGAATAAACGGGGAAGATGGAGAAGATCTTCCCTTTAATAAAACAAATAAAAAAGCATTACTTGATGATTTCACTGTGATGAAATCAGTGATTGAAGCGTATGGAAAATTGGTAACAGGAGGTGCTGAAAAAAACTAAAAGAGGCTGCTGAACATTGGGCTGACGGTGGTGTTGTAGATGAAGGCTTAGAAGCATTAGAAGCATTTGGTGCGACACCAGAACAGTTAGCAGCAGCCAAGGCAAGAAGTAAGCCTGTTGATTTTGAGGTATGGGAAGAGAATTGGGAAACTGTGTTGATGTTTATTCGTTTATCGACGCAATGGAATGTAAGTATGAGTGGATTAACAGGATTAAATTATTCATCTCTTCCATATCTCTGTAAACTATATGAAGTAAAGGATGAGCGTCTTCTTTTTGAAGGCATACAGATCATGGAAATGGCTGCTTTATCCTGTTTGCATAAGAAGAAGTAATGGCTGGTTCTGCTACAACTGAATTAATTGTCAAGCTAACGACACCAGGAGCAGAGAAACTACCTGGTTTAGGTCGTGCTTTTAGTCAGTTTGGAAGAGATGTTAATAAAGCAGGTCTAAATGTTAAACAACTTTCTGCTGAACTCAAACAACAGGAATCGACCAATCTTAAAAGTATTAATAATACAAAAGCTTTAGCAAATTCTTGGAAGGAATTGGCTGCAAGTGTTGAGTTTGGAAGTAAAGAATTTAAAGAGGCAACAGCAGAAGCAAAGAGATTAAATGCTGAATTACAAAAGATGCAAGGAGGGACTAAAAAGGCAGGTGGCCTTGGTCGCATGGCTAGAACTGCTGGTGCATTAGCTGGTGCTGGAGTATTTGGTGGGCCTGAAGGCGCAATTGGTGCTGCAATTGGTGGATTCATGCCAGGTGGAGGTCCAATTAGTGCAGCCGTAGGTGGTGCTGTTGGTGCTCAAGTAGGTATGGTTCGTCAGTCTATTGCTTCAACTGCTGAATATTCTGCTGCGCTTGCAAGACAAAGAAAGGCTTTAAAGCTTGTCATTGGAGATACAAATACTTATGCAAAATCACAAGAGTTTTTATCTCAAACAAGTAAGGACTTAGCAATTCCTCAAGATGTCATAACGAGACAATTTACTGCTCTTACAGCTTCAGTAAAAGGTGCAGGGCACAGCGTAGAGGATGCTGAAAAGGTATTTGAATCTATTGCTTCTGGTATTAGAGGAACTGGTGGAAGCTTAGAAGACATGAAATCTGCGATGACAGCTACTGCACAGGTATTTAGTAAAGGAAAAGTATCAGCAGAAGAACTTCGGCAGCAGCTCGGTGAAAGATTGCCTGGTGCATTTACGATCTTTGCTGAGTCAATGGGTAAGACTCCTGCTGAATTAGACAAAGCTTTAGAACAAGGAAAAGTGACGTTAGATGACTTTATGAAATTCTCACAAACTTTGTTTGAGAAATATGGAGAAAATGCAAAAATACTTGCTCAGGGACCAGAAGCAGCAGGAGATCGTTTAGCAACTGCTATGAGTGAATTAAAAGATATTGTTGGTAAAACTATTATACCTATTGGTGCAGCATTTCAAGAATCATTCTCATCAATGATTAATCAAATTGCCAATTCAGAAGAGGCTCTTCTATTATTATCAGGAACGCTAAAAACAGTTGGTGCTGCTGCGTTTGCGACATTTGCATCTGTAAGATTTTTAACGAGAAGTTTGGTAGATCTTGTTAAGATTTCAGGTGAATTAGCAATGGGGAATTTTGAAGGAGCATTAGAAACAGTTAGAAAAGGTTTGAAAGATACAGCAGAGCAAGCTAAAGAAGATTGGAAGTTGCTAGGCCAAATAATTAATGGTGTATCTGAGGAGATTACTAAGACAGAAACCACTACGACAAAGTTAGGTAAAAAAGGTGTAACTGTTTACGAAGGTCTTACTGCTGGAGTGACTAAATATTTTAACGGGATCAAATCATTAGGAGAAGAGATTGGAGACGCAGTTGGAAATGCGTTTAAAGGAATGGAAGATGCAATCGTTAGTTTTGTTACTACAGGTAAAGCATCATTTAAAGACTTTGCAAGATCAATACTTGCTGACATGGCAAGAATTTATGCTCGTCAGTTGATGTTAAAAATATTTAGTAGTTTTACGGCTGGTACATCTCTTGCTGCTGATAGAGCCTTTTCAGGTCTTGGACCTGGCTCTGCTTTAAATACTCCTGCTGGTTCGCCACTGCCAAAAGGAGCTAATGGATTAGTTGTTGCTAAAAACGGTATTGTCCCTTACGCCAAAGGAGGCATAGTCAACAGCCCTACACTCTTCCCATTTGCCAAAGGAGTTGGCCTTATGGGTGAAGCAGGACCAGAAGCAATCATGCCTCTTAAACGTGGTTCTGATGGTCGTCTAGGCGTTGAAGCAAAGTACAGAGGTGGTAGTGGTACGACTGTTAATTACACAGGTCCAACATTGAATTTCAATGGTGATGAATATGTCCCACGTTCTGCTGTTGGTGAAATCATTAATACTGCTGCTCAAAGAGGCGCTTCTGTTGGTGAAGCGCGTACACTTTCCTCTTTAAGAAACTCTCGTAGTCGTAGGTCTAATTTAGGATTATGAGCCTTGTTGCATTAACTAATTTTATTACAATTACAAAACCTAAT
>VTLG01005000.1_pt1 | contig 11048 bp, 19 predicted proteins | sample 4694571 | NCBI WGS metagenome assembly VTLG01 (sample SAMN12604809, study PRJNA352737) | marine metagenome | biome: ENVO:00000447; feature: ENVO:00000209|ENVO:00000569|ENVO:01000036; material: ENVO:00002151; isolation source: viral sequences binned using virsorter ... | reverse complement strand
GTTTAAGAAAGCCTAAACTAATTGAAAATATTATTAATCGAGGAACAAGAGAGGTTTTAAGTGAGCTTGAAGCTATTACCAATCCTACTATTAATAATATGTAGTGGTTGTTCTTTATTAGGGAGCAAGCCTTATGTTCCTGAAGTAAAACCAGTAGAAGTAGTTACTATTACTAAACCTGCTGCTGTTTACCATCCTCCTTTACCAAATAAAATTTTTACTAAGCCTGTTGAGTGGACGGTTCTAACTCCTTCCACCATGACTGAATACCTAAATGATCTAGAGAAAGGCGAAGCTCCTACGAATGTATATTATGGAGTTAGTCCTATGGGGTATGAAAATTTAGCTTTAAATATGGCAGAGTTAAAAAGATATATAAGACAAGTTCTTTCTATTATTAATTACTACCAGGATTTAGATAAAGCTGATACTAAAGAAGAAGAAAAAGAAGGAGAGTAAAGCATGAAAGGTTCTTATAAGTGTTCCCACTGTGGAGAAGAAAACCCTAATAAGTTTACAAAAAGAGTTATTACTATTTGTCGTAAATGTAGGGCTGCAAAATCTAAGGACTCAAGATTTTTAGAATTTAAAGATGCAGTAGATAACCAGAACTTAGTAAATAAACACTGGATTGTTGCATAAATTTAGCTATAAATAAGGATTACAATGACAGTCAGAAAGAAGAAGAAAAGTAAATCCACAGTTAATAAAGCAGGTAATTACACTAAACCTACTATGCGTAAAAACTTATTTAATACAATAAAGGCAAGTTCTAAGGGTGGTAAGCCTGGACAGTGGAGTGCAAGGAAAGCTCAGATGCTTGCTAAACAATATAAAAGTAAAGGTGGAGGGTATAAATGACACTTAAAAAACCTCAGAAGTCTTTAAAAAAGTGGAGCAAACAGAAATGGCGTACTAAGTCTGGTAAACCCAGTGGTAAAACTGGAGAAAGATACTTACCAGAAAAAGCTATTAAAGCATTAAGTAATAAAGAGTACGCTGCTACTACTAAAAAGAAACGAGAAGATACTGCAAAAGGTAAACAACATTCTAAACAACCTAAACGGATAGCTAAGAAAACTAGATCTTATAGGAAACGATAATGGTAATGTCAACTGAAGAACGTAAAAGAAATATGTTAAAAAAATATAACTTGTCTGGTGTAAACAAGCCTAAACGTACTCCAGGTCATAAAACTAAATCTCATATGGTTCTTGCTAAACAAGGGGATACTATGAAGATAGTTCGTTTCGGACAACAGGGTGTAAAAGGAGCAGGTAAAAACCCTACGACACCTAAAGACAAAGCACGTAAGAAATCTTATTATGCTCGGCATAATGCCCAGGACTCGAATCCTTCAAAACTTTCAGCACGTTACTGGTCACATAAGACTAAATGGTGATATACTGGAAGTGTCCTTTATAGGGCAACTCCTGCGACTAATTGGTGTTCACTCACTAATTAGTATTTAGTTAAAGCTAACTTGGTATTGCAAAGATACTGAGTTAGCTTTTTTAATTTTAGATTAAAATGATTACAACTTTATATTTGATAGGTATTTCATCCTTATATACTTTCTCTATCTTTGAAGGAGAAAGCCAAGTTAAAAACTGTCTTGCCGTTAAAAAACATATAGAAATTAATTTTCCTGTAGAAGCAACTTGTATTACACAGGCTGAAGGATTTCTTATTCAAGATAATATTATCTACAAAAAATAATAGATTTTTGTAAAACCTTATTGATATACTAGGCTACTGGGATTCACAACCATAATTAATAATCCCAAGTATAGACCAAAACTTTTAACTCCTTTTAAAGGTTTTCAAGGAACATCTTTCCCCCTGGGTGTGGTCATAAAAGGGGGATTCTCCTGTTTTAAAATTTAAATTTATTTTCGTAAGCTTCATTTCGATCCTTTGTAAGAGGATCATCTGCAACAAATTTACCTGCTTTATTCCTGGCTCTCTTTCTAACTTTTTTCTTTGCTTTGGTTTTTACTTCTTCTACTCCCTCAGTAACAGTATTTTGTATATCTTCTCCTAATTCCTTGAGTTCTTTCTTAGCACTCTCAAGTTTTTTAGTTACTTTAGTTTCTACTTTAGCTTTTGCTTTTTTAGCTGCTATAGTAGTTTTTTCTTTTACTTCAGGAATAGTAAAGAACTCTTTAAGCCATTTTAAAAAGGGCATTTAAGCCTCCTCATTTTTTATTGGTGAATAAACTTCAACATAAGAATTACACTCAGGGCAAGATAGGTTGGTTATTATTCCACCTTCAGGGTTTGTTTCATCATCATGATCTCCACCCCATATAAGCTCAGTATCACAATGCCAACAATTCATAATCTATACCCATACATGCGTTTTTTTACTGCCATCGTACTTAACAGCGTGTCCTTCTTTAATAAGGACTGCTGCTATATCGGTTCCATCTAATTGATAGACACTGGCTAATACTCTTCCATATTTATCAGCCTCTCCACCATTTAAACTTTCAACCCATATCTCTTTGCCACAAAGCTTTTTCATTCTATCTCTAGCTTTCCTGGCTAAAACTTTCTCTGCTGGACTACTCCCTCTTAACTCAGGAGTATCAATACCACTCACTCTAATAGAAGAGTATTTAAATATATCAAACCCTAATTGTAGGGTAGCGTATAAAGTATCCCCGTCATAAACCCTTTCTACTTTTCCTTTGAATACAAAACTTTGTTTTATTTCATGTTTATCAGCCATAGGTATTTCTTTTACTGTTACTTGTAATGACTCATTATACGCTCTATTCCATTCTTCAGGAGTTGCTTCATTTATAGATTTTTTCATTCCACCTCCAATACATACTCAGGATCTTCATCCATTAATTCATTAGTATCAATCCACTCCTTTGGAATACTATGTGTGCTAAACCATCTAAACCCATTGGCTGTAGCCCATTCACTATGAGATCTTTTCGTTCCATCCTTACGTCTTTTTGCTTGAGGCATAGGAGCAGTAGGTTCTGCGAAAAGAAAAACTAATTCTGTATTCTCAGGAAGATACTTCTTAATCCAAATATATTTACTGTACTCTGCATGATCCCAGAATCTTCCTTTAGCTTCTAAAAGAATTTTCACTCCACCAAGGACTTTAATAAAATCAGGATGATATTTATGGTCCACCGTATACTCAATAGTTTCAGTATGGATGTCCCAACTTTTTAATATCTTAGTATGTAAAAGATATTCCCAATTAGAATCATATCCTTCTACTCCTGGTTTATCAGAAGGTCTAATCTTTCTTCTTTTCCTTCCACCAGATTTTATATATGAATGATTTCCTCTATTGTTAGAGTTTTTGGAATGCTCCCTTGTCTTTTCAGTATCTTTTTTAATTTTCTTATCGTCCATTTTTTAGTATAGAAATTAGTTTTACACCCTGTTTCATCTGTAAAATGAGTATCTTTAGGGAGATATTTATCTAAGTCAGCTTCGTTAAAATCTTCTTTATTATTTGTATTCCTAATAATCCAATCTTTTAGAAGACTGTCTGCCAGTTTGTTTATATCCCTAGCTTTTTTACCATTCATATATTTCTTCTACTTTAGGTTCTGACACTACAGTTTCCAGGAATACTGGACCTTTGGAGTAATTAAATACTCTAAGCCCTTTACCGTTATTAGATTCTTTATAGCACTCTCCTTTAAACTCACAATAAACACAGTTTTTATTTAGTCTTTTGTTTCCTTTCTTACCTTCAGATACAGTAGCAAAACATTTATCAGGAGTAGTAGTGCTATCTAAAGAATTTAATACATGAGTTACTAAAGAAGGTATCTCTGGTTTATCTAGTTCATCTGGAGCGTAAGTACACAACTCACCATCTTCTTTATTAATAACAAGAAAGTAACTTCCTTCTGCTTTCTCAGCGTGTTCATAAGCTGTTAGTTGAGTGATGTATCCGAATGGATCATCTTCAGGTAGGAGACCTTTATTAAACTTATTAAAAGCAAACCTAGATGCAGATTTAATATCTACAACCTTACCGTTTATCTTGCAATCCAGATGTCCTTTAATCCCATTAATACTTACTTCTTTCTGTTGATCAGTAACTTTGTTACCAGCAAGTCTTACCAGGAAGATAACTAAGGTTTCTAATAAATGTCCGTATAAGAATTTAAGATTTAATGCTGCAGATATAGGTTCATTATTATTTTCTTTTCTTTTCTGGAACCATAACTTTCTTAACGGTTGTCCTACATTAGATACCCGTAAACGAAAGTCTTTAGTTTCTTTTGGAGTAGCCCATTCTCTAAGCGACTGTTTAATATCTTCTCCAAACTGTTCTATTAGTTCTTCTGATATGTCTTTCTTTCCAACAGATATATCGTCTAGAGTTTTATTAATACTTGAAATTATATTTTCCATTAGTGTGTTTCACTCCAGTTATTACCAACTTTATACTCCCCATCTAAGGGACAATTAAGTTTTAAAGTATCCCCTGATTCCCTAATTGCTTTTACTCCTAACTCTCCTACAAGATCTGCAATATCCTGGTGAGCTTCTACTTGCCACTCATCATGTACGTTAGCTACTATATTAGCTTTCATATCAGATATATGTTTACTGAAAATAACTAAGGCTTCTTTCATCACAATGGCTCCTGCTCCTTGTAATAAAGTATTTAAAGCACTATGTAAGTTTCTGACTATTAAGCTTCTACCATCTAAAGCTTTAACTTTTCCTGTTCTTGAAGCTTCTCTGTCAATCCTGCTTCTAAGATCTTCAAATGATGGAAGATTAGAGATAAATGAATCTCTAAGTTTTTTGCCAGTTCTTTCGCTTCCTTTAGCCACAGATCCAAGTCTTGCATTTCCTGCCCCGTAGATAAGTGCATAGATAAATGTTTTTGCCTGATCTCTAGATTCAAGTCCTGCAAGCTTTTGATTTGCGGTATGTATATCTCCGTTAATGATTTCATTAATATAATCCTTATCATTCATGTAATGAGCAAGCATCCTTAACTCCAGGCCACTTGCATCAATACCAACTAATTTATAATTTTTAGGAACAGTCCAGCACGTTCTACACTCTTTACCATAGGGTGAAGAGACACTAGGAACCTGAGCAGTATTAGGAGAACGATGAGTCATTCTAGTAGTGACAGTACCTAACGGATTAACATAACCTCTTATCCTGGTATCTTCTGGATCTAACTCATCTAACCAGCTTTTTAACTGAGCTATTCTTTTTTGTAGCATTAGATAATTGCTAAGAAGTTCTGCTTGGGGAATGCCCTCGATCTGAGAAAGAATTTTCTCATCAATCTTAGGTTGTCCTGTAGGAGTATGTTCTTCTGGTATCCATCCTAATTCTTCCAAGTAGATACCTATTTGTTTTCTAGAGCCAGGATTAAACTCTTCAATATTAATACGAGTAACTTTAGACTCTTCTGCCATAGTCTTATATTCAATAGCAGATAATCTAACGCCTTTACCAGATGCAGTAATACCAGTTTTTAATAATTCATTTTTAGAATTATATTTAGGAAAGATCTCAATAACTTCTTTCTTAGCTAGAAAGTCTTTTTGAATACTGGTTTTATTATTCTCAAGTTCAGTAGTTAAATCTGAGAGAAGAAGCATTCCATATTTAAAATCAAATAAGAATCCATGAGTTCTCTGATTATTAATCAGGACAGCAACATCATGTTCTAGCTCTACAGATTTCTTAGAGAAGCCTGTAGCTTCAGACTTTAAATGCTCGTATAACTTATAGTTGAGGGATACATCTCTTTCACAATACTCAATCATATCTACAGAGAATGTAGAATATTCTTCAAAGTCTATTTTGGGATAGTTAAGTTTAAATCCCCAGGCTTCCAGGCTATGCCCTTCCTCCCTAATAGGATTGAATAAGCGAGATAGAATTAGAGTATCAACTAACTCTTTGTCATAAAGATCTACTCCTGTAATATTTTTAATTACTGGAATATCAAACCCAAGAATATTATGACCAATTAACTTATCTGCTTTTTTTAACATTTCCAGTCCTTCAAATAACTCTGAAGGACCGTAAGTAAATTGTTCTTTTGTTTCAGTATCTAATAAAGATAAACACCATATTCTTGTGGCTTTGATATCGTCAGTTTCTATATCGAAAACATACGATGTCATAACCTCCGTCCTTAAAATGGAAGATCAAAGTCCTCTTCAAATTCTTCCGTATTATTTTGTTCATGTATCTCAGACAACCTTCCTGATTTAACATCATACTGAAGGTAAGTAGCAATACCTACTTCTCCAGTATATCTGGATTTTAATACTCTAAGCCTGGTTTTCTGAGCCTCATCAAAATTATCTGACTGTTGATTACGCTCTAATGCAATTACACAATCAGAGATTTGAGCAATACCCCCTGAACCTCTTAAATGAGATAGGTTAACTTGTGCTCCATTCTCATGACCCTGATTACCTTCGAGCCTTCTTAAATGGGATACAAGAAGTAATCCTGCTCCTGTTTTCTCAACAATCTTTCTAAGCTCTGTCATGATGCGATCTATTAAAGATCTTTCATTCTTCTCTTCAGAAGCTGCAACAATCATTTGGAGATGATCTACAATAATCCATCTACAACCACAACCGACTATCATAAAGTTTATCTTAGATAATATTTCATCAAAGTTAGATGCACCAAAGTGAGCATGTATCCATAACCTATCCTGGTTATCTCCTCCTAAGACTCGATTAGATAGTTCTGCATACTTCTCTTTACCATACTCCTCTCTGATATCGTCTATGTATAAACGCTCATTAGCTTCTATAGATAAGATACCATCTGCAGTACGCTCCCAACTTTCCTCCAAAGCTACTATACCTATGTTGTGAGTGGTTTTATTAAATAACCAATGCTGTAGTTCTCTGACAACGGAAGACTTCCCTAAGCCAGTACCACCAGTAAAGGTAACTAATTCTCCTTGGCGTAAGCCATAGAGTTTTTTGTTTAAACCTTCCCAAGGATAAGGAATAGATTCTTTCTGTTCCCTTTGATTAAGTTTACGAATATTGTTTGAAAGATTAATTACACCGGACGGTGTGTAGAGTTGAGCAGACCAAAATGATTTATTAAATAAATGCATCTCTCCTGCTTGAAGCATTTCATTAGGATCTTTATACCCTTCAGGTAAGATAACAATCTTAGCTTTCCCAGGTATTAAATCAGCAACAGATCTTGCAGCTTCTTTTGCTTTTGGCTCATTATCGAAACAGATAAATACTTCTTTAAAAGATTCAATAAACTCAAGATTACTCTTAATATCTTTTAAAGCATTCATTCCATTGTTGATAGATACAGCAGCATATTTGCTACCCTGCATTTGATATACAGCCATAGCATCGCACTCACCTTCAGTAATGGTAAGTATCCTGCCATTACCCTGGAGTAGCTGTTGTCCAAATAGTTTTTTATCAGGACATTCTTTTAAATGTACCCATCTAAAGTCTTTATCCTTAACCTTACGAACCTTATAAGAAACAACTTCGTTGTCATGGTAGTAAGGATACCAATGCTCTAAAGGATTCCCTTCCTCATCAAGAACACTCTTAACGCCATAGTATCTGGCAGTATCTAAAGACAAACCTCTATCATTTAATTTATTAAAAGAAGCTTTAGATATATCAAGATCAGTATAAGACTTCATTACTTTTAAATGATTAACTCTAGGTTCAGGTTTCTTAGGCTGGACAGAAGAACTAAAAGTCCCCGTCATTAATTCTTCTACAAATTTACCATCACGTCTAAAGATAGTAGGACTATCATAGTCATTGGTCCATATTCTACAAGAATTACAAAAGCTAGAATTATCATCATTAATGCCACAAGCATCGCTACTCTTACAAGTAGGAACTGGGCAAGGAACATGCGTTTTAATAAACCCCATAATTAAACTCCTCAAGGATTAGAGTTATAATTTGTCACGTATCTGATTGTTCTGTTACCAGAGCCTCATCAATAAGTAACTCATTAAGTTTAGTGGCAAAGCTAGTATAAGCTTCGGTATGTACGGTTAATAATTTCTGTAACTTAACAGCTTCTTCTTTACTAGCAACAAGAAGCCCAAACAATGCCTGGGCTTCTGAAGATAGTTTAGTTACATCGTATTTTTTACCATCTAGTTCATAGTACATTATTGTAAACTCCTATCCTGTGAACTCATCAACATCATCAGGCTCATATTCTACGAGTTTAGTAACCTGTACTTTTAAGAGATCAAGACCTTTATATGTCTGCCCTGAACGATTAGTTTCCCACTCTTTATATTGAACACTAACTTCAGATCCATTGCCTACATTGACATTCAAGGATCTTGCATCGTCTTCAATATTATAGCCATCGTTTCTAGCTTCAATATACTTATCAACATCACCATTAAATTTATTCTTTATGACTTTAAAATGAGCCAACGGAATCCATTGACCTGTTTCAGTATCACGTACATTACTTAATAGATCAGGAGCACTTCTTTCAAACCCAGGACCATTAACCTTTCTCTTAACGACAAGTTGAGGCATATCATCATCACTCCACGAGACAGGTCTATTTTTAATAGTGTATCCAGCTTGTTGAAACTTATCTGCTGTATCACTATCCACTACAACATTAATTGTATAGACAGGTTCGTAAGTAGTATTAGGCTTAAGTATCGAAGCCCACATTGCTTTACCGTTAACAATCGGCATTATTTATTCTCCTAGTTTTAGTTTTAGTAAAGCACTCCCAACACAAAGGAATGTCAGGAGTGCTAAGGGGTAACGCCCTTAGTGCTTTAGAATACTTATGAGTATCTATAGCTGTCAAGCGTTTATTTAAGTTAAACCATGAAAAGACTATTAGCGAAGTATTTCTCCAGGAACCCTGGAAAAAACTCTACAATTGTGCTAAAAGTAATCTCTTCAGTTTTGGCTTTAGAGTTATAAAGTTTGATGATGTCTCTTTCAAGAACATAAAGATAAAATTTATTTTTAATATCATCATTAACTTGTCTCATTGCAAGAACCCAAAAGATATATTCCCACACTTCAAGTTCTTCAAGTAACTCTAAAGTAATTGGTAAGTTATCTTTAATGGTAGCTTTGAGTTTATCTTCAGCCCATTCAGTCATAAAAACTGCAGTCATAATAAATATCCTTATGCTGCTAGACTAAAGTTTGCTTTGATTATTTTTCGGGCATGGTTAGACCGTTCTCTGTTTAAGAATACAAGGTTATCTGCAGAAACTTTCCTACCTCTTGCACTCTGAAATCCATGAGATGCCCAATCTGTAATAGTGTTATAAGCTGCCCAATAGTTTGAACCAAGAACACGCTTATAATGTCTAAGCCATTTATCCTCAAACATATGTATTAATGCTGAACTGCTATATACCTTTTTCTCTAGCATAAGAGATACAGGATCTATGCTTTCAACACCATACTGTTTGGCATAGTCTAAAACGTATTTACACTTTGCAGTTTTAGCAAACATCAGAAAAGCTTCTGCATTACTAATATCCATATTAGACCAGTTATGCCAGAGATCTACTTCCTGACTAAACACCTCTATAGATTTAGCAATCAACTTGTAACCTTTATCTATGTCTAACTGTTTGTTGTGTTTACTTGTGTACAACATAGCAGCATTAGCAGTAAAGATTTGATTGTTCTGACAAGCTCCTTGATTAGCTCCAACAGATAATGTCAAAGGCCATATACCATTAAGAGAACTAGCACCTAACAAAGTTAAAGCAGCAGTATCTCCCCCTGGTGTAGTGAAGTTTTCATGAGGCAATGTATGTTTAATAAAACACTTACCTCCACCATCACCCACTGAGATAACTTCTTGTGTATCCAACATATTTAAACCAGAGCCTCTGATAACCTCTCTTTGATTATCTATCATAGTTTTATAATTGAGTTGCTTAATGTCATCACAGTATTGTTTACCATGAACACCTAGTTCATCGCCTGTATCAGTACGATAAATAACTTCTTTTGAACATACACGAGTGCTTGCATCTTCTTTCAGATAATATGCTAAGGCTGTTTTATCTATATCAAAATCAGCTTTACCATAATCAGAAGGAAAAGGATCGTTACTTCCTATTGTGGTGGTTTTACCAGGGAAATCTAAAATAATAGAACTCATATTAACTCCTTACTTTTGGTTAAATTTAATGAAGATACCAGGTACTTTAGTACCTTCGTTTTCTGTAAAGCCTCTTATTACTGAAATAGTTAAATCATCACGTCCAGTAATTTCTTTACAAAATCTAAGAGCATTAGTTCTTAATGCATTTATTACTTTTAATAAACTGTTTTTAACATCCGAATTTAAAACAAGAGGGGATTTCTTTATTGCTTCCTGCATATCAGGTTGTTTTCTAAACAATCTAATATAATCAATAAAGACTGCATCTTTTTCAATATCATTATTAAGATATAAATCTTTCATCTCCTGCTTAATATCTTGATGAAAATATCCTAGCCGACTTAAATCAGCATTCTTTATAATTGTCATACACTTCTCCTAATTAGGTACTAGTTTTTTTTCTCTGTAAAAAGTTATATACCATTTCATAACCTTCTGCAGATTCTATAAACTCAACTCGCATATTGTCTGAGTCAAGCTCTTCAGCTACATATAGAATTTTACTTCTATACATATATGAACTGTTTTCACTTAAGAATTCTTTCCAATATTCTTTTAACAAAGTAATACTATCCATAGAAACTCCCATTATTTATTAAATGAGAGGGATAACACTAAACCAGTTTATGAAAAACAAGCCAAATAGTTTAGTGTTTATCATTGAGGATGCCCTCTCACACCCCAAGGAGTCTTTGGCTTGCTTGAACTCTAGTCAAAAGGACTATTAATAAACGTAGATGTATTAACTAAACGAACTTCTCTATCGTAATCCTGACCCACTGAAGGGTCATGCTCTTTAGCTGTTTCATATAGATCCAAAACAAAACAGCTATAGTCTCTGAGGATTGTTTCAAATAGATCTAAAGGAGTTTGTTTAGTACCTGGAAATA
>VTLG01002072.1_pt1 | contig 11048 bp, 20 predicted proteins | sample 4694571 | NCBI WGS metagenome assembly VTLG01 (sample SAMN12604809, study PRJNA352737) | marine metagenome | biome: ENVO:00000447; feature: ENVO:00000209|ENVO:00000569|ENVO:01000036; material: ENVO:00002151; isolation source: viral sequences binned using virsorter ... | reverse complement strand
CTCCTATTTTTCATTTTGGCATGAAATTTGCTAATGCAAGATTTGTGCCAAGTTACATAAAGAAAACTGATACAATAACAGTTTACGTATTATAAAAAATGTAATAAAATCAATAGATTATTTTTAACAACTTGGTAAAAATTAATTTTTTCCGTCAATCTTGCCAAAAAACTATCATTTTTTCAGTACGGCATGCGACTGCCACACCCCCGTACCCACGTTATATGCATGTACAAATACACAGATTAGGAAAATCAAGTGTTAACCACTAAAATAACTGTTAATATGTTTTTTAAAAGCATATGAATAAGGGCAGCCGGGCAAACACTTTAACTGATTTGACATTTTAATAAAAATATGATACAACTAGGTTACATTTAAAATGTTAACATTTATAATGTTATATACATTTAATATATAATAACATTTATAATGTGTCTTATCCTGACAACCCCCTACGTAAATATACATTGAACTTGACAATGAGGAAAAAATCCGTAAAACTATATACAGATAATGTGCTTAAAACATTTTATCGTGCTGTCCGTACTAATAGATTAGATAAATTACATATCCCCCATAGTGATGTTTACTACGTAAGAGCAGCAGTCGAGGCTCGTAGTGGACAAAAGTTTTCGTTAGCACACGTAGAAAGGATAATGAAAGAAGAGGGATGGAAAGATACGTAAATGTACGAATTATTTGTGTTAGCTTGTCTGATGCATCAGCCTGATATGTGTGTAACACTCAAAGATTTATATAGTCCACATCCAACTCATGACAAATGTTTATCAAGAGCTTACGAAATAGCACAAGGTATGCCCATACATATGCCAATGTATTTCCCTAAAAGTTATAAATGCTTGGATATGGCTATAGAAAGTGAAAAATTAAACACAAAATGGCAGCTAAGAAGCGAAAAAGAGGTGGATTAAAAGGTTTTACCCAAAAAAGTGGGGATATGAGACCTACAAAATCAGGTGCAGGTATGACTGCAAAGGGTGTAGCTAAATATAGAAGGCAAAATCCGGGAAGTAAACTAAAAACAGCAGTAACTGAGAAGAAACCAACAGGAAAAAGAGCAGCAAGACGTAAATCTTTCTGTGCCAGAAGTGCAGGACAGATGAAAAAGTTTCCAAAAGCTGCGAAAAATCCGAATAGTAGATTAAGACAAGCAAGAAGAAGGTGGAGGTGTTAATGAAATTAGGTGAAGCTAAAAAAATATTAGAAAATTCTGAAAAACATAGCAGTAGATTAGTTGAAGAAGCTAAAGAAGTTGTAGAAAGATTTTCACAAAGAGGAGAAAAGCCGATGAAGCAAGAAATAGAGCTTAAAAGAGGTGGTAAAGTTCAAATGGCATATGGTGGAACTGTAATGGGTAAACGTCATATGTATGTGGCAGGAGGTTCTGTTAAAATGAATCCGGGATTAATGGCATTACGTAAATCCAGCCCTGAAGCATTTGCAAAAATTACAAAGGGTAAAAAGGTAACTACATGACAAAGCCAAATTTTAAAAACTTTTCTGATGATGATCTATTACAAGTTGTCAAAGTTAAGATTGCAAAGTCTAAAGATGTGAAAAAAGCAAATCAAATGATATTAAATCAATTTGAAAAGAATTTAAAGTCTGCTCTTCCTACAAAAATATCTAAACCTATATTAAGAAAAGTAAAAGATGGAATGCAGTTTGAAGTTCCTGTAAAAAATAATATAGAAAAAAGTCAAAAGCTAATAAAAAAAGAAATAAAAAGTTTTATCAAAGACATGACAAAACCAACAAAGAGACCTGCTTTAGCTATAATAAGAAGTGACACAAATATAAAATTAAAATCTCCAACAAAAACAAAATCAGGTATATCAGACACACGTAAAAAATTTAATGCCGCATTTAAAGCTGCTAGAAGTGCAGGTAAGGCAACATTTACTTTTGGTGGTAAAAAGTATACAACTAAATTAAAAACAGATAAAAAGAAAACATCCTCTTCTTTACCTAAGATGGTAACATTAAGAAGTGGTAAGAAGGGAACAATAGCTCAAAGATTAAAAGAAATAGACAGAGCAAAATCAAGTAAAAAAATATTGTCCGATATAAGGACATCTGTGAGAGCCAAAAAATAGGAGACTTAAATGGCAAAAAAATCTGATATAACCCTTACTGAGTTAAGAGCGTTAATAAAAGATTTCTATCCCAATCTTAGTATGAAAGAATTTAATGCTTTAACTAAGGGTGCGATGGATGTGAAAAAAGACATGAAAGCGAAAGGCGGGATGTCAATGAAAAAGAAAACAAAATATATGGCTAAAGGTGGAATGAAAAAGACCAAATATATGGCTAAAGGTGGAATGAAAAAAACTAAATACATGTCAAAGGGAGGCATGAAGAAAACTAAATATATGTCCAGAGGTGGTGCGGCAAGACGTAGATAATGTCTTACCTAATAAGTAACGTTCCACACTTTAAGTGTTGGGTAAGAAAAGAGTTTACTTCTAACCACATGAAGTATCATGGTGAATTTCTCCATGCTATTGCTTTCGCAGTTAATACGATACCTGATAGATCATTAAGTTTCCAAGTTGTCTTTACAGGATGTGACGAAGACGAGAATGTTCATGGTGGTGCAATGTGGGCAAGAATGCCAATACAAGCACTTGTAGCCGATATACCATTAGATGAATGGGCAGAACCAATGGAAGATCATTTGTGTCAACCTTGGGACTGTGAGTCTAGACATCACGCAGTTACAGTTATGGATAGAGTTAGTTCCTCTCCGTGGCTATGTAAAATAGATAATGCTTTTTATACTGCTAAATATTTATTTACTGTAGATTATACAGAGAGTGATATAGCAGATGATCCTGCACAACACAAACAATCACATGTGTTATATTTAACAGATGCAGGTAAATGGACAGGTAATATTGTGGCACTTCCAAATAACAGAGTAAGAGCAACAAGTCCTGCTTTATGGGTAACAGGAGAAGGTGCTCCTGACTTTGCACCATCTCAGTGGTTACACTCTGCAGAAGCTCATGAGTCATATCTTGATCCATATACGACATTCAATAATTTATATTCCGATGGTAGCCAAACTAAAAACAATAAGAAAAAAAATAAGAAGTAAACAAAAGCTAGGTTTCTCAGAAAGAGCTAGAGCAGTAAATAAAGGACTACTACCAAGTGTTGCGAAAAAAAAGAAACTACAAAAAAGAATATAAGAATTACCATAGTAAATCAGAGCAAGTTAAAAATAGACAAAGTAGAAACAAAGCTCGTAGAATACTAAAGAGTAAAGGTGTGATTGTTAAAGGAAAAGATGTTGCACATAGGAATGGTAATCCAAAAGATAATAGGATATCCAATCTTACAGTAAAGTTAGCATCAAAGAATAGGTCTTTTAGCAGAACCCGTAAGTCTAAAAAAAGAAACCCAATGGCATAAATTATGGCAATAAAAAAAGCTAAAAAAACAATTAAAAAAGTAACATCTAAATTAAAAAAAGCTAGTAAAGCTCATGCAAGTCAAGCAAAAGCATTATCTGCTATTAAGTTAAGAAAAGGTGGTAGTACAGTAAACAAAGCAGGTAACTACACTAAACCTACAATGAGAAAAAGAATTTTTAATAGAATTAAAGCAGGTGGCAAAGGAGGTGCTCCGGGTCAGTGGAGTGCTCGTAAAGCTCAGATGTTAGCTTCTGCTTATAAAAAAGCAGGTGGTGGTTACACAAGCTAATGCCTAAGAAAAAGAAAGACCCTAAAGTTGGCACAGGTAAAAAACCGAAAGGATCGGGCAGACGCTTATACACGGATGAAAATCCCAAAGACACAGTCAGTATCAAATTTGCTACACCAGCAGACGCAAGAGCAACAGTTGCAAAAGTTAAAAAGATTAATAAGCCATATGCGAGAAAGATACAGATACTTACAGTTGGTGAGCAAAGGGCAAAAGTAATGGGCAAGACTGAGGTTGTTGCCATATTTAAAAAAGCAAAAGAAAGTTTAAAAAGAGCAAATGAGCGAAAAAAGAAAAAGGTGTAAGACTTGCGAATGTTACGACTGCGATTGCGAAGAATGCTCATGCGATTGTCATCATAATGATCGAGTTCTTACTGATATTCATGATAGACAAACAAATAGTCAATCAGACACAGAGATTTAAAAGTATTGATAGATGTTTGTATTTTGCAGAAAGACTGCACGACCAACCCCATATACCAACAGAGGATGGAAATAAACGTATAACTGCATATTGTAAACCTGTAAGGAAGTAGAATGTTAGCAGAATTAGCAGCGGCAAATGCTGCCTTCGGTGTTATTAAAAGTTTCATAAGTAACGGAAAGGATTTAGCAAGTTGTGGCAAACAGATTTCTGATTTTGTTTTTGCAAAAGAGAAAATAGAAAAAGAAGTTAGTAAACAAAAAGCTAAAGGAATTGCAGGTGGTGATCTAGAAGAGTTCATGGCTTTAGAGGAGCTAAGACAAAAAGAAGAAGAACTCAAGCAGATAATGATTTATATAGGTAGACCGGGATTGTGGTCAGATTGGCAAAAGTTTCAAGCTCAAGCTAGAAAAGCTAGAAGAGAACAAGAAAGACTAGCACAGAAAAGAAGAGAAGAGATACTTGAATATATAGGTTATAGTATAGCTTTGATAGCTTTATTAGCATTAGGTGGTATGATACTTTTCTTTTTAGGTAAATGGACAGGTAAATTATGATACAATGGATACTAAACATATTTAAAAAAAGTCAAGGAGACTTATCACAACATAGACTTCATACAACTAAGTATGAAGACTTATGTATGTAAGGATATAACATGGCACTTAAAAAATCTCAGAGGTCTTTAGTTGCTTGGACAAAACAAAAATGGAGAACCAAATCAGGTAAACCTAGTACACAAGGGAGTAAGGCAACTGGTGAACGTTATCTACCTTCGGCAGCGATTAAGGCTCTTTCTCCCAGTGAATATGCCGCCTCTACTGCTGCTAAACGAAAAGCGAAGAGAGCAGGTAGACAGGTATCTAAACAACCCAAAAAGATTGCAAAGAAAACATCAAGATTTCGTAAATTCAGTTAAAGCTAAAGAATTAGAAAGAGCACAAAGGTTACAGGAAAAAATAAACAATGATACAAGCACTAATAGGACCAATAGCAAATCTCGCAGGAACATGGTTTCAAAACAAACTAGAAAAAACAAAAGCAGAAGGTAAGGCAAAAGTAGCAGAAGCAAAAGCAAGAGCCACTGTAGCAGAGAAAGTAGCTACAGGACAAATAGAATGGGAAGGCAAAATGGCTGACGCTACAAATGATAGCTGGAAAGACGAGTTTGCCTTAGTAGTTTTATTAGCACCTGCAATTTTAGTCTTCATTCCGGGAATGAGAGAATATGTACAAAGTGGATTTGAAGTGTTAGCAACATTACCTGATTGGTATCAATACTTATTGTACATCGCTATATCTGCATCTTTTGGTATTAAAGGAGTAGGTCAAGCAGCAAAAATGCTAAAGAAAAAGTAGAGGTTATTATGGCAGAAAAAAAATCTAAAGTAAAAGCACATAGAGGCTTTATACACATTCCTAAAAGAAGAGGACCTAGAAGACCCATAAGAAGAAACCCTGTAAATTTAAAAAATTTAGGATACTTTGGAAGATTACCAAAAGGTATGCAGGATTTATTATTACAAGGAGACCCTAGAAGAAGACCGGGATTTCCGGGATTTCCCCCACCAATTAGGAGAGTGGGAGACATACCATTTTCTACACTAAATGCAAATTTAAAACAATTACGAGAAACTGCTAGGGGGAGGGGCATTAGTATCCCACGATTTCCAACAGGCACTCCTCCACCTAATATTCGCAGAAATCCTGAAAAAATGAAAGAGTTTAGAAGAAAGCAAATAATGAGTCAATTAAGAAGAACTCAAAATTTTATAAACAAGTTTAGTAGACCACAACAGTTAGCACGTATGGGTAGCAGAAGACAAACTGCAGCACCTGTTCAACAAGCAGTAAGAAATCCTAACACAAGAAGAAGAATACCAAACAGATTACGAACAAGAGTACGAACAATGGTAGCTAAAGGTGGAACAGCGAAGAAAAAGAAATGAGTTTGAAAACATTGACATTTTTAAAGTTGTCTGATATAACAAGTAAAATATCTGTATACTTTTGGCACAAACATGTGCAAGAAATCCGTAAACAACAATACAAACAAGGACTCCGACCATGAACATAGATGTGTTAAGAAAAGAAATAGAAGCTGAAGAGGGATGTAAATACGAAACTTACCATTGCAGTGAAGGGCATTTGACCGGGGGAATCGGACATTTGATTACTGAGTGGGATGAAGAAGTATATGCAAAACCTATTGGAACACCTATATCTGAGGAACAAGTGAAAGAGTGGTTTGAAAAAGATGTACAAACTGCTATAAATGACTGTCAAGATATATTTAATGATTTTGATTCTTTGCCTGAAGACATACAACACGTATTAATAAATATGGCATTCCAACTTGGAGGTCCTCGTTTACGTAAATTTAAAATGATGATCGCTGCCGTAGAGGTAGAAGACTATCGTGAAATGGCTTTGCAGATGGAAGACAGTAGATGGTTTAAGCAAACTCAAAACAGAGCACAACGTTTGATTGACAGAGTTCTTACACATGGAGTTCCAATTGGCTAGAGAATTAACAGATAGACAAAAAAAGTTTTTAGAAGTTTTATTTGATAAAGCAAACGGAGATGTTACACAGGCAAAACTACTTGCAGGGTATTCCGAACATTCTTCGACATCAGATATTGTAAAGTCACTCAAAAAAGAAATTATGGAAGCAACCGAAGCATACATGGCAAGAAATGCACCAAAGGCAGCAGTGGCTATGGTTAGTGGTGTAGATGAACCTACACAGTTAGGCATTAGAGATAAATTATCTGCATCAAAAGAATTACTTGACAGAGTGGGATTAATTAAAACTGAAAAAGTACAAGTAGAAGCGTCAGGTGGTGTTATGTTGTTACCACCAAAGAAGAAGTAATGGATAGAAGTTTAGGAAAGTGGAAGTTACCACAACCAACAGATTTAAAAGACGAAGAAGAAAAAGAGTGGATACAAATACCACGGATAGCTAGAACAATACCTTTTGGCTACGTGATAAACAAAGAAGACTCTGAATTACTTGATCCTGTACCTTACGAGTTAGAAGCGTTAGATTTAGCAAGGAAACATGTGAAACAGTTTTCTTATCGTGAAGTAGCTAATTGGCTAACAACTAAGACAGGTAGAAATATATCCCACGTAGGATTAAGAAAAAGATTAATGCATGAGCAACAACGTAAGAACAAGGCTAGAACTCTTAGAAAATGGTCTGAATATGCCGAAAAGGCAATCCAAAAAGCGAAAACCATCGAAGAAAGTAGAGTCGGAGCAAAAGCCTAAAGTATTAGAAGAGGTAGAAAGTATACCTGTTGAAGAACAGAATATTGTTTTTCAACCTAATGAAGGACCTCAAACAGAGTTTCTTGCGTCACCTGAGAGAGAAGTTTTATATGGTGGCAGTGCAGGTGGTGGTAAATCATATGCTATGTTGGCAGACCCACTACGATATATGAATCATCCACAGTTTAGTGGATTACTATTAAGACATACCACAGAAGAATTAAGAGAACTTGTGTGGAAGTCAAGAGAGTTATACCCTCTCATATACAAAGGCATCAAGTGGTCAGAACGAAAGATGCAATGGGTAGCACCATCAGGTGCAAGACTATGGATGTCATACCTAGATCGTGATGATGATGTTCTAAGATATCAAGGTTTAGCATTTAGTTGGATAGGCTTTGATGAATTAACACAGTGGGCAACACCATTTGCTTGGAACTACATGAGATCAAGATTACGTTCTACTGCTCCTGATTTACCTGTGTACATGAGAGCAACAACAAACCCCGGAGGTCCGGGACATCAATGGGTTAAAAAAATGTTTATTGACCCAGCACCATACGGAAGAGCATTTGATGCCACAAACATTGAAACAGGAAAGGTTCTTAAATATCCTGACGGACACGAAAAAGCAGGTCAGTCATTATTTAAAAGAAGATTCATACCTGCTCGATTATCTGATAATCCGTACTTGTCAAGTCAAGGAGACTACGAAGCAATGCTTCTTTCCTTACCTGAACACCAACGTAAACAATTGCTTGAAGGCGATTGGGATATTAAAGAAGGTGCTGCTTTTACTGAGTTTAACAGGGATATTCATGTTGTTGAACCTTTTGACATTCCAAGAAATTGGGTTAAGTTTCGTGCATGTGATTATGGTTATGGGTCTTATAGTGCTGTGTTGTGGTTTGCTGTTAGCCCAGATGAGCAACTTATATTATATAGAGAGTTATATGTTTCTAAAGTCCTTGCCACAGATTTGGCAGAAATGGTACTAGACTTAGAACATGAAGATGGCAATATAAAATATGGTGTTTTAGATAGCTCTCTTTGGCATAAACGCGGGGATACAGGACCTTCACTTGCAGAACAAATGATACAAAGAGGATGTCGTTGGAGACCATCAGATAGAAGTAAAGGTAGTCGTGTGGCAGGTAAGAACGAAATACATAGAAGATTACAAATAGATGAGTTTACAGAAAAGCCACGAATGGTATTTTTCAACTCTTGCACAAATACAATATCACAGATACCTGCAATACCTTTAGATAAAAAGAATCCTGAAGATGTGGATACAAGAGCAGAAGATCATATCTATGACGCACTAAGATATGGAGTAATGACTAGACCTAGATTTAGTATATTTGATTATGACCCTATGGGTAGACCTTCACAAGGTATGCCTATAGCAGATGCAACGTTTGGATATTAATATGGCTGAAGAAGATATTCCTGTAGAAATAGAATCAGTATCTTTAGAAGATACAGATGATGCTGTCGTAGCAGACGCAGGTACAAATAATATAATACCTTTTATTATGGAAAAGTATTATCGTGCAGATGATTATCGTGAGCAAGATGAACAACGATGGTTAAGAGCATACAGAAATTATAGAGGATTATATGGTTCAGATGTGCAATTTACTGAAGCAGAAAAATCTAGAGTATTTATAAAAGTTACAAAGACGAAGACGTTAGCGGCATATGGACAAATTGTTGATGTGTTATTTGCTAACAATAAGTTTCCGTTGAGTGTAGAGCCAACGGAGTTACCTGAAGGAGTAGCAAAAGATGTTTCGTTTGACCCCAAAGAACCTGAAGAAATTGCCAATAAAAGCATGGAATCACCTTATGGATTTCGTGGCGATGGTAACGATTTACCTAAGGGAGCGACTGAGAGAAGTTTACAAGAAAGGCTCGGACCTTTGCAAGAAAAGTTATCAGAGGTTGAAAATCTTAAAGAAGAGGTTGGTAAAACGCCTTCTTCCGTAACCTTTAGTCCTGCAATGATTGCAGCGAAGGCTATGGAAAAAAAGATCATGGATCAATTAGAAGAATCAAGTGCTAATAAATCACTAAGAAGCACTGCATTTGAAATGTCTTTATTTGGCACAGGTGTCATGAAAGGACCTTTTGCAGTAGATAAAGAGTATCCTAATTGGGGTGATGATGGAGAATATGATCCAACATTTAAAACTATACCTCAAGTATCACATGTATCTGTATGGAATTTTTATCCTGATCCTGATTCAACAAATATGGATGAAGCACAGTATGTAATTGAAAGACACAAGATGTCTAGATCACAATTGCGTTCACTAAAAAAGAGACCTCACTTTAGACCACAAGTTATAGAAGACGCTATAGAGGCAGGTGAAAACTATGATAAAAAGTCATGGGAAGATGACTTAGCAGACTATGCACCTGAAAATTATATAGAAAGATTTGAAGTATTAGAATATTGGGGTAACTGTGATGTTGATATGTTATTACAACAAGACATTGAGATACCTAAAGAATTACAAAAATTAGATGAAATACAAGTTAATGTATGGATATGTAATGGCAAGTTAATTAGAATGGTAATTAATCCATTTAAACCTGCAAGAATACCTTATGTAGCAGCACCATACGAACTAAATCCATATTCATTCTTTGGTGTGGGTGTAGCAGAAAACATGGATGATACACAAACATTGATGAATGGTTTTATGAGAATGGCAGTAGATAACGCAGTATTATCAGGAAACTTACTCATAGAAGTAGATGAAACTAATTTAGTTCCGGGACAAGATTTATCTGTATATCCGGGCAAAGTATTTAGAAGACAGGGTGGAGCACCCGGACAAGCTATTTTTGGAACTAAGTTTCCTAATGTAGCAGGAGAAAATTTACAGTTGTTTGACAAAGCAAGGCAGTTGGCAGATGAGAGTACAGGTATGCCATCGTTTGCTCATGGTCAAACAGGAATAACAGGAGTAGGTAGAACTGCTTCAGGAATATCTATGCTCATGAACGCAGCGGCAGGAAGTATTAAAACAGTAATTAAGAATGTAGATGATTATTTACTTAAACCTTTAGGTGAGGGATTGTTTAAATTTAATATGCAGTTTGATTATGATCCACAGATAAAAGGTGACTTAGAAGTAAAAGCTCGTGGTACAGAAAGTCTCATGGCTAACGAAGTTAGATCACAAAGGTTGATGCAATTCTTACAAGTATCATCTAATCCTGCATTAGCACCTTTTGCTAAGTTTCAATATATAATACGTGAAATAGCAAAAGCTATGGACTTAGACCCTGATAAAGTTACAAACAATATGGATGAAGCTGCACTACAAGCAGAACTCATGAAAGATTTTAGAGCACCCCAACAAGAGCAAGCTCAACCACAAGCACCTGCAGGAGTAGACCCTAATGATCCCACAGGTTCAGGTGGAGGAACGATAGGTACAGGAATAGCACCTACACCTCAAGAGCAAGGATTTACAGGAAGGTCACAAGTTGGAGAACAACAACCACAAACAGATACTCAGCCGACTCAAGATATTGGTCAACAACCCCAAGTTAATCAACAACTTCAATGATTACTTAGATTATAAAATAGAAGA
>VTLG01008531.1_pt1 | contig 11050 bp, 16 predicted proteins | sample 4694571 | NCBI WGS metagenome assembly VTLG01 (sample SAMN12604809, study PRJNA352737) | marine metagenome | biome: ENVO:00000447; feature: ENVO:00000209|ENVO:00000569|ENVO:01000036; material: ENVO:00002151; isolation source: viral sequences binned using virsorter ... | reverse complement strand
CAATTTATATGAGGCATCTGCTGATTTCGATAATAATAATGAGTATGATGAGTTTACTGATAATAAACTTCATAAAAAATTAGAGAAAGCTGGTTGGTCAGAAGAGAAGATAGATGAAATAAAAGGCGTGATGAAAGGAGCACGTCTAAATCGAGAACGTAAATTACTAGAGGAAAAAAAGAAAAAACCTACACCACCACCTATATTAAGATATCCTTTTGAAGGTATGACACAACATACTGATTATTTACAGATAGATATTGTTGAATATAAACCTGTTGGGAACCGAAAAGGAACCAAAGAAGTATCTTCTAAAGAATGGGGAACTGTTAGAACTGAAACAATAAAAGGTACTGATGGTACAGAATATACAAATAAAGTTGCAGGTTGGATAACAAAAACCCAAAAGTTTGATGTAAAAGCAAGATTTACAGGAAAAATGGGTGGTAGAAGAAATTCAGGCAATAGAATAGTTGGCAATACAAGATCATATGCACTATCAACAAGACCACTAAAGAATGAAGGAACTATATTATTACCAATTCCATCAAATGTGCAGGACGGAAACTCTGTTAAAGTTGGTGAGAATAGTTTAAATGGACTTCAGGCAGCAGGTGCTTCTGGAATCATGGATGCAATGACTCCAGATTTTACAAAGAATATTAAAGGTATTAAAGATGCTGCAGGAGCAATAACTACTGGATTAGCAAATGCAGCATCAAACTTCAAGGATCAAACAACAGCAGGTGCTACACTAGATGATATAAAAAATGTTGCACTTAATAAATTAACAGCATCTGCACTGGGTATATTTGGTGGAAATGTGACCGTTAATCAATTACTGGCAAGACAAAGTGGTGAAATAATAAACCCAAACATGGAGTTATTATTTGATGCTCCCACAATAAGAGGATTTAAATTCCAATTTAAAATGACTCCAAGAAACCGAAGAGAAGCAGAACAAATAAGATTAATTATAAGAGCATTTAAAAGAAATATGGCTCCAAAAGCAAAAGGAGGTACAGAAACTGAAAGTGGATGGTTCTTAAAAACACCAAATGTATTTGAGTTAAGATACAGAACTGGAAATAAAGATCATGACTATCTACATAAATTTAAACAATGTCTTCTTACTGATATATCAGTTAATTATACTGGTGACGGTGTGTATTCCACATATGAAGATGGATCACCAGTTTCATATCTAATGGACTTATCATTCAAAGAACTTGAACCAATATACGATATTGATTATGATTCAACAGAAGGGCAACATTCAGTAGGTTACTAAAATGTCATATTTCAGAGAACTACCAAATTTATTATATCCATCATTTCTTTCTGATAAGAATTCATCACTTGACTATGTTGAAGTAAAAAACTACTTCCGTAGGATCAAACTAAGAGATGATCTTCAGAATGTTTTTACCTTATTTGACAAATATCAAATACCACAAGGATCTAGACCAGATACTGTTGCCGAAGAATTTTATGGTAGTGCTGAATTAGATTGGGTTGTATTAATGACTGCTGGTATTATTAATGTAAGAGATGAATGGCCTCTTGAAGATAATCAAATTTATAATTATTCTCTAGAAAAATATGGAACAGATCTAAATGCCACTAAATTCTATGAAACAAAAGAAATTAAAGATAGTAAAGGCAGATTAATTATGCCAAAAGGAAAGCACGTTGATAGTAACTTTTCTGTCTCATATTATGATGGTGGTAATGTAACTGTTTCTGGAACAAATGCCAGAACAGGAATTAGTAATTATATCTACGAAGTACGTAAGAATGATGATAAGAGAGGAATATATCTATTGAAACAGGGATATTTACAACAATTCTTAAATGATATGAGAAATATAATGACTTATGATCGATCTTCGGAATACATTAATGATAAGATGATAATGGCAGTCAACGTAGACTTATTAATGCCATAAAAAAAGGGGTCGTGAGACCCCTTTCTAGTATCATTCTTCTGCCAGTTGAGCAAAATACGATAATGCATCATCTTCATCATCACTTGATGTTGATCTTGAAGATGTTGTAGCAGCAGTAACTAATTCTTCTGCTGTACCACGATCATTGTCTTCATCAATGACTTCAGGGTCTTGACGAACAGTGGTTTTAGTACCAAGAACATAACCAAGACGCTTCTTCAGTTCATCATAAGATTTGAACTGATCAGCAGCAACAAACTCTTCAAGAGAGAATTGCTTCTTCCAAAGTGCTTCTAGTGCATCATCGTCATCTAATAGAGGACTTTGAGCAGCAAATTCAGAACTGTCATAATTTCTATAACCAGCAACATTCTTTGCCTTCAACTTGAAGTTTGCACCTTGCCAGAAATCAAATGGATCAATTGCTTCTTCATCCTCAAACTCAGGTTGCATTGCTGCAGTTAGTTTGTCAAAGATTTTTTTGCCAAACTTATACAAGAAGACTTGTCCTTCGTTCTCAGGATTTGCAGGATCCTTAACAACATATATGTTACTGATGTAAGTAAGCTTACGCTTTTGCTTACGTGCTGTTTCTTTACCAGCATCAGTACCATTGTTCCAGAGAGTAGTATTAAACTCAGAAACTGGATCTTTCTGACCAAGAGTGGTTAGAGAGTTCTCAATGTACCAACCACCAGGCCCCTGAAAGGCATGAGAGTATAGTTTTACAAACGGTAGATCCTCACCGTTAGGAGCAGGAAGGAAACGTATGACGGCATATCCATTACCGCTTTTGTCTACGTCTAATTTCCATAAACGGTCATCACCTGATGCTCCGTTATTATTCATTTTTTCGACTTCTTTAACCAGTTTAGCGGTTAGTGAGCCAAGCTTAGATTGCTTTTTAAGGTCTTTAAAAGACATTCAGATTACCTCGGATTAAATTGGATTCGTTGGATGTTTAGATTATAGCAGAGATTGAAAAATTAGTCAATACGATCTTTGAGAGATTGAATGGTATTTTGCATACCTTCAAATAAAACACTAATATCAGTACCTTCTGGGAAACCCAACATAGTAACTGATTGTTCTAGTTGCTTTTTCATCGCTTTAGCTTCTGGATCTTCTGATAATGACACTCTCGTGTACATCATACGTTGTAATTCCAGTAACCTAGTTAATTTATCAATGTGTTCCTCTTTTTCATCTCCACCAGAATTTTGAATATTCATCATATTGCTATAGATTTCAGTCTGTAGCTCATTGATCTCTTGAAGTTCTTCTCGAACTATTTCAGATTTAAAGAATTCACTCATTGATTAATTCTCGTAGAATTTTTTTATAATGAAACACATTAATATTTATGAAGGGTGTATACTTCTTTATTTTTAAACTTACGGTTTCCCATACTGGATCATCTAACTTTTTATCAAAGTTTTTTACGAAAGAAAAGACTTTTTCCAGTATCGTAAGCGTTTCTAAATCGATCTCTCCACCCAGATACTTTTTTAGTACTACTGGATGCTTTTTCTTGGAGCAATCGAATACTTCGTTCAAGTTTCTGTTGAACAGCAATTCGCTTGATTGTTCTTTGAACAAGTAAGTCAAACTCTGCTGTTTTCTCATCCACTCTGCGTAATTTCTTTCGCCAGAATTTATTATTTCTCCAATCCATAGGTTTTGTGGGGTGTCTGTAGTTACGAAATTTGCTAAGAGAAAATTTAAAACTTCTTCATCAGAATACTTCCGTGAAGTTTTTTCAAACCAATACTTATCCTTTCTTTTATTAAAGGATGACATGGTGGCACGAGACTTGCCACCATACTTAAAAAAGTCATACTTACTATTCGTAAAATGACTTTTCATTGAAAGATAAGTTTGATAGGTCTCGAAAGGAGTCACTTTCATTATAAAGGCAATTTTGCCCTTGAAGTCTTTTTCATAAAATTGAGACGAATAGCATCCCACTTTAATCTTTCCTTCAAAGGCTTAGAAATAAGTTTCGTTACTGATTCTACCTCAAGACTATTAATATCGCAATAGTGTACTATTGCATCAATATAGTTAAGTTGCTCTTCAGCAACAATTTTTTCGATTTCAATAGCAAACTTTTGAGGGGTTAAAAACTTACTCTCAATTGCTTTTTCTAATTCTTTACTAGGTTCCATACATTTCCAGTTTATCTCCAACAAACTTTCTAATATATTCTCCGAGGAGTTTGATATACTTTGATTTGTCAGTTTCTTCATAGACGACACATTCTCCATTTTCACAGGCCATAATGATTACAAGTTTTTTTATAGAGATATTTTTCATCTCATATAGCATACATCCGTATGCCATTGCTTGAACAAAATAATGTTCAATCCACTCTCGTGGTTTAGGTTTCTTAGATGTTTTAAAATCGATTATCGCTAACTCGCCATCATATTCTGCAATACAATCAACGGTTCCAGCAACTCCTAATTGCCTACTATATAGCGGTCCTTCCAAAGCGTAAATATTATTTATTAGATTTAATTTACGCTTAGCTATTTTGAATAAAAATTCAGAAATAGGAGGAACACTTGGTAGATCTTCGTTCTTCAGATAATGTTCTGTAAGAGTGTGCATATCAGTTCCACGGGTTGTAGCCGCTTTCGTGATTTTATCTGCCTTCTCATTACCAACCCTTTTTCGCCAGTTAATAAAAATTTCTTTATTAAAATGACTAGTTACGGATGTAATGGAAACCATTTTAATAAGTTCCTCTTCATCAGGAACTTTATAATAACGAACTCCATCTACATGCTCTCTTTCAAGAGGCTGTAGATCCAAATCAACATGACTAAACATTACATACCTTGTTCAAGTTTGGCAATAAGGTACTCTTTAACAAGTCCAGAACGAACTATGTCATCTATACCAAATTCAATAAGATCAAATGATGGCATTGATCTTATTATTTTCATAAAATCGACGATTCCATTACGCTCATTTGTTTTCTGCAAATCAGTCTGAGTAGCATCTCCACAGAAATAAATTTTGCTGTCCTCGCCAATTCTTGTTATTATACTATCAAGTTCGTGAAAATTCAAGTTTTGAAATTCATCAACAATTACAATAGCATTATCAAGAGTAGTTCCTCTTAAGAATGAAGTACTCCAGAACTTAATAGTATCCTGTGCTCTAAGATTGCCATAAAGCATATCAAAATCAGCATCAGAAGACATCTGAAACATATACTTTACCATATGTTTGTATGGTACTTGATATATGTCAGATTTATCTTCATGGTCACCAGGAAGAAAACCAATTTCACGAGTACTAACTAGAGATCTAACAATATAGATCCTTTCATAAGGAGTTTTTTCATCCAATACATCTTTAAGTGCATTGTATAGTGTAACAAAAGTTTTACCAGTTCCTGCAGAACCATATGCAATAATATGTTTACCTGAATCATATGATTCAAATAATCTTTTTTGATTATCAGTAATAGGTTCAATATTAACAAGATAATCACCATTTACTGGCTTTTTCCGCTTCATTTGTTTTGCGGTCATACCAACCCCTATAGGTTGATCTCCATTTCTCTTTTTAGACATTATAATTTTTTAACTCCAGAACCAGGTGCTTTTTGTGCTTTTGCTAGAACATCATTCCATCCTGGTTTTGTTTTTCTTAACTTATCTTTCCAATCTCCTACCTCACCAATTCCAGGCATGGTAGCAGGATCAGACCAATCTCTAGTCCAATCGGGATTGTCATCACTCCACTTAGACCATTCATGAACACTCATTGCAACTTCTTTTTGTTCACCAGTCTTTTTATTAACAACAGGATATGTAGCCATAATAATAACGTAATGTAAAGATATTTAGACCCACTCAAGGGCTTCTGATACTGCAGGGAACTGTTCGGTAAACACCTTCCTACATGCTTCTGCAATTAGCATATGCTCCTTCTGAGTGCCGTGTGCAGACCTTAGATTGATATAATGTATCCAAGAACGACATGAACCAGTCATATAGATTCTAGTAGGAGTACAAAGTGGTAGTACCATTCTAGCACACTCTTTTGCAACACCTTGCTTCAACATAGACTCATACAATGCCTTAGAAGAACTAAACAAAGTAATCATTTGTTTGTTAAGTTTCTCTATCAATTCAGGATCTAAATCATTTGTAGAATTTTGTCGATTCTTTTCATCTTGTTTACGAAGTTCTGGTAAATCAATATCACCAAGTGCAGTACTTGCAGCATATCTTTGAGAGAACTCTTGGAATGTAAAACTCCTATGTCTTAATATCTGTGCAGCAATAGCACGAGTAGTTTCTATTTCAAGAGTCATAGTAGACTGCTCAAAGACACTCCAATGATTATGCTTGATGCAATACTTTAATAGTCCTGCATATTTTTCATTGTCCTGATTAGATGGATTAGACACTCTGGCAACATATGCCATGAGTTGCTCCGCATCAGGAGTAACAGTAACAAGTTTTACAGTCATGATCCAAATCCTTTTTTACTTAATGATTCTGCTTTTGCCATTTCTTCTTTAACGACTCTCAATTGAGACTTAATAGTCCTAATTTCATCGTCACTATAAAGATGATCTTGCTTGAGTAATCTTTCAAGCATTTTAACAAGTCTTTTTCCTCTATTAGTCGGCATAGCCATCGTCATCATCGTAAAGTTCGTCGTAATCTGTTGGTACATTTTTAAATGCAGCAGAATTTTTGTATGCATCTACATCAGAATATACTTCTGCTTTAAGAGCATCAACTAATAATTCTAAATTACGAACTATTAATTTGAGTTTGTCTCTTTGAGGTTCCATAAAAAGATTTACTTTTAAGTATTTTACACAAAAAAAGGAGGACTGTCAATAGCCCTCCTCTAATCTTATTCAGTTTTAAATCAAGCAGCAGTAAGTTCTTTTTCAAACTTAACACCACGGTAGGTCTCTTGAACCTTCTGTGATTTTACTTGCTTGCTGTCGTTGGTGTCGTACTGGACACCACGATAAGTGACTTTTGCCATTGGCTTTCTCCAAAGTAGTAGGGATTTTACTCCGTTCCTTTAGTCGGCTTTTGCGTCCCAACATCCCTCAGTTTCTTCTTTAACGATCTGAATCATTTCAGTTCGTGTCTCCTCCTCAACTTTATATGTTCTCATCTTTTGGACAAGTTCATGTGCATCGGAGCAGGTAAAAGAAGTAGCAATAAGAAATGGGATCATGAGATGAACGATTCCGTTCCGAGTCGGCTTACTTGCGTCCTGAGTGTATCAGGATGAACGATTGTGTTAATACTAACACAGTTATAGTATATAGTCAAGTAAATATGTAATTCTTGTTACAAAACCCTACAGAGCAAAAAAATACCCCGATTTTTTATCGGGATATATGGGAAAAAAAGTTCGATTTTGGTTTATGCCTTTCTTTTTTTCTTCTTTGCTGGTGCTTGATATCCCCAAAGGTTTGGTTTAATACCACCATTACCATAAGCAATGGATTGTAGCCCACCTTTAAACTTATCCCAGTACATATCAAAAAGACTCACCTTTGTACCTCTTGTAAGGTCATAATGAATATTATCTTCATACAAATACTTTATAATATATGCATCAGTAGGTGCTTTTTTAGTAGAAACATCTTCAATTGAACCATCTTCAACAACTATATCACATCCATATTCAGAACCAACTCTTTCTTTTTCTTCTTTAGACCAGATAGACTTCTTCTTTTCTTCTGTTGCAGTGGTCATGATCTACCACCCCATACAATATCAGGATATGCTGCTGATACTACATCCTTACTAACCTTATATTTGGATTCTAAATTCTTATCCTTTACAAGACAAAGTATCTCTGCTTCAAGAGGATGAAGTCCTTCAAGAATGTTAATAAACATTGTTTCACGACGAATAGCATTAAGACCATCATCACCACCCTTTAGGAAACGATAGAAATGTCTAGATTCTCTACGAATAGTTGTATGTCCTTCTTGATCACTTACACCAATAGAAAATGATCCTTTTTCATGCATTGCACGAATTTCATAATCAATCTTGGTTGATAATGTACCACTATAAGTAGTCTGATCATCATATCCAGTATAAGGTACTGTTCCATCAGGAAGCATGGATATTATTGATTCATCAAAATTCCAAATAAGAATTGATTTAATTGAAGCATCTTCATACTTCTTCAATACTTGTACCTTCTTTGCTTTTGTTGTTTGACGAGAAACCAAATCTAATACTTCAAATACAAAAGGATTCTTTGGCAATTCCTCAAGAGGTTTTGCAACTTTTGTTTTTGCGACTGTTGTTTTTGGCTTTCTAGTCGTCGTCTTCTTCTTCGTTGTGGTCATAATTGTTTTCAAATCGGAATGCTACAATTTCATCTGGGATAAGGTTTCCTGAAGGATCAAACATCTCAGGATGAGGTCGTGGAATCTCTCGATAGTTCATCATGTAATCTCGTCCTACCCATCCAACTAGTGTTCCTACTACAAAAGATAAGAATGCTATTGGTAAGACCAATACTAAAACTATATCAAGACTCATTGTACTACCTCCTATGGTAAATGTTTTGCGTTTTGGCTTACTTTTACCTCCCAAGATAAATTCAAAACCACGATTAATATGGTCTTTAGATTTATTTAGCTTGGGGTTGGAGGATTTCTTTTTCTTGGAGATATTTGATTGTGTCAACGCATCCTCCTAATTTTCTACCTTCGCAGACAACTTGAGGAAAAGTTGAACCATGTCCGAATTCGCCATAAAAGGCATCTTTTTCAAAGTGTTGTCCTAAATTATATACCACAAACTTACTTTCTGTCAACTCTAATACTTCTTTTATTTTCTCGCAGTACGGACATCCATCCTTGGTATAAACGGCAAAATTCATTGGCGTAAGGGTAAAAAATTATTTAGTATCTATTATAACACAAATTATTTATAGTTCACATTCTCCTTGAATGTAACCACCTACAGTATCGGCAACAACTCTTGTTGGACGAACATTACCCAATGAGTCGGTGTTAAAAATTAATGTTGAACTAGTTGTACCAGATTGGTCAGAGCTAACACTATTAACTCTACCAGCAGCATAACTATCTACATCATCATCTAATGTAAGATCAGATATTGTGTAGTTTAAATTTTTAGATCTTACAGGTACAGGAAACTGAATATGTGCTTTACATGTAGTGGAATGTGACTGTATAGCCAATGCAAGAGTCGTACCAACTTCAGTATCACCACCACCAAGTCTAAAACAATATCTCTGACATAAAGCAAGTTCTTCACCATAAGATTTATGCTCATATTCTGTCGCTTTAGAGCCAACTTCTAATTGAACGCCAGTCACATAAAATTCATTACTTGTATTATCAAAGAAATTAGATTGACCAGTTACTCCTTTTATACTTGTATTTAATGACCATGTAGTATTAGCACTGGTTACTTTACTAGATCCAGCAGCTAAAACATAATGTAGTGTTAGTCCATAATCATTATCATTTCTAATTTGATTATTTTCTTGACCTACAAAACTCATCGTGAATTTTTGCCACGTTGAAGTTGGTGCAAATGTACGATATTGGATTCGATCATTTCCACTTATATCACCCATTACAATACAGACAGAATATGTGTCACCACTATTAGCTGAAGCAGTTTTTGCCCAAAAAGAAAGAGTTAATTCTTTTGCAGATGATGTACCTGTCTTTAAATGTTGTAGATTTTGACCTTCAATTCTAGTTCTTAATATTCCATATTCATTATTATCTAAAGTTGTTTCTGCTGTTGCTACAGAGAGTTTATATGAATGATCAAATTCATCAGGATGATCATTTGTTACATTAGCTTGTGTTGTAACTAATTGATCAGTACTATATTTACCCCACCACCACATATCTGCTACTTGATAACCATCACTATTATGCGTGGCACTTTCTTTTTGATTAATTCTCATAGCACCATTAATCAATAAATTTCTACCAGGTAAATTATTAGATGATATATTACCAGTTACATTTACATCACCCTTTACATTAACTAAGTGATCATTACTATGAACATGTGTTCCTATAGCAACTTTCTGACCCTTTGGTTGTACTATTAAAGTATGAGCAGCAGTTGGATGATTGTTCTCAAGTATTAAATTGTTAATACCATATGCACTATATCCTGATTTAAGTCCTCCACCAGTATTGTACCATCTACCTACACTAATATGATTTTCACCAGCTGTATCTCCATCAGCCCATACACCATAATAATCATTCTTAGCATCAATACTAACTCTACCACTAGCTATTGAAACTGGTTGGTTTGGATTATTAGTTCCGATCCCGATTTTACCTGCTGATGTGATGCGAAGTTTTTCTGTTGCTGCTGCACCACCAGCATTTGTGTAAAATGATAAATGTGTACTTCCACCACTTGAATATGGTCCAATAGATGCTTGACCACTATTAGTTGAATAATGTAACTGTAAAGCACCATTATTTGGGTCGCCAGTTGTATCAAATGCTGCGGTTGTTCCTCTTATACCTATTTGGCCAACTGAATTAATGTTAAGTCTTTGACTACCAGCAGTTTCAAATGAAATTGTATCATTAGAGGGGAACTCTATAGAAGTATCTGCATCTCCTGTATGAATTATTTTTTGTGCAAGATTAATATATCCTTGTGCATCAATAACACTTCTTGCAGTTATAATACCAACTGAATCTATATTAGTTACGTCTTGATATGTTAGTGTGCCACCAACAGATACATTACCTGTAACCTCAATACTATTACAAGTAACAACACCTACATTTAATATCGCAGTATTACCAGCTCCAACAGGAATCAAAGGTGCAGTAGTTCCGATACCAATATTTCCACCAGCATCCTGTGAAACACCGCCTGTTCCAGAATTATGTAACCACTTATTGTACCTAATGTCAGACATTTATAATTACTTTTTAGCTATTTAGTATCCACGAATGATTCGTTTTGCATTATAAATGCTTTTAATTTCAGTAGCATTTAATTCCTTTGCATCCCATATACCAATGTCTGACATGTGAGATATAGAAGCCTTATTACCAGCTCCAGCAT
>VTLG01005574.1_pt1 | contig 11050 bp, 3 predicted proteins | sample 4694571 | NCBI WGS metagenome assembly VTLG01 (sample SAMN12604809, study PRJNA352737) | marine metagenome | biome: ENVO:00000447; feature: ENVO:00000209|ENVO:00000569|ENVO:01000036; material: ENVO:00002151; isolation source: viral sequences binned using virsorter ... | reverse complement strand
TTAACAGCAGTAACTGCACTATCTACTAGTTCAGCTGTACCAACAGAACTATCAGCCATCTTAGCTAAAGTAACTGCATTATCTACAATAGAAGCTGTTACAACAGCACTAGAAGCTAGTTCATCAGCTCCAATAGCATCATCTGCTACTTTAGCTTGAGTAACTGCATTAGATGCTAGAGCTGCATTATCTACAGAACCTGGAGCATAATGTTCAGCATCTATAGAATCAGCTGCATAGTGTTCTGATTCAATAGCATTATCAACTATATGATCTCCAGAAATAGAATTATTAGCTATCTCAGAGCTTCCTACTGCATTAGCTGTTATTGCAGCTGAACCAATAGCATTATCAACTATATGTTCTGAGTTAATTGAATCATCAGCTATCTTTGTACCATTAACTGCATCAGCAGCTATAGCAGCAGTATCTACAGCATTATCTGCTAATTCACTAGCAGTCACTGCATTAGCTGCTATATCTCCAGCTACTATAGTTCCATCAGCTATCATTGCAGATGTTACTGTACCTGTATCTCCAGTCGTTACTACATTACCAGATACATTAGGTAAAGTGATTGTACGATCTGCAGTAGGATCAGCTACAGTAAGAGTAGTTTCATGTGCATTATCTGTAGCACCTTCAAATACAATATTAGCATCCTCACCCATGGTAAGGTCACCTGTCATTGTACCACCAGTACTTTCAAATGCTCTATTACTTGTTTCTTGTGTACTATATAAATTTTGGGTGAAGTTATCATTCAAATCCTCAGATTTAATAGCAGACCCTGCATAGAAGGTAGCTGTTAAATTGTCAACGTTCGTTTTTCTAAGTATTTTGATTTTGGCTCCATTAGCTGGAGCAGTATTAAATTGTACCGTGGTAGCATTGGCAAAAGTCCATGCAGTAGTCACGGTTGCGTCAACTTGTACTTGTACGTCAGTTGACTTTAGATATGGAAATGTAAATGGGTATTGAGTGGTGGAGCCATTACCCGTATACGAACTTTCTGTAACAGCCATAATGTGTTATTTAGACATTTGTAATAATTGTTGTGTCTCTATTAAATGTTTCTCTTGAGTGGTGGCAGCTCCTTGTATATCACCTTGTTTCATCTGTGCATCTACTAATCTCTGTTTTAATATAGTATTAGCAATATCAGGATTACTTTCTACTAATCTTGCTTCAGCTATTCTTTGTATTCGATTTAGCATAGCATCTATTTCAGCATGAATAGGTAGTAAACTATTATCTAATTCTATTCTCTTATTTTTATTTATCCAATTTATAGAACGATGTGCTTGAAGATCATTTATTTGTTTTTTATATGCTGGTCTATTAAGTATCTTTATAAGCTCTTTAACAGGTTGTTGTTCAGCCATAAGTCTACCCATAAGTTCTCTTTCTTTAGGACTATATTCATAAGAACCAGTAGAGTCTTTATTAAGTTTACTTAAGCCTGAATACTTAATATCAAATAAAGCTTTTCTCCACCATTCTGGTCCATCACTTACTTTATATGGATTAAATGCATTAGCTATTTTCCTCCAAGGACTATTGACATCATTTACTGGTTGACCTGTCCATATATCAAGTTGATTAGGTAAGAAGCTCTTAGCAAGAGGAATCCTATTCATAATATATTCATGCATATGACCTTCTATATCTTTCTGAGCAGAGTCTATAGAATCGGATAATACACCAACAGCACTAGATAAAGGTACGAAAGTGACTCTAGCCATACGTGCCATTTGCATTTGGAATCCAGATAAGTTACCACTCATTATTTCCATAAGTGGTTGGAACCCTTGTAGTGGAGTTTCATTTAAGAAACTAGCAGATATAGTCCAAGCTAATTTGGAACTAATACTTTCTAACATAGGTTCATCAAGATCTTTAGCATAATAAGCCATGTCACCTATAATACTTAAAACTTGTTCTACACCTGGGAATCCTTTATAACTAATCCATATATCATTATCTGGTCCTCCACCTGGTACTGGGAATCTAATAGTTTTAGGATCATATCCAAATTGATCACGTTCTTTATTTCTACGTGATGCATTATAATGACCATTACCTCTAATATTACCAGCCATAGCATATCCAAATAAGGATGTAACCATACCTATACTAAATGCTTGTCGTCCTAAATATTCAGCTCTTAGATCTTCAAAGATTATTCTCCAGTTATCTTCCTTTGCTACATCTATACCATGCTCTTTTAAAGCCATAGCTATCTGATCATCTGTCTTAGCATACAGGATCTTACTATACTTATTCATACCAGGTATAGCACTAATAGGTGTCCAAGAAGCAGAGTTCTTGATGTAGTTACTACCAGTTCTAGGGAACATAAACATATATTTAGTAACAGGATAAGCAGTAGATGCTTCATTAATCCAATTAGCTAAACCATCATTTAAGTTAAGCTGAACTTCACCAGCCATAGCTCTTAATACATCATCTTTGATAAGACCTTCTGCATCAAACATTCTTGCATAGTGTTCTTTTTCAGCTATTTTAATCTTCTTCCAATCAGCGAAGCCAAATTCACTAAAGACATCATCATAAGCTTTCATTCTAGAGATATATGTAGCTAACATAGTATTAGTATATGCATCTGGGAATACCAGACCAGTCATACCATATCTCATAGCAGGATGCTTAGATAAATTAGTTATTAATTTAGCTGTATCATACTGTAAAGCATGCCCTACATCTCCATTCTGTTTCCATAATTCACGTACACCTTCTGCAATATCCCATTCTTTAGAAGACTTAAGTTGGAAATCCTTACGATAAGCTTTAATCATCATCTCAGGATCTTTATGAGCCTTTCTCATCATCTGCCAAGCATCTACTAATGCTCTACGATTTGTTTCCCATGTAGAACCATAATAATATGCAGCTCTTTTAAATGCATCAAAATCACCAGTAGCTAAGGACCACATACCATGTCCTAGACCTTGTGTTACAGGTTTAACTACTAATTGATATATAGCAGAACCCATAGCTCTTGCAGGAGATAATCCACTTAGAGCATTATTCATATTACTAGACCATACACCTTGAGCAAGTAAATTCATTTGCTTAGGATTAGGACTTTTTATTAATCCCCATGGTGTAACAGCATCTTCTGCAAACTTATATAACTTAGCTAATGAATCAACATCACCATTAGTATGTGCAAAAGCATCAACTAAAGGTCTCATAGCTGCAGGATTATTTTTCTTTAACTCTTTAAGAGTCTGAGTAAACCTCATGTTTTTAGCATGAATAGCATTCTCTGCAGAAGTAAATTCTTTAGTTAATTGTTCTATTACAGTATCTAATTCTTTAGGAGGTACTTGATCAAACCAGTTTTTATTTCTTAAACTCCAACCTGAGATATATTTATTAAGAGCATATTCATCTAATAAAAACTCCATCTTTTCAATGATTAGATCCATAGCTCTATTATCATCTACATATGGAGCCATTTGTTTAATAGTATCAGCTAGTGTAGAAGCTTCTCTACCAAGTGTATCCATAGCTCTAGCTGAAGCTTCTGCGACTTCTCTACCTAAGAATCTATCAGTTAGATCTCTCATAGCGAAAGCAGCAGCTCTAGCTTGCTCTTCATTAATATGTTCTACTTTAAATCTACCAAGAAGCATATTCTTAACATCTCTGTTTTCTAAGAATAAAGCTTTAACATCATCTAAAGATGCACCTGGATCTACAATACTAGTATAGATATCCCAAGCAGCAGCATTCATTTGTTTAGCAGAGAATCTGAACCCATCTACTACAGCATCAAATCTACCTAAATCTCTAGCCTCTTCAGCTACACCCATAACAGCTCCACGACTAGTAGGACCAACCATTAGTCCTTTACGTCTCATAGATTCTGTTATAATAGGTGCAGGATCGCCTTTAGACGTTCCGTTTTTGATTGCAGTAGTATCAGCCATATTACGAGCTACAGTACCCTTAGTAGGGATTGATCTAGCTCCAGAGGACGGATCTAATACTCCTGGTGATATATCAGGATCAATGTCATCTAATTTCTCACCTGCTTCTATTTTTCTTTTAGCTGCTTCTAGTGATTCATCACTGGCTACTTGATCTGATGCTCTTATTGCATCATCTACATCATCAACATAATCCAACCCTTCTTCAAGTTGCATTTTTTTGTTCATGAGTATTACTTCATTCTGCCTACTTAAACCACCAGCTGATAATAATTCATCTATTTTTTGAATCTCTATAAGTTTATCTGGATCAGTAACTTTAGATAATTCTAATTGTTTATATTTAACTGCTGAGTCAGATTTAGGTCGAAACCAACCCATCTTTTTAGCACCAGATTTTACATCAACAGCTGCTCCTATTATAACACTAGCGAAAGAAAGCATTGCATTTTCATACATATTCTTTCTTTTTCGTACAGCTGGAGAATCAGAATCTAATGTTTTCCATCCTTCAGGTATTGGTACGAATCCATCAGTACCAAATAATCCTGGTATTAATTCAGCTAAAGCATTAGCTGCATTATGATCTTCACTAGTATCACTTACACCAGCTACAATAGTAGCTTCTAATCCATAAGCACCTAACCTTGTTAAGTGTTTGGAAAGCCATGGCATATTTTGTATACCAGCACTTTGTAAACTACGTTCAGTAATTTTACCAGTTTTTATAGAAGGTAAGACAATAGATAAAACTTTTCTTATACCTTGATAAGTAGGATTACCTATCTGTGTAGCTTTATCCCATTTATCATCTAATGCAGATCCCCATTTACCTCCTACTGTACCTACAGTATCCATAGCAAAGTCACCCCAAGCTAATAAGGGTAATCCTATAAGTTGAAGATCTTCTTTTAAACCTTCCATTGGATTTAAATGTCCAGCACCCCAACCAAGTTTCTCCATCTTCCATTCATCAACACTCATACCATGGTATTTCTGAGTCCAAGATTCTCTTAAGGGTCTTCTTGCTGGATCTTTCATATTTAAATCTGCCCATTCATGATACCCCTCTAGCATTTCTTTATTGCTACCAGGTACTGATAGATCAACAGAACTATAACCTATTTTACCACCAAAAGGAGAAGGATATTTATTATCTAAAACCTCTGGTTCAATAACTTCTTGTTCTTCTTTTAATCTATTATCTAATACTTCCTGACGTTCAGGGCTTTCACCGTAGGCAATTTCTATATCAGGATCTTTATACTCCTGTTCTGTTTCTATTATTGCCATGGATTTCTATCTCCTATAAATTCTATTAAGTCTTTTCTTATAGGTGGGAAACCAGAATCTCGTTTTATATTTAATGCAGTTAATACATCTTCTTCTTTACTACGAGTGTATTTATAAGCAGAAGGGGTATATGTACCTATTATATCATCTAGACCTACAGGCCATTCAACTTCCATGTCATGATCTGATTTTGTTTCAATAAAGATATCATCTATAATTGTTTTTAAAGTTAAATGAGGGAATCTTAATTTTAATTGTATTATATTATCAGGTATAGGTGCATCATACATCAACGTCCAGCGTTCAGCTCTACCTGTCATCGCTGCTTCCATAAGTTGAGTTCTTTCTTTAGGAGTGATTATATTCTTTACTTTTGTTGGATCATATTTTTTAAATTTATCGAAAAATTTATCAGCATCTTTTAGATCTGATACATTATCACGAGCAGAATAATTAAAGTGAGTCCATTTTATCCTAAGATCTCTATCACCTATTTTACCGAATTGTTCTTTCTGAAATATACCATTACCTTTAGAAATATCTTCTAGAACAAAACCTAAAGCTAATCTCTTTGCTTCTCCAACATCCTCTTCATAATCTTTATTATCTGGATTAGATAATCTATGTAAATAATGAAAATACAGTTGCCTACCTGCTTTTTCTAATTGTTCTAATTCTTCTTTATTACTATCTTTACTAAAGCTTCCTAAATATGCTTCTTTTATCCCACCTCTTATTGGTGTCATTACTTCAGATTCTAAGTTAGGTTTAGATCTATGCCATCTACCTAAGGACTCATGTTTAGGAAAGTGATACTTTTGTGCTTCAGGGGTCATCAGACTAAAATAATACATATCATCATCTTTACTACCAGTATCTAAAACAGCTGCTTTAAATGCTTCTTCTGCAAACCATCCATCATTACGTTGAGGATCGAAATCTAATCTTCTGTAAATCTCATCACTAACTAATTTATTTGTAGATTTATCTCTTGCAATTGCTAATGCTTGTTCTCTACCACCACCTGTAGAAAAATCTTTTAAGTCAAGATGATCTTCTCTTTTAGGATCATCAAATCTTAATATCATTGTTTCTTTATCAGCTGCAGCATTACGGTCAGAATCTTTTTTTTCCTTACCTTTTAAGTTATCCTTAGCACTATCAAAAGCTTTAGTTATTAATTCTAGTGAACCTCTTTCTTCAAGTACTGCACCCCATGTAGGAAGATTATTATCCCACTTATCTTTTGCTGCTTTTCTTGCAACAGCTAATAATCCTTTTGCTTCTGGATTACCTCCTGCTTTTTTTAATTTTTTATACTCTTCACTTCCTCTATATTCTTTTAAAAACCTTTCCTCAGTAAATTTGAATCTTTTTATTGAAGCTACTCTAGCAGTATCCAACATTTTTAAAAGATCTTCTTTTCTTAAATGAGGATTATTCTTTACAAATTTCTGTACTACATATTCAGCAGCTTCAACAGGTGTTAATGTACCACCAGGTATAATATTACCTTCATCATCTTTAACCCAACCATTAACTACTCTAGCAACTGCTACATTAAAATGAGCACTTAATTCTCTATCTAATACTTCTTTAGGTAATTGAGCAACTGATGAATATTGTTTTAAATCAGCATCTAGAAGTTCAGTATCTACATTTAAGTTAGCTTCAGTACCATTAAATAATCTATCATCCTTAAACCTTTTAGTTTCAGCAGCAGCCCAACTATTTACTTCTTGTAATAATCTGAATCCAGCTTTACTAGTTTCACTAATACCATATTGTTGTAAGTATGATCTAGCATGTTCTCTGTATAATAATCTAGCAGTCTGTTCAGTGTATACTGAATCACCTTTAACTTGTGTACCTTTAATACTTTGTTCTATTGCATCTTTATTCTTTATATAACCATTAACAAATATAGTAGCTCTAGCCCCTGTAGCTTTAGATGTTACATCAGCTAGAGTTATTGCTAAGTCTTCAGGATCATGTCCTTCTTTATTTTCTTGAGCATCTCTTCCAATTATTTCTAATATAGAAGTTTGAGCTTCTTCTCCTAATTTATTAGCTTCACTAAAAGTTGGCTCATTCTCAGCATAGTATTTTCTAGCTTCATGTTCAGATATAGCTTGATAGATATCACCTGCTCTTCTAGCTAATGCACCACCAAAATCTGATGCAATACCTGCAAATAATTTAGACTTTCTTTCATATTCTTTAGCTTCAGCTAAAAGTGCTTCAACTTCTCTATCTGCTCTAATCTTTAAAGCAGACTTTTGATTATTAAAGATATCAGTTTCAAAATTTTGTAGTGAACGATTGTGAGATAATTCTCTAGAATCAGCTCCCTTTTTTTCATCTGCAAAATCTTTTGTAGCACTTTTATGTTGTTGGGCTAGTCTTTCTAGCCCTTGTATTCTGTCACGATCTTTTTCAGCTAATCTAGTGACAGCAGTCATTAATCCTTGATTATTAAATTTAGGAGTACTGCTTTTGGTATACCTTGATTTATATTTCATAATAATTTAAGCAGTTAACCATGATCCTAAAACTGATCCTACTGCTTGACCAGCTATACCACTAATAGTCGAACCCCATACAGCACTAGATGCTGCACCAGGATTAGCAATAGCACCAAGTACAGGCATTGCACCAAAGTCATGCTCTTCTAAAGCTCTAGGTAATTGATATTCAGATACAGGTGTTGCATAAGGTATAACAGGCATAGGCTCTACACCAGGTTCTAACATCTTCTGTGCATAAGCAGCTAAGTCAGCTGAGAAATGATCTCTTTCTATTTGTTGTAATACGGCTCTAGTATTTCTACCAGCACTAGATAGTGATTCACTAATTAATGCCATTTGTCTACCATAATCAGCAAGTGTAGCTTGTGTAACTTTACCTATACTTCTACCTTTTATTCCTCTAGCTCTAAGCTTACCTTCATTCATTAAGTTTTGTAAGTATGCCTCGTCAGCTTCAAACTTAGATTCTGTATGAATCTCTTGTAATGATCTTAATTCATCTTGTTTACCAGCTTCTGCTGCTACAGCATTTAAAGTTACTTGCTGACCAAAGATATTCTCAGATTTAGCAAACTGTTTTAAATTAGATTCTTGCCTTGCATTTCTTATCTGTAATTGATAACCGTACTGTTGTGCATTTGAAGCATCTTTCCAGTTAGCAAGTGTTTGTTCATTAGCAGCTTTTAGTTTAGCTTCTGTAGTTAAGTACTCATGATCATCTATGATCTTTGCTTTATTTAAATGCCAGTTTTCTGTGTCATACCAGAATCTACGTTGTGTAGCATCGTTTGATAATTGAGCTTGTTGTCTAGCAGCTTCAGCAGATTTACCAGCACCATGTATAGTCATCCCTACAGAACCACCAACTAGAGCTCCTACACCTAAGCCGCCTATTGCCCCTAGTGAACCTAAAGATAAAGCTCCTACACCTAAAGCACCAGCTCCTCCCATGCCAAGTAAAGCACCAGCAATTATTGGTAAGAAGCCAAAGATGTGTGGCATCATGAATGAGTGTAATAATAATCCTTCTAACATGTTTGTTATTGTCTCCTATAATATCTTGGTGAGTAACTTCCTTCCCACATCATAGAGTTTAGAGACACTGGAAATGGAGAATCATTAAAGACTCTTAATTGGAAGTTGGTTGTCTTCTGATGTATAGGTATAGTAAATACCGATTGATCAGATAACGCAATATCATTAGCTAAATATGTATCAGCCATTTGCGTAGGATTTAAGTTATACCATTCGTCAATGTATATTAATACACTGTCACCACTAGCTGGTGCGCTACTCATGGTTACTTGTGTATCTCCTGATACTGTAAATGCAGTAGATACAACGTTATTTATTTTAACTTTGATTTGATCTTTATCTATATAACTTAAATCATCTTCATTCCAACTGAAGATAGTAGTACTACCATCACCAGTATACGATTTAGATCCTTGTAAAGTACCAGTAGATTTTAATTTGAAAGCCATAACTCCCGATAAACCTACAGCGAATTTCATTCGTGCTATTGTTAAACTAGATGTAAAATCTGTTAGCTCTTGAGCATCATCTAATCTAAAGTAAGTCTTTGGTAAAATAACATCTAAATCATATTTCCATCCTACGATAACATCACTAGCTACACTTGTTAGATTCTTAAAGAATACTTTGAAATATGGATTACCATCATCAGTAATGACTTCTGGTGTTACAGTAAATCCTGATTCAATAAAGTTACCTGTAGCTGTTGTACCTTTAATAATTAGAACAGGTGTTAATCCTGTTACATTATTCCAAGGTATATAACATTTAGAAAAGTTATTAGTAGTATCATAAGCAACTGAACTAGCAGCAGCATATAAATCTACACATGGATTAATTTTAGCTCCTTCATTATTAACAATAATAGCATCTTCTGGACTCTGACTTAAGCTAGCTTTACTTAAAGTAAATTGATTACCTTGTTTAGTAACAGCATACATATCATCAGAATCAACAGCTACTGTCTGCACTGTACCAGGTAGTTCCCAATTAAACCAAGCTTGTACTAGATTTTTTTCTCCATCGCTATAAGTACGATAGAAATAAACCTTACGATCAGACTGACTTGATAGAACTATGAATTGGTTCTGTGGGCTAGCAGTAAATGTATCTACTGTAGCTGGAACCCATTCGTTTACAACTCTACCTATGTCTAATACTTGAGGATTTTCATCTTGTCCTCTAGTTACCATACCGAATATACGTGTATAACTAGGGGTTTTGCTTAAAAAGTTTATGTTTGTACCAGTATCTACAGGGTCAACATCTGGGTCCATTTCATAGTTTGATATTGTACGAATAGACGTTGTTGTTGGAGTTAGTATACCATCAGCAGATGACATAAGGAACTGCTGATTCTTACTAAATAATACTAATCCCTGTGTTGTTGGTAATACTCCGTGTAATGATGCAGGTTTAATAGCTGAAGCATTAATATCTACGGGGTCAGCATCAGTTATGATCTGAGCTGATGTATGGTAGAAATTATAATATTCAGCAGATTGACTCATAGATACATTATCTTCTGATAAGAATCCGAGTCTATTGTTATGGAAGAAAGCTTGTTGTATTTTCTTTCCTACAAAACTTGGATGTGAGTTAGTGACATCATCACCAACTTTCCTAGATGTCCAAGTTATTTTTTGAAATGTAAAGGTATTAGTAGAAGGGTTTAATAACTCATGAGGCATTGTAGACTGATCAAGTCCAGTAGATTTACTAGGATCTAATGTTTCAGCCCAGTAACCTACACCTGATGTACCATTATCAGCTACAAATTTAGCAAAGTATGTATCATTAGTAGATGCAGTATTAATAACTTTAACTACATGATCATGAAATGAATGTCTAGGTAGTTGTGATACGTTATCTACTTGATCTTGGAATACATCTAATTTACTATTATCTATACCACCTTCTGCAACAATAGTAAAAGCAGTTCTTGTACCACTTACTACTCTATCTAATTCTAAAGAGTTCTGATACTTAGTTACGGTTAAACCTGTTACACTTAAATTATCTATAGCAGTTTTAATACCAGTTATAACATCATTATAAGTATCATTAGCTTGTATAGTATAAGTAGCAGCACTACCATTTACAGTTACTTTAAAGACTTCTCCAGTAGTCATTGCTGAACTTAAAACTAGAGTAGCTCTTGTATTAGCTATAAAGGTAGGGTCAGCTATCTTATTAGCTGTTATTAAATTGTTTGTTATGATAGATGTATCTTGT
>VTLG01001523.1_pt1 | contig 11051 bp, 18 predicted proteins | sample 4694571 | NCBI WGS metagenome assembly VTLG01 (sample SAMN12604809, study PRJNA352737) | marine metagenome | biome: ENVO:00000447; feature: ENVO:00000209|ENVO:00000569|ENVO:01000036; material: ENVO:00002151; isolation source: viral sequences binned using virsorter ... | reverse complement strand
CCCGTAAAGCAAGCCTCTTGTATGTTGCCGATTGTACAGGCACCGAGATTGATATGCTGGAGGAGGCATGTTCCTCGTGATCGCAGATATACCTCAAGACAGACGTTTCCATAGATACGGTTCCCATCATTGTCGTGTTTAATTTTATTCAGCCAGATGTCACCTGACTTGATACCATATATTATGGCATCCCGTGTTTCCTGATCAGTACTTTCCCACTTTTCGTGGTCAAGATCGACGCACCTTTTGATCCAGGGGATCTCGTGTCTGGGCGTCGTAACGAACTCAAGAGTGTCAGGGTGATCGATGTCAAGATGAACCACACAAGCGCCGTTTTTGTAAACGCCGCCACGTCTGAGAGTTTCATTTAATACTGAGTAGATTTTTGCGAACGAGCATGGGCCAGAAGCAACCAGCCCCTTGCCATTTTCAGTTCCTTTGGCTCTAAGTCTGGATAAGTGGACTGCCACTCCAGCTCCATGGCGGAGAGCAAAGCTAACATAGCGCCAAGATTTTTCGATTCCATTATCACCCTCCATCGAGTCATCGACTACAAAGACGGTGCAGGATACTGGCAATCTAGATTCAGGATTATCAATCCATGATTGTACTCGGCCAGTTCGAGCTATCACATTTGCAGTCATTATACTAAATCTTCCAAATTAGGTGGTGCGTAGTTAGGTCCTTTAAGAACCTTCCCATCTTTTCGATAGATGGGTTTGCCGTCTTCATCTAGCTTCGACATGTTGCTAGCATGAACACGGTGTAAAGCTTCATCTAGATCCCAGCCTAAGTTTTCAGCGTACTGATAACAGACGTAGACTAGATCAGCTAATTCCTTTAAGCATTCAGCTCTAGGAGTACTACCTGTTCTGAACATGAAACCATCGGCTTCAAGGAACTCTTTAAACTCTTCGACGATTAGATCTTTCTGTCTAGTCCGCCGTTCCCTGCTTATTGAGTTCCCAACTTGATAAGTCTTCCGAAACTCCTTCGCCTGATTGCTCAGGAAGGTTACGTGTTGGTCCGGTGTGATTGTCAAGGCCATTTCTGAGGTAGTCACGTTCGTTGATTAAGTAGTGGATAGCTTTGTCAAGATCCTCAAGGGGATCTCCTGTAGGATTACCTACTGTTTTTTTATGACCAGCTCGGCACACATACTTAACGACGTTACCGAGATGGTAGTTTAGTCCTTGATCTCTTATGAAATCCCAGACCTGTATTTTACCACGGTTGTAGTATGGTGGGTTGTAGAAACTAGTCATTCCCATTAAGATTTACCGTACTTCCAGTCAGTTTTATTTGGCTGGTTTTGGTGCCTGATCTTACGATCATAAGCTTTCTCTTGTGCAGGTGATGCTTTAAATGTACCACCTACAGTCTTAACATCTAGTGCTATGTTAGCACCTTCAGCGAATTTCTTTTTAACTTGTTTGTTATTCTTGGCTACCATTGGGACTCCATAGTATAGGTTGTTGTTTGTCGTAGTCGTAGTCTTCATGCTGTAGGATCTTTGCGAGCCTAGCATTCATCAAAGCATCATCGTCTGATAATCCTTTTTCTATATAGGCTTTGCAAACTGCCTCCCATGGAGTCGCATGTTTGTTCAGCAAAGCAGCGGCACGTTTGACTCCGATCCCAGGGCAACCAGGGTATCCATCAGTAGGATCTCCAGCTAAACTCTGTATCAGATGCCATCTGTCGCCATCTTCTTTAGTGATTTCTTCCACATCATTAGTCATATCCCATAAGGGTCCAGGTATTTGACGCATGTCTTTATCTGGAGAGACAATGATATAGTCTGTTCTTGAATAATGAGTAGCATCTATTCCCAAAGAGTCATCCGCCTCTAGTGTGTCTCTAATAACCGTGTTATAATTATTGCGGCAGTGATTGACCAAACGTTTATACCCGAGGGGCTTACGGCGGTTTCGATGTCCCTTATAATCCGGAAAAATTTCTTTCCGAAAATTTCGAGGGCTTGAAAAGTAGAGGATAACATCATCATCCATCATTGCGGTTTGTATTTTACGTAGCTCACGCTCAAACACTTTAAGAGTTTCTGGAAAATTGGATTGAGCGATTACAACGTCCTCTCCAAAATCTATACACTCTTCACAAGCTTGAGCAGATTTGTAAGCTACAAAGTCTGTATCTATTAATAGCATTAGTGTACCTCTGCCCAATTGTCCCCAATATTTGCATCGGCTTCAATAGGCAGTCGAAGTTTATAGACTTCACCAGCTTCTAATGCAGAGCATTTACATAGTCTAGCCACATCTTCGCATGATGATTGTGGCGCACCTAATATCTGCTCATCATGCACAAAGGCATACCTTTCATGCTTGACTTTTAGTGATTGTAACCATTCGTGTGTAATTAGTATCCATCTCTTCGCCACGACTCCTGCTGACGCTTGGAGTAGGGAATTGAGGGACTTATGCCTCGCGTCAACGAAGATATAACGACCGTCGATGGCACGGATCTTACCAGATTTAGCCACCTCCTTGGTAGCTGTAACAAGCTTATCAAGACCCGGTATGGCATCCATGTAAGCTTTTCTAATCTCCTTGCCTTTTTCTGCCGCCTTACTCTCCGTGAGTGAATTGTCGTACGAGATACCGATCTTTCGATCCCCGGCGCCGTATAGAAATGCATAAGTTACAGTCTTTACAAGTTTACGAGTGATTCCAATTTTGTCTGCATTCACTTGGTGAATACATCATTGAGTAAGATTTTTGCATATCTCCCTCCATCGTAACGGGCTAGGTAGTGTGCAAACATTCTTAACTCAATACCTGCAAGGTCACTATCAATTAGCTTCCACTCAGGTTTTGTTATAAATAACTCTCGACAGTCAGTATCACTACTTACCTGTGCGAGGTTGGGATGCGAGTGAGCCATTCTATGAGTCACTGCACCTATAAAGCAGGAGTGGTGAAGCCTGCCATTCTTGACTAACTTCAACCAAGCATTATTTCCTTGTGACAGCATTCCTAATTTCTTCTGTGTTTCCAGTATTTTTAGGAATAATAATGCTTCGGGTGTACCGATCTCTTTTAATACAATTTCATCTATGACAGCTTTACCTGTAGCGGTAAGCTTCTGTGGCTTCCAACCTTTCTGTTTTAAAAACCACGCTACGTGATCTCTACTACCAGGATTGAAATCCTTTAGCCGTTGCATTTCAGCTCCAGCTACATACCCTTGAGTCTTATTATCACGCTTAGGTGTAAATAGGTTACCAGGTACGAATGTGCATTGCCTCTGAGCCTCAGCTCTAAGGCTCTCTAACATACTTAAAAGTGTGTTCTCTAGCTCTTCCCCCTTTCTTACATCAAAGGGCCATCCTACGCGCTTCTGATCTTGCATCATTTCAGCGATACGATGTTCTAAGATGACGGGTTCAGGTATTTCTGGAAATGTTTCCATAGCTTTACTAAAACAGCAACGTCTTGTTTGCAGTATTCCTGCATCTCTGGGGACCATTCAGCCCAGTCTGTGGTCTTTGCGAACTCACCTTTAAAACATTTAAGACGGTATCCATATGCTTCTAGACTATGTGATCCATATAGACGTACTGGCATCATAGGCCACTTACGTCGCTTATCAATGTCTAGTAGATTTGGATGGAAATAACGGCTTAATATAAGAGTATCCCAATGAGGAGTGTTTAACTCTCTAAAGAAATTGTAATGTTTTTGTAATTGAGGTACATCATAGTGAATACCATTATGTGAAATGATATTACTAGCACACATCAACCCTTGTATACCATTACATATGGAGTGCGATGAAGCCATAGGTAATTCTTTAGGATTCTCTGTATACTTCTCATCATTGTACTCCTCAACTATCCCACTGTCAATCTCTTGTGTGACTATACAGTGTATTCGTTTAGAATCAAACCCATCTGTCTCAATATCAAAGGCGAGATTTAATGGGGTTTTGGTTTCCATACGTAGGTTTTGTCAACAAATTGTGCTTTTTTAATTGCCTCCTTTGTAGGTGGATTTGGTTTGTGTAATCTTTCAGCAGAATTAAACTTGTACCATGGATGTTCATAATGTTCGTAGATATCTCTCCTACTTGTTTCAGAGTGATGTACTACTTCATGTTTAGAAATCGGTGGCGGGGTTGAATTCTGGTTCTGCTGTGATCGTAGTTTCATGGAATTTACATTGATCTAAATCATATTTGAGATGACATGCTACTCCTAGTTCTCCTGAGTACCTGTTTTTAAGTACACGTACAGTTGTTTCAGCTCTGCTTCCAGACGCTTGCTGGTCTCGTTCAAGTGCAATAATTCCATCTGAAAGTTGGCTAATGCTGTGCGAGCCTCTAAGGTGTCCGAGATTAATTCTCGCACCTTCCTCGTGTGTCTGGTCCGAGTGAGTTCTTCTGACATGTGAAACTAGAAATAATGTGATGCCTGTTCTCTCGACAAGAGAACGTAATTTAGTCATGGTTTGATCTATCATGCGACGTTCGTCACCGTCTAGACCGCTAAGTAATATGGAGATATGATCTAGAAATACGACTCTACATTCAAGCCCGGTGGCCATAAATTCAATCCGCTGATAGACTGTATCTGGATCAAAACTTCCAAACCCATCAAAAAGATAAAAATCATAATTGGCAACAGAGTCCAGAAAGTACTGTTCGAGTTCTTTTCTGTCATGCTCTCCTATGTGTAGTGGTTTTCCAACGGCACAGGACATTAGTCCAAGTGCTGTATTTCGATTGCTTGATTCAAGCTCCAAGATCCCAACTCGTTCCCCATTTTGGAGAAGGTGAGTTGCAAGGTGACGGCAGAAGCTGGTTTTACCGGATCCAGTGCCCGAAGTAAGTGTGATAAGCTCGCCATACCTGATCCCGTGTAATTTCTCATTAAGTCCTTTGAAGGGGTACTCATGTATACATTTAAGATTAGGTGTTGTTACTAATTCTAGTAAGGATTTGCCTTCAACAATTCCATCAGGACGGTACGTTTTTGCGTCGTAGATAGCCCTTCGAATCGCTTCCATGTCTCCATGCTGAAGAGCATCTGAGGCATCTTTGTATTTCTCCAGTCTCGCAATCTTCGCCTTGCCAGGAGGTAGTATAGCAGCGCAGTCTTGCGCAGCTTGAATTCCGGCATCGTCGTGGTCAAAGAATAAGACAACCTCTTCATAACCCTGGAGAAGGGGTAATACTTTCTGTAAATCCTTCTTAGCTCCCGCAGCTCCGTGTGGGATAGATACGTGAGGCCAGGTAGGTTGCGCAGCATATCCGCTAGCGGCATCTAATTCTCCTTCATAGATTGTTAATCGTTTCCCTGTATCGGGAATTAAATTCTGTCCGAACAGTTGGTTATCTATATGATCCCCTTCCATCCAGAACTTCTTTTCTTTGGTCTTTACTTTAGCCGCACATACGTTCCCCTTCTTGTCGAAGTAATGCATCCGCAGGGTGTCTCCATCCTTATGGATACGGAACTTGCGGCATATTTCTTCAGATAATCCGCGCTTTCTTAAAGCAACGGGTGTACCTTTGAGCATTGCTCTTTCTTGCGGTTGATGATTGTGGAATTCGTGGTCATCTCCAGGTTCATAATGGTGGCATACAAAACAATAAGCATGTCCGTCAGTGTAGCGGCTGTTAGCGTCTGAGCTACCACAATTTGAACAGGGTTCATGATAAAGGAATTCCGAGCCATTCTCTTGGGATAGCATAATACGGACACCATTTGAAGCCGTTCTTTTCGGCCCACTTGGCGTAGGTGGTTTTCGATCGTTTGTTTATTTTATTATGAGGTGCTTGAAAGACAAAGCGGATGTCTAGATCGGGATTAGCTTCTTTAACTGCCAACATCTTACGACGGTCAGCAGGTTTAAAGTATCCCTTCGTCTCAAGATATATATCCCCTACTTTAAAGTCAGGGGTGTAGTTATGCTGTATAACGTATGAAAAACTTTCATTTTCATATGCATAATCGATCTTTAACTCATCTAGTAATTCAGCAACCTGTCTTTCAAGGCCACTTCTCATTAGAAGTCCTCATCCTCCTCTACTGATGATGGAGTAGCGTCAACCTGTGGTGCAGGATCAGAAGCTTTATACCCATCGGTCTTACCGAATAGGTTAGCAGCTTCATTAGCGGTCATATTACCTGAGTCAGTGACTCCAGCTCCATTCTGTATACTAACAATCTGTACTGATTTTAGTTTAACAGACGTACCGATGTCACCTGCAGGTAATAGGTATGGCTTCTGAATGAAAGCCAGTTTGACTTTACTACCACTGTAGACAGGAGTATCTTTGTCAGCAATAAGCGTGCCTTCTGTATCGACAACAGTAGGGACAATCTTATCACCATCTTTCCAGCTGAACTTTATTTGGTACATACCATTGTCCAGCTCTTCCCAAGGCTCAGGTTTAACTGTGATTCTCTTGGGGTTCTTTGCTTTACTACGAGCCCATTCTAGACAGCTCTCACGCTCATCCTCTAGGGTGTCCACTAATGATTTAGGGACTAGTGCGGCTAGTTTATAACCCCACTCACCTGGTTTAAGGATGGCCTGAAAGCCTTCTAGAACAACAGGTTCTTTAGTAACATGAATAGTGCTCATTAACAGAAAAAATAAGTGGATTTCTCGACCACTTCAGGGTCTAACGTGCCAACTATTGGCGGTGGTTCTGCGGCGTTAATGGTTTCTCCGAATCGTGTAAGCCAGCAGTCTTGCGTGAAAATTTCCGTGTAGGTTTCTCGCACAAGTCTATTGAGTGTTCCCATGTCTCCTGCTCTAGTAAGAACTGAGTCATGGATAACTGTGAATGGTCTTCCATTGAAATGTTGAAAAGAACAGTGCAATATAGACGCATCAAGCGAATGTATTAGATTAGGAGCTGTACTAGATTTGTGACGTGTAGGACACGGATCACCTTTACCAACAGTCAGTGAGACTGTGGTACGACCTAATAACTGTAACTCTAATCTATCTGTCTCTCTTTTATTTCGTTGTTGATTTACTACAAAACCAGAGGGCGTAGTCCACTCAACTTCAGTAGCACCATCTCTGATGTACTGACCAACGTGTTTCTTAATCCATCGCATCACTTGCATAGGACCAGGAACTATAGCATCCATACTTTTATAAACCGCATCAACTACGACTGATACTTCATCAGGAGTAGGGTCGAAACCCTGTTCCTTTAAAGCTTCCCTTATGTATATACGACTACTAGATTTAGTAGCATTATAAGGGATTGTCATAACTGTGCGCTTTGTGGTTTTCCGAGTCATCCAAGGATACATACTCTTAGGTACATACTTCTTAGCTTCCTCGGCTACAGCCCTATAAGCATCACTAGGTTTAGGACCTGGGCAGACATTGACTAACTCAGCAGTGCTTTGATCCTTTGCCAAACCGGCAAGAATTTGCAAACCACTACATGTAGCGTCTACTGCAACCATCAGTCCTGATGTGTGCTTATCCTTCCTGATACAACAATGATAGTATTCATGACAAGCTGCCATAAACTGCCAGGGTTCCTCCGCACTCTCCCATGAAGGGAGATTATAGATAGGATCAAGAGCGATTCTTGAGATTAGCTGAGTATTTTTACGTACCCACTCAATACGCTCACCCATTGTAGCCTTATCTAAACCATATGTAGTAGCTACTTGAAATGCTAACCAATGACAACTATCTTCATCGACAGGTGATTCATTAGCAAATCTTATCAGTGACTTACCAAAGTCAGTATCTTGAGGTGTCAAAAACGCTGGGATAGGGTATGCTCTACCTCTGTAGTCAAAAGACCAACATAAATAGAACTCATCATCCCTGAACTTCTCAGCAGCTTCTAACTGTGTCCTTGTTCTTACTGATCTCTTAAAGTTAAGACGATCAGCATTATAAGCTTCAGCTGTAGCACGTCTCCATGCTTGCTTACTCTCCTCATTATCATCGATATCGGGAGGTTTAGGCGGCTTGAAAGCTTCTGTAATTGGAATGAACTTACCTATCTTAATACCCCTCTCCTTGAAGTGCTGAGCAGTATCAAGAATATGAGTATTCACACGGTATTTCACCTGTTGTAGCTTGTTTAAAAAAGCTAAGGGAATGTTCCCGTGTTTTAATGTGGGAATGCCCCGACGGGTTAGTTCATGTCCTCTCATCAGTTCGTTAGTGATGTAGCCTCCATGCTTTTCATTAGTCCAATCATTAGGAGGAATACGCATAGGCCATGGTATACCACTGAATAACTCAGCTTGTTTCACTAACTGTTCACGAATGGAGTTGAACTCAGGAGTAGGTATAACTTTAGAGACTTTACGTCTCTTACTCTTCTGATCTATCTCCTTAGTAAACCATCCAGTCGCGATGATTGTGGAATTTAAACACCACGCACCTAATGAAGTACGTGTCTTAATATTCCATGACGGCCAAACAATATTCTTCCTGCCAAATATCACACTAGCGATAGATACCTTCTGCTGTGTACCACATGATTCATGAAAGTATTTATCCTCAATATACTTCATAAGCTTAGGATGGTTCTTACGATACCATCTGAACTTACATTCAGATTCAAGAGCTGAACCTATTGATACTAATACATTAGCCAATAGATCAGAGTCTCTCTTCATACTGAATACAGTATCAAAGATAACCTTCAATGCAATCGTAGCAATAGCTAAAGGTTCTAGTTCAGTGAGATGCTGTGCGACAGGTTGATAATGTTGCCCGGCTGCCCCTTGTTTTAGTTTAGAGAATGATGATTCAATCTCTTTAATAACCAAAGGAAGAGCAGCCGAGATACTTGCCGTTCCGTATACACTCGCGGAAGCGTAACTCTTTTCCTCTAACTTCTGAATGGAATCCATCAGACGTTGGCGGCCACAAGAAATCGCTTCCTGTTCCAACTGGAACTGTTGTTTGATCTGCGTCGGTGTCGCCATAGGCTAGAAACATAGAGTATTCTTCTGCATTTAGATGGTCATACATCATACAATAAACATTGTGGATCTTCTGCATGTTCCTCACAGTATTGTTCCATACCATTATAGCATTTATAATGAGGAATAAAGTAAGTCATGCAGCGTTCAATATGATCTCTATCAATAATAAGATGACCATCAAGGGTCAACATTAATAGAAACCTTTGTGCGTTGAAGAACTGATGATGATCAGCAGGTACATATACCTCACCAGTCTCATCATTGACTATATAGCCAAGCTCTTCAAGCACTTCACCAAAGTCAATAGCATTGATTCGGTTCTCAACTTTAAAGCGTTGTGTCATTGGTCAGCAGGTGCATGAATAGCGTGGTCAGTTAGGATAGTAACATCAAGATGATCCTTCAAGAACAGGTTAGCCATGTATTTTCTGGCTGCTGTGGGTTGACGGTATGCTCTCTCTGTTATCTTCCCAGTGTCGGGATCTTCTGATCGAATGATGCAGGCATAAGCAGGAGGTAGATCCCAACTAATTGCTGCACCTAATCCATCCTCAATTGAGAATGGGGTAATTTCATCAGTAGCTTCCCATCTTGATACCTCGTCAATGCGATTGCCGTAGGGATCTTTTCTCCGTTTAGCCATAGTTAAATCAACTTGTAGGACTTATGAGGATAAGGATTCAACTCTTGCTGCCTCATAACAGCACGACCACATGCTCCGAAAAGAGTTGTGATCAGGAGAGCAATGAGTGGTGTTCTAAGATTCAGTAGTAATCTTCTCATATGCATCCTCAAATCTACGAAGCAAATCGTAGTTAGGTTGAATCGATGTTTCGATGGCTGGATCATAGTCCATCCACCATTCGTTTCTCATAGCATCGATTACTGTACGTAATTCGAGCTCTGTTAGGTGTAGTTGCTTACGTTTCATAGTAAGTACGTGGTTTAAGGGCCGTAGCCCACGGTCTATACGGGAGTCGAACCCGTGTTACTGCCGTGACAAGGCAGCGTCCTAACCTCTGAACGAATAGACCCAGTGCCCTTGAGCTTTCGCTTCAGGGCTTTAAGCCTAGCACGGCTCATCGCCAATGCTCTAGGTCTTAACTTTCTTTTAAGGTTCTTCTTGGAATGATGAACCCAGTTTGGTACGTTCATGGTTTACTTTGTTTAAGAACTCTTCTTTCCATGGTTCCCATAACACAGTACCATGTGGTATGTCTGTATCACGATAGGCACGTTGTGCTATCAATCCCCAGTACATCCACTCTAGTTCTTTCTCATTGACCTCCATGATGTTCAAGCGTACAGTCACGTTGTACTATCTCATGGCAGTCTTTAAGAACAACATACTCATCCTCTTCTAATGCTTCTCTAATGTGATCAACAATCCAATCAATAGTATCAGCTTGAACGGTCAACGATAAGTGATACACTGGTAAGTCACATTCACGTGACGATGGTAGTTTAGTCATAGGTTTAGATAAGCGTACATGCATAACAGGCGAACGATGATTGTGGTTTTACGTTGTTAAAAAAAGAGGGAGATTTCTCTCCCATTATGGCGCAACCTCCTTAACTCTGTCGATAAACTTAACAACACGAGGTTTTAATTCATCGATAAAGTTAACAACATGAGGTCTAACTCTACCCTCTACCCATTTAGTATCACCCCAAAGTTCACGTAGTTCATGATTATTAATGGACATACGAGCCTTGAAGTCTTCCTTATATTTAGATAGAGGAATAAGTTCTACATCAGGTCGTTTCTTTTGTTGATTTGTTTCGACAGTCATAATTACAGGTGGTTTTGGTTTGCGTTTGCGACGTGATGTAGTGGTCATGAATAAAGTGTAGGTTAAGGAATGAGTGATCGATTGCTATGTTTGCTACAACTAAAATAGTTATAGCTAACTTCATCCAAATGTCCCCGTGTTGTAATGTTTACGAGGATAATGTGATGAAGCCTTAAGCAGTTTCTCACAAGCTAATTCCGTAGCCCTGAGCATTAACTCGTTACGCTTTATCTCTTGATACAAAGCATCACTTTGTTTGGTGTAATCTATCATAAGATAAATGTGAAACAACGGAGAGATGTGAATCCCTC
>VTLG01006745.1_pt1 | contig 11052 bp, 9 predicted proteins | sample 4694571 | NCBI WGS metagenome assembly VTLG01 (sample SAMN12604809, study PRJNA352737) | marine metagenome | biome: ENVO:00000447; feature: ENVO:00000209|ENVO:00000569|ENVO:01000036; material: ENVO:00002151; isolation source: viral sequences binned using virsorter ... | reverse complement strand
GTACTACAAACCTGCTGGTACTACAGGAACCTTCAGCCCCTCTGATGTCACCATAGGCACTGAAACTATGGTTGTTCAAGCTTACTTAAATTTAAAAGTAGGCGATCCCGTTAAATTTAAAGTTGTTGATTCTTCTTCTGGAGGAGCTGGAACTGGAACTTTACCTGCTGGATTAACTGCTGGTACTGAGTATTTCGTTAAAACTTATACAAATAGTTCTGGAGCAATGACTGTTTCAGCAACTAACGGCGGTTCTGCTGTAAACCTAACTGACGTTGGAACAGCAGCAGCTCCTAATGAATTTGAAGTTTATTACAGCGATTATGCTGCTATTGGACAGGTTCAATCTTGGTCTTTTGAAGTAACAAGAGCTGAAATTGACGTAACAACTATTGGTCAAACAGTAGGACAAACGGCACCATTTAAAGCTTATATTCCGGGCTTTGCTGATGGCTCAGGTAGTGCAAGCGTTTACGTTACAGACGAAGATGCTGCTTTATCTAACAGACTTGTAGAAGATGTTTTGCAACGTCAGCAAGTTGGAGCTGCATTTAAGCTTTATACAGACAAGCAAGGAACAGAAGCATTAAGTAGAAGTATTGCTATGGATGCTGCTTTACTTTCTGCAAGCTGGAACATTAACCCAGATGATGCTCAAATGGTTGAGATTGCCTTTAGGCCAACAGGTGCTCCAACCTTTGATCTAAGTGCCTCTTCTTAATTTTATTGGATCTTTCTTCGTTTATCGAAGTCCTAAATCTGGAGAAGGTTTTGCTTCCTTTTTGCGTTATTTACCAAACAGGAAATTAAGACACTTAGCAGGAACAACAAGCCATTATGACAAAACAAGATTAATTCACATGATCTTGGCAGATAGAAATAGAGGCTAGCTGTATGGCTAGCCTTTATTGTTATTGATATAATTCATGCAAACAGAATTATTCTTTATGCCAACGGCGAAAACAAAATTAAGTCCATTAGAAAGACTTAAAAAAGCATCTAATTTAGTTCAAGAGAAAAAGGTTGTAAGACTAACAGATGGAACTGATTTTGAGTTTTGGTGTACTCCTTTAACAATGGCGGAAAGGGAACAAGCCATGAAAGGAACTAACAATGATATGAACGCTTTTGCTCTTCGTCTGTTTATCTCTAAAGCATTGTTTGAAGATGGGAGAAGAATGTTTCAAGCTGGTCAAATTGATGAAATGAAAAATGAAGTGACTGCTGAAATCATGGATAAAGTAATGATAGCGATTCTTCCAGATAGAAACGAGGGTGATGATCTTGACCCAAAAGACTGAAAGAAGAATTAAAAAAAGATACTTTTTTACTGCTTAAATTTGGAGTAGCTAAAGAACTTGGCTATACATTGCAAGAGTTAAACCAAAAAATCACACAAGAAGAATTAATTCTTTGGTCGGTTTATTTTGACTTTTTAAATGAAGAACAGGAAAAAGATATAAGAAGAGCAAAGTACCGCTAAGATCTACATATAACAGAAAGTCGAAATGTGGCCTCGTTAGTTTCAACAGTTGGAATTAAGTTTGAAGACTTTGGGACACCAGCAAAGTTAAAGAAAACGGCGGCGGCTGCAAAACAAACAGAGAAAGCGTTTGAACAATTAGCAGGAAAAGCAGCAGTAGGATCAAAAAGCTTAGGTGGATTTGGAAATGCAGCCGTAGGAGTAGGAGTTAAATCAAAAATTGGTGCTGTAGGAGTAAAAGCTTTAGGGACTGCAATAAAAAGCACGTTTGGGCTTGTAGCTGGCTTTACTGCTGGAATAGCAGGAATAGGAGCAGCATTTAATGAAATAAAAGCACTTGATTTTGCTTCTGCAAAATTTGAAACTTTAGGTGGTGATTCTGAAGCGTTAAATAAGAATTTAAGACAACTAACAATTGAATTAAATGGAGCTGCGAGTGTAGCCGAATTGACTGGGGCTGCTTATGACGTGGCTTCTGCTGGTTTTACTGATGCTGGCGAAGCAGCAGAAATTTTAAAAGCAGCAAGTCTTGGTGCTACTGGTGGCTTTACTGATATAAATACGGCTGGAGGAGCTGCTGTAAAAGTATTAAACGCTTATGGCTTAGAGGCTAAGGATGCAGGAGCTTTAATGGATAAGTTTGCACAAACACAGGCTGACGGCATTATTACTATCGGTCAGTATTCAAACAATATAGGTAAAGTTGCAACGACAGCAGCAGGGTTAGGGATTCGACTAGAAGAAGTTAATGCTGTTCTTGCTCAATCAACAGCAGCAGGTACAAATATAGAAACAGCCTTTACAGGTTTAAACTCAGCCCTTGCGAAAATATCTAGTGGACAAGCTGGTAAAAAGTTAGGAATTGACTTGAATGAAGCAACCTTAAGAAGTGAAGGTCTTATTGGAGCACTTAAAAAATTAGAAGGATTTAGCACAGGTGAACTGCAAGAAGCCTTTGGAATTGAAGCGTTTAAAGGTCTTCAAGTAGCAATACAAGACACAGAGAAACTAAACAAATTAATAAAAAATCAAGAAGAAGCACAAGGTCGAGCCGCAGAAGCAGCATTTACAGCACAGGACACATTGGCAGGTGCTTTAAATAGGATTGGAACTGCATTTAAAAATGTATTTGGGAATCAAACAGAATTAGGCGAAGCTCTTAAATTTACTTTGTATGGTGTTGCGGCTGCTGTCGAATTAATTGGGGCGGCCTTTAAGTTGGTACTGGCTCCTATTCGTGTTGTTGTTGAAACTATAAAAGGAATTGGTTCGGCTATTGGAGAAGCGTTAGGAATAAAACAAGTCAAGTTAGTTCAAAAGTTTTCTGAAGGATGGAAAAATTCATTTTTAAATCTTGAAAAAACGATTCAAAGGTCAACGGAATCAGCAAAATTATTTGGACAAAATCTTGTAATTGCTTTCCAAAATGCTTTTAACGCTGTAATAAACGCAATGCCCGGTTTTATGAAAAGGTTATTTGGCTTAGATCCTAATGCAGTTATTCCGACCATAGAATATAAAGTAAGAGTGACAGAAGTTGGATCAGACAAAGGATCAACAGGAGGTTCAGGAAAAGGAGAAACTACTGAAGAGGGGACAAATAAAGCAAATGAGTCAGCAAAAAAATTAAAACAAACTTGGACAGAAATAAAAGGAGTAATGGCTGACGGAGTTCATGGAGCAATTATGGGATTAATAGACGGAACAAAATCTCTTGGTGAGTCACTTGCAGGAATTGCAAAACAGATTGCATCCTTGTTAGTTCAAAAAATGGTTTTTAAAGCTTTTGGCTTGGCAGATGGTGGTCATGTCGCTAACGGGATTAAACCGTTTGCTGCTGGAGGGATGGCAACTAAGCCAACTCTGGGACTTGTAGGAGAAGCAGGAGAGGATGAATATATAATTCCAGCCTCTAAGATGGCTCAGTCAATGCAACGGTATAACGCAGGGGCTAGAGGCGAAGCTGTAATACCCGGAACTGGTCAATCATCTGCAGGAGGAGCTTCTGGAGCATCAACAACCGTTAATTATTCTGGGCCTATTCTTAACTTTAACTCTGAAGAATTTGTACCGAAATCAGCAGTCGGTCAGATTATTTCAACGGCAACTGCTAGAGGTGCGGCTGCTGGAGAATCTAGAACAATATCTTCTTTAAGAAATTCACGAAGCAGGAGATCTTCTTTAGGCTTATGACTATTGTTGCTTTAACCAATTTCATCACAATAACTTTACCTAATGGTGATGATCCTCTAAGTCAATTTTTGAGTCCAAATAGATTCCAAAATGGCAATTTGACTGATGCATTAACTCATCCTGTAGATAATAAAAAGCATGAATATCTAAGTTTTATATATCAAGGAGCTACGTTAAATAGATCAGGAGACAACTTGGAATCAAGTTTAATGCTTGCTAATAATCAAATTAGTATGAGCTATGCAACCATAGCTGTTGAAAAAAAATATCACATGAAAGTAGATACTTATTTAATGAGAGAAGATTTTACTCCTAATAGATTATTAACTTCTGAGGTTTGGTTAATAACTTCTTTAGGCTATGACCCAACAACAATAGAACTTTTGCTTTCAAGTTCTATTGATGCAGTTGGAGCAAACGCACCTAATCGGATATTGACAAAAAATTTGGTTGGTCATTTACCTATTACAGGTCAGATACAAACAAGGTGAAACCACATGAATTAATTGGCTTGCCTTATCGTTTAGGAGCTGATCCTATTAAACATGGGGCAGGTGATTGTTTATCTTTATGCAGAACAGTTTTAAAAAGTTATGGAATAAATTCTCCAAATCCTAAGCGTTCTTGGTATAAAAGACTAAAGAAAAAAGACTATACTATTTTTTTTGAAGAATTAAATAGGTGGGGTGTTGAATCACCCCCTAAACTAGGAGCAATTGCTTTATGCAGATCAGATGATGGTTATGGAATGGCTGCATGGTACGAGGAAGGATGGCTGAATTACCAGAAAACATTCGGCGAGTCGGTGGTCGCTTGGACACCCATAAACGGCCTTTTGGTCGAAGGGTGTTACTTCCCACGGAAGTCGAACTTTGCGAAGTCTTAGGAATTAACGAACAAGAATATTGGCTTTTTGTAGATCAAACTGAAGCATATAGCGGAGAAAGAAAAGAAGGATATGAGTTGATTCCAGATATTAGATGCGATCCTATTTCAACTTTTTTAGGAACGGTAGCTTTTGGCGGAATTACTTATGGGCAGATAGCACTTGCCATCGTAATGACAGCAGTTGGATATGTTTTAACACCAAAGCCAAAACCCTTAAAGTCTGGAGAATCAAGAAGATCTTCTGATTCAATTGGTTCTAAAAAGTTTGCTCCACAAAATTCATTTAACAGTGTTCAAGAACTGGCAAATATAGGGGATGTTGTGCCTTTGTTGTTTACTAATCAAACAGAAGAATCAACAGGTATTGCTGGGAAAAATAAATACATAGGTGGAACAAGAGTTAATGGTCAACTTTTATGGTCACAATTATTAAGTTTAGGCAATGCTCAACAACTCAAAGCCATTGTTTTATTTTCATTAGGGGAGATAGATGATGATACTGACAGACCTGATTTTGCTGGTTATGCCATTGGAGATTTATTACTTTCAAGTTACAGCCATAAAAAATTAGATTTATTTTTTAAATCTTCTCCTTATGGGACGGCTGATAATCGCTTAAGTATTGACGATAAATATAGTGATAGCGGAATAACTGGGATGGATTATGCCTATCCTGAAGACGTTTTTGCTGATCGTTGGCCTATAAGTGCTCGAAGAAATAATGCTTTTCCTATTTGGCCTTTTAGTGGAACAAGAAACCCAACAACCCAAGCAACTTTTGGTGCATACAATCCAATGCCCAATGCAAATGTTGTTAAATTAAACTATCAATTAACTTTCCCAACTAAAGGTTCTGATAAAAAAGCAGATGCGGCACTTGGGACAAAAGGTAAAAAAATTAGTGCTTTTTGGCCTACGAGAGCAGGTTTTTCAGGTGCTGATACTGGTGAATTAACAGTTAAAGATAATTTGATAACATATACAATTTTAGAAAGCTCACAGCAAAATGTTGACAATTACTTAGAGGGTTATAAACCTCACGGAGTAGAAGATGTTATTTCAATGGTTAAATCTATTCGTGAAATGATAGATCAAAATATTTCTGTTGGAGAGTCTTTTTTAGCTGGTGATGCAATTATTAGTTGCACAAAAGTAGAAACAATAAAGGGATTGGAAGGCGTTCCTTGGAGGCCAACACTTGCAAAGAAAGGAGAAGAGCAATCTATTAAAGACTTAGGAATTAGACGAGTGTTTCATTTTCGTGTGCAAGAAACAGGTTCAGACTATGAAGGTTTTGCAACGGGTTCTTTTGTTTGCAATCCCGGAACGGGCGGATTAGATAAACACGCTGCTAATCCTCAATGGAATGATGAAACGAGAAAAAGAGGAAATCAACAGATGAAATTATTTCAAAAAGTAGGTGCTACAGCTTACGATGATTCGACTAAATACGGTTTTGCTTATAGGAATCCTATTTTGCAAAGAGTGGCAATAGGTACGATTACAAATAATAGAGCTTGTTCTCAAACAGAAATAGGTTTGAAATCTAGAGTGTATGGGCATATCCGAGGGGCAAACTTAAATTCACAGCCGTCACAGGCAGAATTAACTGAAATGTTTAATGATAAAGTTCAATTTCAATTAGGAAATATTGACCAATATCTAAAAAGATTTTCTTTCTTTTATGTGCAAATAAGAAAAGCAGGAACAAATGACGATTGGCAAACATTATTAAACACAGAGCCAAATCATACAGGGCTTTTTTGTGTAAGAGGTAATACTCCTGAATATCAATATAATTATATAAGAATAAGCCATCCAAATCCTTTTACACAGTTTGAGTTTAGGTTTAAACCTTACCCCGGCAATAATATTCCTATTTTACATTTAAACAAAAAAGTTAACTTGTTATATGCAAAAGTGACAAATCAAAATGATAAAGATGAAAATTTTACAGCTAACTTAACTTTTGGAACAGCCAATGTTTCTTTTAAAGGTTTTAAAGATTTTGTTTTAACTGAATCTGAAATTCAAAATACAGAATGGAAAATCGCTTATAACACAGGTGAAATGTCAACTGCTCTTACTGGTGGCCCTGTTACTGAATTTTCAAATTACAAGACAGGAACTGATGATTTGGAATTGCCTACTTCAAACGTAACTATAGTTGCAAATGATGTAACGGTGACTCCTACCTATGATTATGCTTATCAAGTCACTGAAGAAAGAAAGAGCATTACTTTGATTTCTTTAGATATGAAGCATAGCGAAACAACAGGAGAAGAGAAATGGGCTTGGATTGCTTATGTAGATGGGGAAGAGGTTGGGCATACTGTTGTTGATGCTGGAACGCCTTCAACTGAAATTTCTATCGTTGGAAACAATGGAAATACATATACTCCAGATATACACCCTCATATAGTCAAACATCCAGAAGACGAGTCAATTCCTGTTCATTATTACAAGTTAAATGAACAGCCTAATTTAACAATTACTACTCACGACAGCGTTTAAAAAATGACTAATAATAAAATCAATTCTCATTCTTATGCCGCTACTCCTTCAGGAACTGGTACTGGGTTAATTTTAGAAGTAACAGTAAGATGGAACGCTCAAAACAATTGGAACGCAAGTTGGACAATTGCACAGGCAGGTCAAGGTTATTTTGTTGGCGAAACTTTAACAATTGCTAGGCCAACGAGTAGTAATGTTCCTTCTGCTGTTTTCCCTAACGGTGCAACGATTCAAATAACTAAAGTAAATATTCCAGAAGAACAAGACACACTAGACGAAGATTCTGCAGAGCCGTTAAATACAAATTTTTATGATGCTGTTGCTGACTATGTTCAAATGCCAGATATGGAACAAAAAAGCCATCAAGACGGGCCTGAACATGAAATTTGCTATATAAACGAGCAAGTAGATCCTGCTGAAAACAAAGCTTTATATAGTGACCTTGCGATTGGTGGAATAAGAATAAACAGTTCAAAAGAATGGACAAATTTTACCCAATTATCTGCCTACTTTAAAAAGGGTATTAAAGTTACTGATTTAATAAATGGAGGGCAAAAAAAAGCAAGTAATAATTTTGCTGAGATTGCTTATGCATTGCTTACTGATTCTAATTTAGGAGCTGGTGAACTGGTAGGAGTTAATTCAATTGGGGACATGAGCCTTGCAGCTAAATTTTGCAAAAGCAATGGTTTTACTTGGGATGGAATTATTAGTAATAAGATTAATTTAAGAGAGTTTTTATATGAACACGCAACATATAATTTGCTTGATTTCACTGTCATTGGTGGAAAATTTAACTTAGTTCCAACAGTTCCTTATAAAGAAACAGATTATACAATTGATTACACGGCAAATGTAGGAAGAGATCATATTAAAGCAATGTTTACTGATGGCAATATTAAGGATTTAAAAGTTAGTTTTTTACACCCAGAAGAAAGACAATTATTTAAAGCAAACGTTTTATATAGAGAAGAGCAAAAAAATGGTTTTCCAGAAGTAAAAAATTTAATGCTTCGATTGATTGGGGCAAACGATGCAGAAGTCCAACCTGCTCCTGAAATTTGGAATAAAGGAGGAAGCCGTGATGATGCGTTAGAGACTTATGATATGTCGGGTTTTTGTACAACGAAAGAACACGCTATAAAATATGCAAAATATATTTTAAAAGTAAGGAAAGAAATAGATCATGGACTAAGTTTTAAGACAGCTCCTAACTATGTTGTGGGTCTTCAACCCGGTGATTATTTTAGACTTGTCAGTGAAGCAACTCACACTTCAAGATATGACAACGGTGTTATTACAAAAGATGGAGAAGTTATAAGTAAAGACACTATTACAGGTACAAAAGAAATTTATTGGTGGGAGCCCGGAACCGTTGGAGTTGAAACGGCAACTGTTGACTTTGATAAGAAACCACAACTCCCAACTCAAGTGAGTACAAGAGGCGTTTTGTTTACATTGAAAAACGCTGTAACTACTGATCGTGTTTATAAATTAGAAACTATTGCTTACGCAGAAGATGGTTTGATTGAAGTCTCTGGTAGCCATGCCCCGTTAACAAGCACTGGTCAATTAGCTATTCTTGATGGATGGGGCGGCACAAATCCGTACAACCATTTTAAAGAGCTTAACTAATGGCAGCTATTTATTTTCCTAATATTGCTCCTTCTTCCCGATCTTATTCGCCCGGAAATTATCCAACTACTGAATTTGAATCTTTAAACGGGGCCAAAACATATTTGCGTTTTGGCAATAAAAGAACTAACGCTACTTTAAATGTTGCTTTCTCAGGAATTAGCGATGCAGAAACTTTTAGTATTTTGGCAGCATATAAAGATCAGAATGAGGGTTGGACTGATACGGAATCAAAATGGATTGAATTTATTGAAAATGGTGTGAAGAATAAGGTCGTATCAGCAGGAGTTTCTGATGTTAATTTGCAGAACCAATATATAGAAGAAACTCAATTAAGATGGAGATTTTCTACCCCTCCGACTGTTACTAGTGTTGTTCCAGATACAAACAATGTCAGTTGTTCTTTTGTCGCTTGTCTCGATTCACCGTAGAATAAACGCAATGTTTTAGTTTGAGATCGTGTCAACACTTTATTCAGGAAGGACAGGAGCTTTATATATCAATGGTTCGGCTCAAAAAGCTGCAAAAGTCCAAAATTGGAGTTTTTCTATGAGTCAAGCTGTTATAGAAACCACTTCTATGGGAGACACTGACAGAACATTAAAAGATGGAATTAGAAGCTATTCAGGTAGTGCAAGACTGTTTTATCAAACGACAGAATCGCCCGGAAGTTCAAATGTTGCAGATATCCTTACTAACTCAATGAAAACAAGCGGAACAACAACTGAAGGAGGGGATGGAGAAAACGCTGCTAGTACCGAAATAAGTATGAAACTTGAAATGGGAACAAATAGATATATTCGTTTTTTTGTTTTTATAACTGGAATATCAATGGGTAGCTCTATGGGTGAAGTTTCTTCTTGTGATATTAATTTTGAAGTTAACGGTGCTCCTGTTGAAAACAAACTTGCTACTGGTACATAAATTTTGACTGTTTATTTTGGACAAAGTGGCGAAATTGCTATATCCAGAGATTCTGCATCTGGAGGATTTAACACGGATTTAGATTCTGCAGATGTTAACGCTACAAGTAAAAGGTTTGGTGTAGATCATTCGTTAGCTACTCTAATTACTGGAGATCGTGTAGAAATATCAACAGTTGATGGATCAACATTAGAGCTAGTTGCAAGTCATAGTTATCCTGACTGGACTGGTTTTGTTCATATTGACAAAGCTGATGGCATAAGACTTTTTAACACGTTTGAAAAAGCTGTCACAGGCTTAACTGCTGATTCTTTAGCTCTTGTTGCTCCAAGTTCAACACAAGCAATAAACATAAAAACAAAAAATTTATTTTATCGACACGTTGCCAATATCAAAGAATTTGAAATAACTACAAATAGAGATCAAGTTGATATAACAACTTTAGGAAAAGAATTTAAAGATCAATATGAATCAGGCTTGATTTCTGGGCAAGGTTCAATGACTTGCTACTGGGAACATTTATATAATCCTTCGTCAATAAAACATGGAACGACAGCTCGTTATCCTGAACTGCCTATTTATTTAGCTCAATTAGTTGTTCGCCTTCAACAGGGTGCAGATTTTGATGGACGATTCTATCTCTATAAAAGTGATAACAAAAAAGAAACTGTTTATTATGAAACCCAATGCGTAGTAACAAGTGTTGGTTTAAATGTTACTCCTAGCGACACGATAGAAACGAGAATTGATTTTGTTACAAGTGGGGAGATAGCGTTAATTGTAGGTGCTCCTGATAGCTACTTGTTGCAGGAAAGCAACGATAAACTTTTACAAGAAGATGGAGATCGGATTGTTTTAGAACAGGGTTAGTAACAAAACAGCAAATAGAAAGTAAGATATTCGTATCGGTTTAGTTACGGGTCAATGCCAGATTTAGAAATCAGTAATCTCACCGCACTGCCAGAGGCAAATGTAGCGGCAACAGACCCTCTTGCGATTGTTGACGTAAGCGGATCGGAGACAAAAAAAATTACTGTAAAGGATTTAATAGCGGCTGGTGTTGCGTTAATTGATAACGGCGATATTCCTGCCGCAAAGGTTGGGACGTTAGGGACAAATCAAGTTGCATCTGGAGCACTAGTTGATGGAGCAGTGACAAATGTAAAGATTGAAACATCTACATCGGCAACTACTGGAATTGATGGAGGAACAAAAATAAGGGCTGGTTCTATAACAGTTGACAGATTAGATTCAACAAAATTTGATCGTGGTTTAAGTGTCGCAAGTGGCAAGCTTGGAATTACAAATAATATTACGGCGGCAACTAAAAATGGAATCACATATACAGCACAGGGATTAATAAGTGCAACTGGTGATTTAGCAGCTTCAGATTTACCAGTAGCAACTGCAAGTGC
>VTLG01010248.1_pt1 | contig 11053 bp, 9 predicted proteins | sample 4694571 | NCBI WGS metagenome assembly VTLG01 (sample SAMN12604809, study PRJNA352737) | marine metagenome | biome: ENVO:00000447; feature: ENVO:00000209|ENVO:00000569|ENVO:01000036; material: ENVO:00002151; isolation source: viral sequences binned using virsorter ... | reverse complement strand
CATAAATTTTACTGCTAGTCCAATAGCAAAAGCGCCCATTAATTTTGGGCTTGATGCTATAGCAGAATATTCTTTTAATTTATCCCTTGCACCCTCTAAACCATCTAATGTTTTTGCGTCTATGTTTAGAGCATTTTCTAAACCCTTTCCAGCCTCTTCTGCTGTTTTAGAAAAACTTTTTAAGCTATCTCTCATAGTATCTAAAGCTTCTTTTGCTTCATCACTCATACCTTCAAATTGTTCTTCCAAATCCTCCATAAAACCATTAGCATCAAATGTTCCAGCTTTTATTGCATCAACAGCTGCTAGTTGTGCGTCATTAACTAAATTGTAACCTTTTTGAAGATCTCCTGTAGATAGAACTGCAGCTTGTTGCGATTGTTCTAATTGTTCAGTTAAATTATATGATTTTAATATAGCACCAGCACCAGAATCTAATAACTTATTTATTTTTTGAGTTAAACTTGCTGTGGTCTTTCCAATCTTAGCCTGGTCTTGTTTTTGTTTGGTTACTACTGCTTCATCTCTAGCTCTTTTTTGTGCATTTAGATATTCTTCTTTGGAAATACCACGAGCGGAAAGAGAAGCTCTTAGAGTTTTATCTTTATAATTAGCGATGTCTTTTTCGTGAGCCGCTTGTTCTTTGGCTGTTTGTGCTGCAGCCTTATTAGCAGCTGCTATCGCTTTTGCATTATCTACATCTTTTTTGGTAGCCATTTTAGAGTTTTATACCTTTTTCTTTTGCCATTTGAGCTACTTTGACTTTTAATACATCAACTGCTTTTTGATGATTGTCCATAGCTTTTTTTAATGCAGGATTATTTTTAATAGCCCTCTTTACAGAAGCGCTTTGTTTTTTCTTTTTAGCACTGTCGATAATTTTATCTACAAGTTTATCTAATAAACCCATTTCGATTCTCCATAAGGTTTTTTGTGTGGATTGGTTCAATAATAAATATCAAACTATGTTATTTTCTGAAATTTGGGTGCTTACTTTTATTTTTTTGGTTAGCTTTTTTTATCTCTTCAGCTTGTTCTTTGTAATGTTTTTGTAACCTTTTAAAGTAAAACTTTCTAAGATATATAGGCATGTTGTATACCTCAGAAAATGAGAACATACTCTGTGAGTTAAAGCTTATTTGAAATATTTCTTCGTGTAGTTGTGGTTTATACTCCGGCGGCAGGCCAAAGAAACGTAACGGTCATAGGGACCGTAAACTCCTTCTCAATTCCATCTGAATCTATGTATGTAGATGTCATATCCACATCTGGCGATATTTTATTTAAATATTCTCTAAAAGCTATTGAATCTCTCGATAAAAATTCATTATCTACAAAATTATTTATTGTAGTTTTTTTATCGTCACCATCAACTGAAATTATTTGACTTTTCAGTCGTGTAGTTAAATCATAACCAATGCCATCTCCAACTTTTCTATACCCCTCAATTTCTTTTTCTATCTCTTTTTCATCACCTGATGTAAGTAATTTAAATGTTAGCTTTCTTTTGGTTGCTGGCAATTCAAATTCAAATTCATTTTTACCATCTACGACTAAACTCTCATCTAATTTATTATCGCTTAATTGTGTTAAATCAACCTCTACTCTTTGACCAGCTATTTCTACTTCATACTCTTTACCATACGCAAGAATACGAGATGCGATGAGAACAGCATTTTTATCTCCAATTAACAATTCATTTGATTTAATTGACTTATCTACTATCAAAGCCTCTATTAACTTCTCAACAACTATACCCTTTTTAATAAGATTAGCGGATGTAAGAATATCCTCTTCTTTAGCCGTCATATATTTGATTTCTATTTGACCAGAAGATAGCGGGCTATCTTTTGGATATAATAATCCTTTTGACGGCAGATCCACTACTTCTGTAGGGAATTTATATTCTGCCATAATTGACTCCTATGATTTTTTAAAACTATAACTATTTTTTACCAAATTTTTCGGCGGCTGTAACTCCTAATCCAACTACTGAAATGTACATAAAACATTCTAGTATTTTATCTTTGACTTCAAAAGATGAAAAAGTATCAGCCCCCCAACTTGCAATCAACATAATGAAAGCGGCAAAACCGACTGTTCGTTTTGAAGATATTTTTGCATCGCTAGAGAGCATTTCTTGAATAAAACCCATATTTAACTCCTATTAGAATTGTAAGATAGCGTAATCGTATCTTAGTGTTAATGTAATTTCTGCTGGTTCACTAACTGACCAATCTAAATCACCAAAATTGGCTGATTGTATCATAGCACCTTTAAGTGTCCACTCTTCCACTTTGTCTCCAACAGGTCCTAATACATTAAATGTAATATCTTTTTTATAAAAATCGGAATATCCATCTCTACCAGTAACAGACTCTTTATGTAAACGAACCCATTCCATAACTGCTTGTGCGCCCGATGGTACAATCGGATCGTATAGAGTAACCTCTAAAGTTTCCCAAGCTCCCTTTCCTTTCACATATCGTTTAACGTTTATGTGATCTAATTCTATTTCTTCAAAAGTTATAGTAGGGCGGTTTGCTGTTTTAATCAAATATGCTGGAACACCTTCTATGTACATTATGAACCGATTTTTCGTTTTCGGTTCAAACGGAGTGAACATAATTTCTGAAGGATCTATTAAGTCTGCCATTACAGTTCTCCTAATTAAAGTTTAATTCTTTCATATATAAATATTCAAAAAATAAAAAATCGATACAGGATATTAGTCAAATATTTCATAGTTTTTTAATAGTTTTATAGAAAACAAAAAAGGGTGAGAAAAATCTCACCCTTTTCAGTTGTTTTATGATTAACTGCCTTAACTATCAGCAAAAGCCGCTGTTACAGCAACTCCACCATTACCGCTATTCATAATATGACCCTCAACGTGCCATTTAGCACCATCAAACAGACACTTTAAATAAGTACCTATTCCAATACCACCATTTGAAGCACCAGTTAAGTTCAAAAAGTCATTTGAATCACCATCGGGCTTAGCTACTAATGCAAAAACATTACCAGCAGCTGCATTACCTGATTTGTATACATTAGACGAAGGCGCAAATAATTCACCTCCACCTGCAGCGAACTTATGAACTTCACTGTCACCTAATATGGCGTTGTAGAATACTTCTATTACATCGCCTGTATTTAGTGAACCACTAGAATGTGGTAATTGATAAGTTGCACCATCTGTATCAGTTACGTGATAGCGTCTATTAGCTTCTAAATTCATAGCAGCAGCTATGGCTAAAGAACCTGATATTGGTCTCGCTTGTCCACCAGTCTGACTATTACTAAAGGTGTTTGCATTATCTAACGATACTAAGTTTTGATCGATTGCATCTAAACCAGGATATAGCTCTCTACTGAGTTTGGCTAAACTTCCTCTTGTTCCCATTATGTTTCTCCTAATTTAATTTAAGTCCTACTTAAATTAGATATGTTTATTATTTATTGAATCTTTTTTTATGCCAATACATTGATGAACTACTGTCATTGACGATTCAAATTTCCATTCATCTTATATAAATATCAAGCAAAAACAAAAAACCCCACTAATGTGGGGCTTTTCGTATTATAATTGAGTTTAAAAATTACTCTGGAAATGCAGCGCCTGTTGGCAATACTGAGAAGTCCAAAACAATAAACTCTGCCGTTCTCGTAGGTTGTATGAATATCTGTCCAATCAACTGATTTCTATCAACGACATCAGGTGTATTGTTTGTATCATCCATCACAACTTTGAAAGCACTTAATCCACTATTGGATTGTACTGATTCTAAGAACGGATTTACTATATTTAAGAATCTAGCTCTTGTAGATGAATCGTTTTGTTCAAATACTAAGAATCTGCTTGAAGAAGCAATAAATTTCTTCAATCTAATTAATAGTCTACGAACATTGATTCTATCAAGTGCAGATGGTTTAGCTTGTAGTGTCTTTTGTCCAAATACCACAACTCCTTGACCAGGAAATGAAGCAATCGGATTGACTCTACCCTCATAAAGTGTATCTCTATCAGTATGAGTAAGTTTCTTCTTAGTCATCCTAACATTAGATAATCCACCTCTATTCAATCCAGCAGGAGCAAACCATTCGTGAGCTACACTATCTGTGAAAGCAATCACACCAGGTATTACTACTGATGGTGGCACCCAAACTTGACCTTGACCAGCGGGATCTTCAATCTTAACCCACGGATAATAAGTAGCTACATAGTTAGTATCTAAAGATACAACATTATCAACGGCTGTAGCAACATTATCGTCTATGTCAGCACTATCTAATACATAAAAAGCATCAGCTCTTTCTTCAACTTTATCAATTGCGTGATTAGTAACTACTGAATGGTGTTTATGTATCACACCTGGAGTTACGAGCATATTAATATCGTAATCATCAGGATTAGATATGGCATTTATCGCTCTTTTGAAAGCAATTGAACCACTAGCAGTTGTTGATGACATATCAAATCCCATACTATTTGTAGATGAGATTGATGTTCCTGTAGCTTTTGAAGCAGCTGGATTAATACCATCAAAACCGTGTTGCATTGGAACAGAAAACTTTAACTGCTCAACTGATTGTGATATTGTCAAAGTTTGTGTGTTTATAGCAAAATTGGTTTTATTTGAGTATTCAAATGATGTAGTATCACCATATCCAAACATATTCTCCAAAGCGAAATCAACATTACTACCAGCCGTTTCACCACTTGAAATTGGTGCTAAATAAGCATAGTTTGTAGTTATTTCACTATTAGGATAATCAGGATGTAATTTAATACCATAAGGAAGATACTCTTTGTATGTTCCAGTATTACTATTATCACCATCACTGGTTTGTGTTAATCCAAATGAAGCTGTTGGTACAACGTTTGTAGAAACAATAGGATCTAATACAGCAGCGTGACCCATAGGTTGTAAGTTAGTATTACTTCTAAATACATCCTCTTTGTAATCACCAACTCTGATATATTGAGACATATTAGGATAATCACCATATGTAGTAATCTCACCATTGTTATTTACAGTTTGAAACATATCACCAATTACTTTTACTATGTAATTAGATGAATCAGGATCCATATTAAGTCCAGTATAGCTTTCTATTGGTGCGGCATCACCTGTTCGATATACAGCCAAACCAAATTGTGCATAATTTGGACTTGAATTAGAACCTTGCGGTCTCTTAACATCTCTAATCACAACATAAAACTGATTAGTATCATTTCCATCTGCTCTTGTGTAAATTCTAAACAGATTTGTACCACTACCACCGATTAATTGTGAATTAATAAAAGGTGTTCTAGCTGAAGAAGCGTCTGAATTACCTGTAATTGTAGTAATATAATTACCATTAGATGTATCAACTGTTTCTGTTCCACCAGAAAAATTAAAGGTTGCATCTTCAGTAAACAATCTACCTGCAGTTATACCCTCAGAAGCTATCATACCTGCGGCAAATGAAGCACTTACAGAGCTTTCAAAAAACTTATACATATATCCTGGAGCTTCTGTACTACCAATTGATTGTGCTTTAGGATCTGAAGGAACTTGCCTTAAAATGTAATCACCAGATACAGCATCGTTCTCTCCAGTAGCAGAACCTTTAGTTATTATTGAAAGATTTGTTAAACTGGCAGTTGCGTTAGCACCAGCTAATTCTAATGTAAAATTACTAGCGCTTGTAGCACCTTTGATAGAACCACTTAGAGCACCCGTTCCATTACTATTATTGATTGCTGGTAAAAATGAAGCTACAACTAATTTTCCATTCTCACCATAGTTCGCTGACGAACCACTAATAAGTAGATTGAATCCACCTACGGAATAACCGCCGATATATCCAACTCTTACTATTGTTACAGTTCCTGCGGAACGTAAATATTCTTTTACAGTATAAGGTGTATAGTAATCACTATTATAAGATCCAAATACCTGTTCAAATTGCTCAAAACTTCTAACTATTGTAGGTACAAATGAAGGACCTTTTGCAGTAGGTCCGACAATAGCAGCTCCAATCTCAGAAATCCCTTGCGGTAGAAAAGATAAATCTTTCTCACGAGTAAATACACCAGGACTGACTATTCTCTCTGCCATGTGTTTTCTCCTTAAAGGGTTTAAAAATTATTGAAATTTATTATATATAAATATAAGCTAAAAATCTCAAAACACAACCGATTGGTAAGTTTTTTTACTCTTCGGCTTTTATTTCTTGAGTTTCTTGAGGAGGCGATGGTGTAAAAACACCTGTTTGTGGATTCAATTGACCAGCTCCATATTTTTCATTCAATTGTGCTACTAACTCACGTTCTTTTTCTTGAGCTTCAACATAATCGGCTTGCAATTGTAATTCATTCTCTTCAATCTTTTCTGCTCGTTGGGTATTTACAAGCTTCTGTACTGAAACCTGCCCCATTAAAAGTTGAATGTCTTGGTATTTTTTACTTAAATCACTAAGAGATTGTAACTCTTCCTCTGTAAACTTAATTTCACTCATTATTTACTCCTATTACTTTCATATTAATATATATCAGATAAATATCTGAAAATCTATTTTTTTAACCATTCGGCCATCTAATCTTATCTTTATCAGGCCAATTATCAATATTTGTTATACCACCTCTAAATTTATTAGGGTGTCTTTCATTTTCCATTGATGGACTGTGAAATCCAAACTGTCCATCCCACTTATCACCACGCTTTTCATTAGCCTCAAAAGAGAAATCAGCTGCTAACTCTTCAGGTGCAAATTTTATTCCGTTTTCCTCTAAATATTTTCTATTAATTCTACATATAGCGTCATCATCTGATGGATATAAGTCCATAACATCATCTTTCTGTATAAAGTCTAACATTTTTTTACTTATTAAACTAAATCCAGCATTTCCAACATTATTTTCTTCATACCACCACGGTGCACCTATATAATCATAATTTAAAAACTCATCTTTCCAAGCTTTTGGATTTAAAATAAAACCATCAAATTCTATATGTAAAATATACTTAGTTTTGATATATGAATTCATTTTCTTCCACATAAAATGTATAACATCAAAATTAGATTGACAATGTGGTATTTTTACTATATCATCATTATCTTTATCCATAGATGTAAAAAATTTAACATCTCCAAATTTGGCATATATAGTAGAAATATTGACAGCTCTTAAAGCTCTTTCATAATCTATACAATCCACTATTACCAATGTAACATCTTTTAAATCAAGCTTTTCTTTTTCATACCACCACTCTTTTCCGTGATTATACTCTCTTCTCGGTGGATATTTTTTTACTATCTGTTCCATAGTTTTATCTTTCATCAAAAGTGATTCGTGTCGTGGAATTTCATCATCATATTTACCTTGCCAAGTTGATTCTACTCCAAAATGTGTACAACCACCCATATAACAAGCTACAAAATTATCTCTGTTTTGTTTACCACCACTTTCATCGTGCCACCACTGTACCCACCAATCTAAACCTGCAAACCAAGCACAGTAATCCTCATCTGTTTTTGTCTCTGAATATAAGTCTACATCAATTGGTAGCATTTGAATTAATTCATCACGCCTCATCATCATATTACCAGCTCTAGCAGTCTGTTTGTATAACCAATTACCATCTTTGTGTGTAATGTCGTGTTCGGGTGAATTATAAAATGTTGCTATCGTCACATTATTTTCTTCATCTAATTTATCACAAAGTATAGTTAATGGTTCGTGATATTCATTATCGTGGTCTGAAAACATAATGTATTGGCAATTATCAAAAAATCCACTTTCCCAAACTTTATTTGTTGCACCTCTTTGTCCTAAATTTTCATCAATAGAGATTATAGTTATATTATCATATTCTTTACAAACATCAATTGCTTGTTCTTTCAAATCAGATTTATTAGATTGTTCCAACACACAAATTTTATCATTATGTTCTATAACTTCCATTAAAGAATCTAAAGTTCTTTTTAAATAATAAGGTTTATTGTAACTTAATATTTGTATAGCAACTCGTGTGGCATTTTCTCCTTTACCCCAACTATGAAATCCACCTGAAAAGAATTCGTGTTGAGTAAATTCTCCTTTTATTTTTCTATGTCCTTCTTTTTTTAAATCTACACCATCCCAATATTTTGTTTTGAATCCAAGTATTTGTTTTACTATGTCAGCTGATGTTGCTTCCTCTATTTCTACATCTTTATCAACTATACCATAATATTCATCTAATTGTGATTGTGAAATAGTCACAGGATTTTTCCAACCATCGAATGTAAAATTCATCATTTCAATTAAACCTAAAGGTAATTTATTCTGTTGTTTAAAAGTAATAGAGTTATGTGAACTTTCTTTATCTTTATCATCAACTCTCCATTGGTCTCTTTCAAATCCATACTTCTTTTTAGTAGTCAAAGGAAACCTACCTATATCATACCTAGCATATAAATCGTGTATCGGTGAATTACTATATTCATCAGGTGGTACACCTATGCCATCAATTGTCTCTACACCTTTATTATAAGTTTCTGTAAATTTTATAATCTGGTCTGTATTTTGATTGGAAAAATGTCCTCTATTAAACTCATCTGATGCGATGAATAATTTACAACCAGTTTCTTTTTGAAATTTCTTACAATAACCTAACCACTCACCAGCTTCTTCCCAATCTTTTGTATCTAAAACTATTTGTACATTTTTACCTTTTAAATCATAATCATATCTTTTTAAAAAAGTATATTTACCTTTATTTAACCCATACACTTTAAAAACCCAATCAGCGTGCCATTGAACCCAATTTCCATGCCATGCATTCATACCATTTAGACTATATGAATTCCAAAAACACAATTGTCCTTTTTGATTCTTTATATATTGTTCTACATATAAGGTAAAATATTCATCATTAGTGTGTATACATCTAATAATAGGATCTTTAATTATTTTAATATGGTCTTGTCTCTGTTTCATAAATTCGCCCTCCCAAGGAGCTCTAATCGGCCTTCTTCTCATTTTTACTCCAATATAAATTATCTTCCAAAACTAAATAATCAACAGTTCCTTTTTCTAAATGTTCAAATGGCTGATTCAAATCATATATAATCGGTTGTCCGTGACCATTAAAAGATGTGTTTAAGAGAACTGGTATTTTAGATATTTTGTAATATTCATTTAAAATACTATGAAAGAATTTATTTCTTTCTTTAAAAACTAATTGAGGTCTTAGTGTATTATCCACTCTATGAACTACTGCTGGTATTTTATCAACCCACTCATCTTTTACTGTATAACACATTGTCATAAACTCTGCAGTCATTTTTGATTTTGTATTTTTACAAACATCATCTACTTTCTCTCCTAAAATAATTGGAGCAAATGGCATTATTTCGTGTCTTTCTAATCTATTATTTAAAGTTTCGTGCATCTCTTTATCGGTAGCTCTAACTAAAATACTTCTTGAACCCAATGCTCTAGGTCCATATTCCATTTTTCCTTGAAAGCAACCAATAATATTTCCATCATTTAATAGTTTAGCAACTTTTTTAGAGTCAAATTTTTCTTTATTGAAATTCCATTCTTTCTCTTCTTTTTTTATTTCGTCTTTTGTATAATCGTTTCCTAAAAATACATTTTCAAATCTTTTATTTTCCCACTCACCTAATTCTACTGATTTCATTATAGCAGCTGCTAATGCTAGTCCAGAATCACTCATAGCAGGATACACATAAACTTCATCAACCCAATCCAATTCATTTATTTTTTGATTTAATTTTACATTAGCAAAAATGCCACCAGCAACTGCCACCCTTTTATATTCAGGATAAAATTTATGTAAATCTTCTAAATATTCTAAAAAAACATCTTCTAATAACTTTTGTACATTGAAAGCCCACTCAGCTCTTAGTTCGAAATTATCACTCCAATCAGATTCCTCTTCACGAAGTGATTCAAAAAATGTTTCTACTCTATTCCAATTTCCACAAGGACCAAAATTCAAATCATTGGTGTAGTGTAATAATTGTTTTAATTTATTATACATCTCTTCATTATATTTTCCGTGACCAGCCATACCCATAAGCTTTCCCTCATCTTTAAGAGAATGCCACACAGCTCCTTTTGGTGCAAACTGAGTTGTACAACGACCAAAATATTGTCCAATAGACGCTGATTTTTCTTTTGGTTGTTTATGTACTAAATGTAATTTATCATCATAACCTAAATAAACCCTACCAACAGTTTTAAAGTCTTTTCTTTAAAACCTGATGTATAATATGCGCCAACTGCGTGAAGTAAATGATGTGGATATGTAACCACCTTTCTTCTCATCTCTTCTGATTTATATCTATCTAAATCTGGCTCTGCTACTTCTGCTATACAAATATAGTCCGAATCCTCTAATTTATATCCCATATCATTTTCTATTGTATCCATAGCAAACCACGGATAAACCCCACTAAGTGCCCAAGATTTAATCTTACGAATTCTCTCCTCTTCTATAACCACTTTTATTTCACCATCTTCTATATAAGCAACTGTAGAATCGTGAGCGTGACCTATTATACCAAATACCTTACTCATAATTTATATTCCGAATTTATTCTTACTGATTGATTGTATATTTCTATGTCATCTTGATTTAATTTTTTTATAAAGTTTCTATCTATTTTATCATATTCTTTTTTATATACAGCCCACTTTGAATTTTGTATATTGTTTTTAAAATCTGAATCGCCTGATTCTATATCAAAATATGGATATGTATCTCCTACTTCAACATCAAACATTTTTTCAAACTTTCTCAAACTATCATTATAACTTTCAGTAATTCCTATGAAGTCTATATTTTTAGAATATTTTTGAAAATACTTTTTATAGATATTTTTAGAAGTTTCTAACTCACAAAATTGATATAAGTCTAATTCCTCTGCTATCAGTTTGTTTTGTATAGGATCGATATGTAGTGGTGAATTTTTTAAAAAGTAATAGTGTGATATTAATCTATCTATAGGATTTCTAAGCCAAACAATTAATTTATGAGAATTAAATAAT
>VTLG01001522.1_pt1 | contig 11053 bp, 18 predicted proteins | sample 4694571 | NCBI WGS metagenome assembly VTLG01 (sample SAMN12604809, study PRJNA352737) | marine metagenome | biome: ENVO:00000447; feature: ENVO:00000209|ENVO:00000569|ENVO:01000036; material: ENVO:00002151; isolation source: viral sequences binned using virsorter ... | reverse complement strand
AAAATAAATAGATTTTACTCGAATCTCGAAGCACGGCTCATTGACCCTAATGCACCAGAGGTTTTCAACACACCTGCTGATTTATTTAATTTTTTACAATCAAAAGGTATTTCTAAATTTGAGGTAGAGGATTATCAAATACCACAGTTATTAGAAACAGTTTCAAAAACAGGACAACCTATAACGAAAGCAGCTTTGCTGGATAGAATAAAAAATGCTCCTATTCGTAAGATACAAACAAAAGTTCAAGGATTTAGATCAGAAATAGAAAACCCTGATGGTCAATTTATTAGAGGTAAGTACGCTGATTCATATTACGAAGGAGGTGCTATACCAGAAACATACAGAGAAAATATTTTATACTTAGATCCTGCAGATATACCTGACGATATACAGTATTATCAATACAGCACTCATGGTTTCTTTCCTGATGATGAAACAAAGTATGTTATAGGATGGACAAGAGGAACAGATAGGTATGCAATCATACCAGGAACAAAAACACAGCTGCCTAATATTGGTCCAAAGACAGAAGAGTTAAATAAACGAATTGAAAGATTAACCACCATATCTAACAGATCTGCAGAGGATTTAGTTAATCAATCAGGTGGACGTATAACACTAGACCAAGCTCAACTTAGCAAAAGCACAAGAGGAGTTAGCGAACATCGGTAAAACTGATGCTCCTGTAACAGGAAGTCAAACGGTGCGTGTAACTTTTGCAGATGAAATACAGTCTGACATTATGCAGACCTATAGAAAAAAATTAGAGGAGGTCATAACTGATTACAACAAATTAGTTGAGAAAGGTATTGACGTAAAAGACACACAAAAAATAAGACAAGAGTCCTACAGAATAGGAATGTCGACTGATCAAGATGTACTAGCTTTCTACGCAAAACATAAAGACATCATGCGTCCTCTGTTTAGAACAGAAGAAGATTTCGCTGCTTACATAAAAGAATTAAAAGAAAGCCAGCAAGTGTTTAAAGACTTAGCACAAGTTAGACCTGGCATGCTTACAGGTGAGATGAGAAGTGGTGTGGCTGCTGCAGCTAAGAAAAGAGATAAAATATTAGAGATTTTTGAACAGGCATACACAGATCCTAAGACAATGAAGAAGCTGTTTCCTAACGTCCCTATGAAAGATAGAAAAGTTTGGGGCGATGCTTTAGTTAAAAATGATCTACACATAGCAGCAAAAAGAAAATTTATAGACAAAGATCCTAACGCATCTGATTGGTATGTCATATCTCCTGCTGAACTTGTAACAGCAAGATATGGTCAAAGAGGAACAACAGCAACACCTTTTGCTGAAAGAACAAAAGAGATGAAAGGTATTGGTCAGTATGAGTTTTATGGTGGACCTAATGTTACAGACCCTAACGGTAAGCATTACACAAGTGTGTTGGAGGCATCTTTAAGAAGAGCAGCTAAAGTAAACAATGCAGAATTTAAAGTAGTAAAAGTTCAAATAAGCGAAGGAAAATCTGTAAGCAGATCAGTGCAAGTTGTAAACGCACAGGGTGATGTAGTTAAAGAATTTAAAATGGCAAAGAGTGCGAAGCAGAGCGATTTTGCTGATGTCATGGACAAAGCAAGAGATTATATTACAGAGTCAGGTGCAGAGGGATTGATAGCTAGACCTGTTGAACTACCTTCAGGCTTTAAAACCGTAGATGCTTATGCTATAAAGTTGACACCAGAAATGGTATTGTCAACAAAAACACACCTAGCGTCAGGGGGTTATGTGCAGTATGATCCGCTAGTGTCTATGGATGAAATGATAGGAGCAGCTTAATGGTTGTTGAAAAACCAGCAAATTACGATCAACCACAAACGGTTAATGATGAATTATTAATACCAGCGCAGGTAGGACAAGAGGTTCAACTAGAGCCTGGCACAGATGAAGCTATCAACATTGAAATGACTGAAGACGGTGGCGCCGTTGTAAATCCAGAACAAGAGCAGATAGAAACTGGTTTTGACGGCAATCTTGCAGAGTTTATGGATCCAGATGTATTAACAAACATTTCAAGTGAACTACGTCAATCATACGAAGATGATAAAGGATCTAGACAACAGTGGGAAGAAGCCTACACAAAAGGACTAGATTTATTAGGATTAAACTACAATGAAAGAAGTCAACCATTTCAAGGTGCTAGCGGAGTTACACATCCGCTCCTAGCTGAGTCTGTTACTCAGTTTCAAGCACAAGCTTACAAAGAATTATTACCAGCTGCTGGCCCTGTAAGAGCACAAGTTATTGGTTTAGCTACAAAAGAAAAAGAAGATCAAGCTCAACGTGTTGCAGAGTTTATGAACTATCAGATGATGCACGTCATGGAGGAGTATGATCCTGAGCTAGATCAAATGTTATTTTATTTACCATTATCAGGATCAACATTTAAAAAAGTTTACTACGACTCCAACCTTGGCAGAGCTGTCTCTAAGTTTGTACCATCGGAAGATTTAGTTGTTCCATACTCGGCTACAAACCTAGAGGAATGTGAAAGAGTAACTCATGTTTTAAAAAGAACAGAGAATGATATTAAAAAAATGCAAGTCACAGGTTTTTATCGTGACATACCTTTACAACCAAGTGAAGAAGATCAAAACAAAGTTGAAGAAAAAGAAAGAAAACTATCTGGCATAGAAAAAAATGCTTACAAAGATGATCAGTATACTTTGTTAGAGATGCATGTTGATTTAGATATTGAAGGGTTTGAGCATCCTGATGGTATTAAACTGCCTTACATAGTAACAATTGATGAGGGCTCTAGTGAAGTTTTATCCGTATACAGAAACTACAGCCAAGAGGATTCTTTATATAAGAAACAACAATACTTTGTTCACTACAAATTTATGCCTGGTCTTGGTTTCTATGGACTAGGTTTAATTCACATGATCGGTGGTTTGTCTAGAACAGCAACAGCTGCTTTAAGACAGCTAATAGATGCAGGAACTTTAGCAAACTTACCTGCTGGTTTTAAAGCAAGAGGTTTAAGAGTTGCTGATGATGATCAGCCAATACAACCTGGTGAGTTTAGAGATGTTGATGCGCCTAGTGGCGATCTTCGTGCAGGTTTATTACCACTGCCTTACAAAGGTGCTGATCCAACTTTATTTCAGTTATTAGGTTTCTGTGTTCAAGCTGGTAAAGAATTTGCAACAGTAGCGGATCAAAAATTAGGAGACGCCGCAAACGCTGGCGCCCCTGTTGGAACCACCATGGCTCTTATGGAAAGAGGTATGCGTGTTATGTCTGCTATTCACAAAAGAATGCACTATGCGCAGAGAATAGAGTTTAAATTATTAGCTAGAATATTTGCAGAGTCTTTACCTCCTGTATATCCTTATGAAGTTCAGGGTGACTTACAAACTTTAAAAGCATCTGATTTTGATGAGAGAATAGATATCGTACCTGTATCTGATCCAACAATATTTTCTATGTCTCAAAGAATTACTTTGGCACAGACACAATTACAATTGGCACAAGCTGCACCAGAAATGCACAACATGTACGAGGCCTTTAGAAGAATGTATTCCGCAATGGGTGTTCAAAACATTGAAGCAATACTACCTCCACCTTCAGGTCCACAACCTTTAGATCCTGGTCAAGAAAATGCTACTGCTTTATCAGGTGGAGCATTGACAGCTTTTAGAAAACAAAACCATAACGCACATATTGATGCTCATAGGGCTTTCTTTTCTAGCGCTTTAGTAAAAACAAATCCACAAGCTATGATGATTTTACAATCGCACATAGCAGAACATGTTGCGCTACAGGCTAGAGAAGAGGTAGAACAAGAAATGCAAAAAGAATTCGAAGAGATGGAAGCAAGGGCTGGTGGTAAAATACCTCCAGAGCAGCAAAACGAAATGCAAGAGATGTTAGAATCAAAAATTGCTGAAAGAATTGTACAAATGACCGAACAAATGGTTACTGAAGAGCAAGCAATGATGGGTGAACAAGGTCAAGATCCATTAATTGAGCTAAAACAGCAAGAAATTAATCTAAAAGCACAAGATTTACAAAGAAAAGCTGCTGCAGATGAAGCAAAAGTTGCTTTAGATTCAGCAAAATTAGCACAAAACGAAGAATTAACAGAAGCTAAACTAGATTCACAAGAAGATATTGCACAATTGCGTGCTAATGTTAATTTAAACAAACAAAAAAACTAAAATGAGAACACCAGTAGAAAAATTACAAGAATATTTTGTAGAATTGATGGCTTTTTCCGACAAAAGTACACAAAGCTCAGAAGATCAAGTGCTTTTAGCTGGTGCAATGATGGGTGCAGCTAAAATGTTGTACCAAAATAACTTATCTGAGCAAGAATTTAATGATATCATGGATCATAACGGTAAAGACTTGATAAATCTTATAAAACCGACTATACATTAATCATTATGGCTAAGAAAAAATTTCCTGATTTAAGCGGTGACGGCAAAATAACAAAAAAGGACATACTTATGGGCCGCGGTGTAATTAAAAAAGCCATGGGTGGCGGTGTAAGTGAAGCCATAAATGGTTTAAAAAAACAAGGTTTAAAAAATGGCGGTCTAGCGGGTAGACTGGCTCAACGTGGTTATGGAAAGGCAAGATCATGAAGTTTAAAAACACAAAGATGACTCAAGTTCCTAGTAAAAACCCTTTTCCAAATTCTGTTGTAGCATCTGATGCTGCAATAACTTTCTCTCCTTTTGTTGTGAGAAAGAATAAAGGAGCTGGACCTAAAGGACAAACTAGCAACATGCAGATTAAAAAAGTTCCATTTAAAGGTGTAAAGTAGTATAATCCGAAAATTAAAAAGGAGGTTTGTATGAACTTACTAAAAGATCTATGGGCACATTTGAAAGAATGGTCCGATTGGAAAATGAAAGATTGGATCAAAGCAGCTATTGTAGCGTTGATCGTAATAGTTATCATAGGAGCAATCTAAAATTTTATGTGGCAATTATTGGCTAAACCTTTACTTGGCGTCGTCGCAGATGGCGTCAAGGGTTTTGTAGAAACTAAAAAAGCAAAACAAGAATTAAAACTTACAACTATCAAAGCAACTCAAAAACTTAAAGAAGATCAAATCGCTGGTAAAGTAGCATGGGAGCAAAGTGCTGTTGACCAAATGAAAGGTAGCTGGAAAGATGAGGTAGCATTAATTGTTCTACTACTTCCAGCCGTTTTAGTATTCACGCCTTTACAAGAACATGTGCATCGTGGGTTTATTGCACTGCAAGACCTGCCGTCGTATTATCATAATTTGTTATATATAGCGATATCTGCCAGCTTTGGCATCAAGGCGGGATCTAGTGCAATAGGAATGTTTAAAAAGAAATAATGCCTTTAAATAAGAAAGGTAAAAAAATAATGAAGTCGATGGAGAAGACTTATGGCAAAGATGCGAAGGCTGTCTTCTACGCTTCTAAAAACAAAGGAGTAATTAAAGGTGTCGAAAAAAAGAAAAGATCCACTAAAAGGAACAGGAAAAAAACCAAAAGGTAGTGGTAGACGTCTCTATACTGACGAAAATCCACGTGATACTGTGGGCATTAAGTATGCTACTCCTGCTGATGCCAAGCGGACTGTGGCGAAAGTTAAAAAAGTTAAAAAACCTTTTGCTAGAAAAATACAAATATTGACTGTGGTAGAACAAAGAGCTAAAGTTCAAGGAAAAAATAAACAAGCTGCAATTGCCAAAAAAGGCAAAGAAGCCATTAGAAAAGCGAAAGGGAAAGCATGAGTTACGAAGAACTATCAGATTCGGTAAAATTAAGTGAAGGTTTTAGAAACAAAATATATCAAGATACCGAAGGGTTCGATACAATCGGGTGGGGTCATAAAGTTGTCCCAGCGGATAATTTTGTTGCTGGTAAAGAATACACAGAAGAAGAATTACAAGCAGTATTTGATAAAGATTTAAGCAGAGCCATAGCGCAAGCAAAACAATTAATGACTCAAAATAATATTGAAGATTTACCAGAAACAGTGCAACACGTCTTATCGGAGATGTGTTTTCAACTTGGGCAGACAGGCGTGTCTAAGTTTAAAAATATGTGGAAATGCCTGCAGGAAGCTAATTTTATTGGTGCTAGTTATGAAATGCTAGACTCTAGATGGAACAAACAAACACCAAATCGTTGTAAAAAATTAGCTGATCTTATGAAATCATGCGGATAGAAAATTTTTTTTCATATTATAAAAACGAACTAAAAGCTAGACAAGAGGTCATAAAAGACGCTATAGCTACAGGTGTAAAAGATTGGGATACATACCGATACATGATTGGTAGGTATAATGGTCTAAAAGAAGCTGAACAGGAACTCACGGACCTGCTTAAGAAAACGGAGCTAGAAGATGAGTAAATTAATTGTGCCAAAACATGTATGGGACGGCAAGGCTGTTGAAAAACAGAAGAAAGAGATAGAAAAAGTACCTAATCCTACGGGGTATAGGATTGTATTATTCCCTCTTAAATTAGATAGTAAAACAAAATCAGGTATAATATTAACAGATGAAACTGTTGCTGAGTCTCAAATAACTACTAACATTTGTAAAGTTTTAAAAGTAGGGCCTGATGCTTATAAGGATAAAGAAAAGTTTCCCACTGGTCCATGGTGTAAAACGGACGATTGGGTATTAATTACTCGCTATGCAGGATCTAGAATTAGAATAGACGGTGGTGAGTTAAGGATTATTAATGACGATGAAATACTGGCTGTTATTGATGATCCAAGAGATATATTGCCAGCTAACATATTATAAACATGGAGAAGTCTATGCAACCACAAGTGCAATCAGAGCAAGATAAGATGGTACCGATAGATACTTCGGGCGATCCTGTCGAGATAGAAGTAAAAGAAGAAAACAACAAGGAGCAGGCTCAGCCTAATCAACCTGAAGTTCAAGTTGAAGAAGCTCCCATAGTAGAAGAACCTAAAAAAGGTAAAGAAGAAGAATTAGAAGATTATTCTGCTTCAGTTAAACGTCGTATAGATAAGTTAACACGTAAAATGCGTGAAGCTGAAAGACGTGAACAAGCTGCTATTGAATATGCTAAAAACGTAAACGATAAATACAAACAAGCTGTTAATCTTGGTGCACAAAAAGATGAGCACGCTATAAAAAATATTGAGGACAAGTTAGTTACACAAGAAGCTTTTGCTAAAAGAGCAATGGAAGCTGCCATGCAGGCAGGTGATGTTAATAAACAGGTAGAAGCTCAACAAGAAATAGCAAGATTAGCCATAGAAAAAGAACGTGTAAATGTTTCTAAACAAAAACGTGAAAGAACAAAAGGTCAGGAGTTTCAAGGCGAACCTATGCCTGAGATACTACAACAAAGTGTTCAACAACCTAATCAACAATCTCAGCCACCTATTCCAGAACCAGATCCAAAAGCAACCGAATGGGCTTCTAGAAACTCATGGTTTGGTAAAAACAAGGTAATGACGTATGCCGCTATGGGATTACATGAGGAATTGGTTGAAGAAGGATTTGACGCATCGACAGATGAGTATTATACTGAGATAGATAAACGAATTGCAAGAAACTTTCCTCAACAAGGAAATCAAACTAGACCAACTCAAAAAGTTGGGTCTGCAGCAAGAACATCGTCCACTGGACGCCGCACTGTGAAGCTCACACCATCACAGGTAGCGATCGCAAAAAAACTTGGTGTGCCACTTGAAGAGTACGCAAAACACGTGAAGGAGGCGTAAATGACTACTAAAGGAATTAAAAATCTAACACGCAAATCAGAAACCCGTGAAAAGGTGACTCGAAAGAGGGGATGGGTTCCTCCATCAAACCTTGACGCACCAGAACCACCAGAAGGTTTTCACCATAGGTGGGTACGATCCGAGTATCGTGGTCAACAGGATGAAAAAAATGTCATCGGTAGATTACGAAGTGGGTACGAACTTGTTAGATCAGATGAGTATCCAGATAGAATGGATCTTCCATCAGTGACTGATGGTAAGTACAAAGGCGTTATAGGAACAGGCGGGCTTCTTTTGATGAGATGTCCAATCGAAGTAAAAGAGGATCGGGATGAATATTTCCGTAATCTTACTAACGATAAGACAAAGGCCATCGAAGAAGATCTACACAAAGACGAGCACCCAAGCATGCCAATCTCACAAGATAGGCAGAGCAGAGTAACATTTGGTGGCAAGAAGTCTTAATTAGTAAGATCATTGTCTCCAAAATAATTTAGGAGACTACTATGGCTAACATAGACGCAGCTTTTGGTTTAAGACCAATTGCTAAGGTTGGTTCTGCCCCTGGCGGAACAACTGGTACAACTAAATACTCTATTGCAAGTGGCGCAAGCGCATTATTTACTGGCGATCCAGTGACTCAACACACTGATGGTACAGTGAAAATCGCAACCAACTCAGATGCATTAAGAGGAGTATTTATGGGATGTTTTTATACAGATCCATCCACTAGCAAGCCTAGATTTAACAATACATTTCCAAACGGAACTGTAGCAAGCGATGCTATCGCTTTCGTAGCAGATGACCCTGATCAATTATTTATAATTCAACAGGATTCTGATGCGAATAATCTAGTAGCAGCTAATTTAAATGAAAACTGTAATTTAACAGGTTTCGGTAATGGAAGCACCACTACGGGTGTTTCAGCAGTCGAAATCGACTCGAGTTCAAAGGCTACTACTGCGACTCACCAAGTCAAGTTGATTGATTTTTACGACACACCGAGTAATGACGCTACTGCGAATAACTCAATTTTTGTTGTGAAAATTAACAACCATGAACTTAACGGTGGCACTGGTACTACTGGAACTTCGTAAGGCGTATAGGAGAGTATTATGGCTATTAATAGAGCCCAACTGGCGAAAGAACTAGAACCAGGCCTTAACGCCTTGTTCGGAATGGAGTATTCTCGTTATGAGAACGAGCATGCTGAAATATTTGACCAAGAGTCAAGTGACAGAGCTTTTGAAGAAGAAGTAATGTTAGTTGGCTTCGGCGAAGCTGCTGTAAAACAAGAAGGTTCAGCTGTACAGTTTGATACTGCACAAGAATCTTTTACAGCAAGATATTCTCATGAAACTGTTGCGTTAGCATTCAGCTTAACTGAGGAAGCAGTCGAAGATAACTTGTACGACACTTTATCTGCTCGTTACACAAGATCATTGGCACGTTCAATGGCATACACAAAGCAAACAAAAGCAGCGAACATATTAAATAATGCGTTCTCAACTGCTGGTGGTGATGGTGTTTCATTAGTAAATACTGCACACCCAACTGCTTTAGGTGGAACTTTCTCAAACAGAAGTTCAACTGATGCTGACTTGAACGAAACCTCATTAGAGCAAGCGATGATTGATATTGCAGGCTTTATCGATGAAAGAGGACTAAAAATTGCAATGCAGGGAAGAAAATTAATTATCCCAGTAAACATTCAATTTGTAGCTGATAGAATATTAAATTCTACCCTCAGAGTCGGTACATCTGACAATGATATCAACGCACTCAGAAACATGGGTATGCTACCAGATGGTTATACAATTAACCACTATCTATCTGATACTGATGCATACTTCATCAAAACTGATGCTACTAATGGATTCAAACACTTTGTAAGAGCACCTCTAACCACTGGTATGGAAGGTGACTTTGACACTGGAAACATGAGATATAAAGCACGTGAAAGATACAGCTTTGGTTTCTCAGATCCACGTTGTGTATACGGATCTCAAGGTTCATAAAAATAACTTCTTGATCTTTCCAAGGGAAAAGGGCGCTTGTAAGAGCGCCTTTTTTTATTTATACTAAACTTAAGTATCCTAGATTAATTTAGTCATGCACACTGGCTAGGCAGACGTGTATAGAGACTGCATGACGAGGGCTATACAACCAAGGAGGCAATATGGCTAACCCACATTTTCAGAACATGATTCTATGGGCAGGTAACAATGAAGCTACCGAAGCAAAAAAGGATCAACCAATGTTCTTACCATATCCGTCAGATCAAACTTTCTACGGATATTTTAATGACTTTATGACGTACAATTCTGGTGATTGGACGATCACAACAACAGAAGCTGGTGGCGGTAGCGCTAGTGAGGAAATTATTTCTGGCGCAGGTGGTCAGTTAAGAATTTCAAACGATGATGCTGCAAGTGATTCAGACTTTTTACAATTAAAAGGTGAACCATTTAGATTAAGCACAAGCAAAAGAGCATACTTCTCAGCTAGATTTAAATGTAATGATGTAGATCAAAACGACTTTATCATGGGATTACAAATCACAGATACAACTCCATTAGATGTATCAGATGGTGTGTATTTCATAAGCGTAGATGGTTCTGCTGATTTACTTTTAAATGTTGAAAAAGATAACTCTGTAGATGCAACTACAGTTGCTACAATGGAAGATGATACTTTCATTACAGTAACGTGGTTTGTAGATCCAGACAGAGCTGGTGTTTATTATTCGATTAATAATGCTACTCCAGTAAAAGTATCTACAGCAAAACTACCTGATGACGAAGATTTAACAATATCTTTTGGTATTCAAAATGGTGAAGCTGCTGGTAACACTTTGACTATCGATTATGTAAACATGATCGTAGAGAGATAGGAGTAAACAATGTTTGCTCTTAAAAATAAAGAACTAACCGCTAGTGGTCAGGTAACAACTAAAGTATCGGCAGGCACTAATACACTTAGCGCCCCAGCTAGAGTTGTTGCACTTAACATTAAATGTGGTGGAACGCAGGGCAAAGTTGATTTGATAGATAATGGTTCAGGTGGAACTGTTAAATATACAATCGTCACTCCTGCAATCGGTTCTGGAGAAGATGAGTATTTACAAGTTAATTTTCCTGATACAGGAATAAGATTTGAAACTGATCTTTTTGTTTTCTTTAATCAAGCTACGTCTGTTGGTGTAGTCTATGGCTAGAAGACGCGATAAGCAGCCACCAAAAACTAAAAAGTATTTCCGCCCCACAAAAAAAGGGGCGGGAATGACTAAAGCTGGTGTTGCGAAATATCGAAGAGATAATCCAGGTTCAAA
>VTLG01008530.1_pt1 | contig 11054 bp, 12 predicted proteins | sample 4694571 | NCBI WGS metagenome assembly VTLG01 (sample SAMN12604809, study PRJNA352737) | marine metagenome | biome: ENVO:00000447; feature: ENVO:00000209|ENVO:00000569|ENVO:01000036; material: ENVO:00002151; isolation source: viral sequences binned using virsorter ... | reverse complement strand
TCTGGCTACTGCTAGTATTTATATACCCGATCAAGGTATTTGCTACTCCTGTAGTGCCTCAGTTCCGAAGTGGTAGTAGTACAACTTCCTCAACCTCGGAATCTGTTATAAACGAAACTATAACCAGCTATCAGTATCGAACTGGTTATACATTTAGCGTATCGGGTCACAATATAGAATCAACAGATATTAATGGTTACATCAACCCAACACCTACAAGTGTTAATGAACAAACTGTTGGAGGAGTAAACTTTACTTGGACTTCTTTAGACGGAACATCAACTCCAAGGTGGCAAGTAGCAGTCCCCGGCAGTTCTTTCAGTTTGGTAGAAAGCGTGATGACTCCCGGCCTCGATACAGTCACAAATATAACGAGAACCATAACTACCTCAACTACAACAGAATCTACAAGTACGTTTGGGCAATAGCCATATTATTAAGTCCTGTTAAAACCCTTGCAAACACTACTGTTGCTAGTCCTCAATCACAGAGTACAGGGGTCGTCAATAATAATGCCACAATGATAACCCCTTCTAGTCATCCACAATTTAGGATGAGCCAAGGTATTGTCTGTGCATCTCCTACCCTTACAATTACTCCATACATGACAGATGCTTGGTCATTTAACAGGCCAATAGAAACTGTAACTAGAACTCCAATATATGACGAAGATACAGGCGAAATAAAATATTACCAAGAAATACCAAGATTTGAAAAAGATAATTACAACCTTAACTATGGTATTTCTGCACAAATAAGTGTCCCATTAGGCAAAGCACCAAAACTATGCTTAGAAGCAACAGAAGTAAATATAAAAAATCAGAAGTTACTTACTAAAAAACTACAAATGGAAATCGAACTTTACAGATTAACTATTTGCTCAGAGCAGTTAAAGAAAGGTGTACAGTTTGTTGGTAAATATGCAACTACTTGCGAAGGAATACAAGTTTCTATACCTCCAAACCAAGTTGTGCCACATACACACAAAATTGACGTAAAACCAGAAAAATAGCCCCTTCAGAATCGCCTGTAAGGGGCTTGTAAAAAAGTTTGCTTATGTTTATACCTACGATTTTGGCTCTTTTTTCTTTGTTAACTTAGAAACCGCTTGCTTAACTAAAGGTCGCACTAACTGTAAGACAACTGGAGCAGAAGCACCGACCAAAGCAAGACTAAAAACACCAATAAATTGATTAGCAGAAGGAATGTATTGATCTTTGAAGGGTACGTCTTCATAAAGAGTTATGCACTCAGTTTTATCTAAGCGATGTCCAACTACGATTTCAAGTTTCTTTGCATTTCTGTAATCACCTACTCGCTGGTCTTTAGGGCTAGGACATTCTGGAATTACTATATCTTCTTCTTCTTTTTCTGGAATTTTAGGAGTTTCTGTTTTTGGTATTTCTGGATCTCCTCCCTGTGGCAATGGTTCTTCTATCATTGTCATCTGGTTAGGATTATAAATAGGAGGAATAAAATTTGGAAAAGTAAAATCACAAATGGTATATACACCATTAGGATCATCTAATAATAAATTATGATTACCTGTATTTTTTATATCTCTATGCTGATAAGTACAGCCGGGTGGATTTATCTCTAAATATTGAGTAACTATAGGAATATCTGGTGTGTATGGTTCTGGAATATATACTTCTGGAATATATATTTCTGGAATACTAATCGTAGGCATTTCTTGGTAGATATACTTCTACATAAGAAAAACATTTAGGGCAAGATAAATTTGTGACCATAGAATACTGCGTGTCTTCTTCGGTATCGTGATCGCCACCCCAAATTAATTCTGATTTACAATGCCAGCAATTCATATTTTTAACTTATTCATCTTTGGTGGCACTGGTAACGATGGGCCGGTAAGATCTGGTAATCCTTTTTCTAAAACATCAGGCATAAGCCCTTGCACATTACCTAAAACCTCGTTCATTATTTTTGTTTTAAATTGCTCGCTGGTCACATACTTATATGTAAAGAAACCACCGCCAAGTATTCCCAATACTAAAACAGTAGATAGTATAGAGAGATAGTTACAGATTTTTTGAAACATGGTTAAATTTGCGATACTTAAGGCACTATCTTTTACAAGTGTGCTTGTATTACTGCTTATTGTAGCCCTATCCCCTCTTTACGTCACTATGGGATTAATGACTAGACAAATGCAATCACATAATCTTGATATTAAATGATATAGAAATACGATCTTCTTTTGTTTCGTTGATTTCTACTCTGTGACTACACCCTGCCGGAAAGATACAAAGAGTTCCGTCTTTATATTTTGGTACATACTCTGGAGGCATTTTTTGTCTTTCTAAATGCTCTCTATCTGTTGCATGAAGTAGCATGGCATCTCTATAACCATTATCCATATTGTCAAAGACAAACCTACCTTGTTCTGGTGTTTGTTTAACCCATAAAACCCCTGCAAGTTCTACATTTGGATGACGATGAGAAACATTGTATGAATTTGGGCCATTTACATTTAGCCACATCTGTACAAGATTTATTTCTCTTTGAATATTAAATTCTAGTAATAACTCTGTGACACTATCAACCAACATAGATTGAAAAGGTTTGAATCCTTCATCTAAAAAAACTTCTTTAGATAAACTTTGCCAACCACCCTTATTAGAAATCCTAGATATACCAGAATCTTTTGTTTTGTATTCATATATCCATTTAATAAGGTCATCTTGAAAATCTTTAAAATTTTCAATATCAGCTATTGCTATCTGTGTTGGAAATAAATATTCAGATTTTTTATTTTTTAGCAACTTCTTCTTTGTTTTCTTTTATAAGTTCTTCACAAGCAGCAATACCGCCTCTTAGCTCATAAATTTTTTTCTCACAATTTTGCATTACCTGTTGAGCTTCTTGATAATTTTTTGCTATCTGTTGTAATTCTGATTCAAGAGCAGCTTTTTTTTGTTGAGGATCTAGCATTTAATAATAAATATAATACTAATATAATATCAGTACTATAAGAGATTATCAACTAGGTTTTGTAGGGTAATCAGAATGAGATATATTATCTAATAATTCTTGATATGTAGCAGTTTTAGTTGTCGGCATATCTCTTAATGATTGTCTATAAGTTTGCCACTCTGTTTTTTTTGAATCAGATAATTTATTATCTGATAACTGTGTCCAATCTGATTCAGAAAGCAAACTATTTCTATAGCTTTTAAATGCAGCCTCAGACTCAGCTTCGGTAGGAGTATTGTCTGAAATATATTTTGCTTTAGCAGTTTCCCAATCGGTTACGCATTGATTGTAAGGTGTAATATCATTTATTACTAAATTTGGTGTGCTGTCTAAATACTCTATTTCTCCTGTTGTATCTTGCCATTGAATAGCATGAATATTTTTATCTAAGTGACTTAAATCTGCAACGATATAAGCCTCGTTATCTTTTATTACTGTTAAGTCTGAAGTTACAACTGTTAGTTTCATATGTTCTCCATAAGTATATTTGTTATTTTAGTTGGTTCTTTAAAAACTGGCACATCCATCCTTTTTACCAATTCATTTCTTAGTGATTCTACCGCAGCCCCAGACTGACGTTGTTGTTGCGAGTTTTCTACAAGTAACATTGGCATCCACTTTACAGCACATTCCCATTGGTCAACTTCTTGTCCTGTATTTGGGTTTGTACCTCTTACCTGTGTTATCCAAGCGCATTGCAAACCAATACATTCTTTTTGCAATAAAGGACAAAAACTACCAGCTTTAATTTCCATTAATCTTTACTCGCATAAATAACATCAACATAAGATACATTTAAGTTAAGTGATGGATTGCTAAATCCATGATTGTGCGAACTACCCGAACCTGTGCTACTTGTACTATAAGTATCTATTCCTGATTTATTTTCACCTCTTGCAACAATAGATTGATTTGGATAAAACAGTTGGTTGTATTCATTGTTGATACTAAAAGTATGATTATGAGATGGAATTTGCGATACAGATAAAGTATGGTTAGAAACACTACCACCACTTGTTGATACAGAATTATTAAATACATTTGAAAAACCATTACTACCACCACCGCCACCACCAAGAGAACCACTAGAAACAAGTCTTAAAGCTCTATTGTCAAAGCCTGTTTGTTTTGTCCAACCTGTAGGTGCAGAAGATTGAACAAATAACATTTTAGTTCCAGATGGGAAAGATGCTACTCCAGATAAATTAGAGCCGTCACCAGAAAAAGAAGTAGCAGTACAAGTACCTGTAACTGTAACACCCGAACTGGTTGTTTCTAATTTTTGACTATTATCATATCGTAGTCCTACTGCACCATCTCGTACAGCAGTTATATAAGCGTGTCCGTTTGAGTGATCTTGTAAATATAAAGTATCTGATCGAATACCTAAGTAACCTGTTGCGTTATCAATGAGAGTATTATTTGTATCGTGATACATTTGACAATCATTCGATGCTCCCATTCTTATCCTGTTAACACCATTACCAGTACTATCTCCAAAATTAATATTTTTACTATTAGTGTCTAAAGAACCTCCTAGCTGTGGTGATGTGTCAGATACTAAGTCTGTGTTAATACCTGTTAGGTTTGATCCGTCACCATAATAAGTGTCAGCATATACGTTTCTCCATCTTATACTAGAAGTTCCAAGGTCATATGTACTATCTACATAAGGTCTTAAATGACCATCATTTTGTAGTACTAATCTTTGTGTGTTGTTCGTATATACAGTTATAGACGTATTAGTAGTAGTTCTAACAAACATCCCATTAGCGTAATCATCATACCAAATCTGAGCAGAATCATCATTACTTGAAGGCCCTAAATTAATCATTCCTGAACTGTTATCAGCACTCGTAATATTAAGTTTTGCAGCAGCAGAAGAACTTATCTTTGCTCCTACTGATGTAGTTTCAAGCTTTTTACTTCCGTCATAATTAAGTTCTACTGCTCCATTCTCAACCGCTTTCATCATTTGCTCACTGCCAGCAGCATTATTAACCGCAAGTGTACTAGCTTGTATAACTAAAGAACCAGTCCCAGCATCTTTTATAAACGAATTTGATCCATCGTGATAAATTTGTAAATCATCACCAGTACCAAGCCTAATCTGCTGATTATCAATTAAATCTATTGCTTGTCCAGTACCAGTAAAGTTTATTTTTCCAGCGATCTGAACACCACTACTTGTAGTGTCAAACTTTAAAGCGTTGTTGAAATATATCTCAAATGCACCACCTTGGACACCTCTACAATATGTAAGCCTATTACTATCTTGTAATCTGACAATACTGCCAGAAATATTTAAATCTCCAGTACCAGTATCATCTATGTAGGAATTTGATCCATCGTGAAAAATTTTTAAATCATTTGAATCTCCAATCTGTAATCCAGTGCTTCCGTCAGGTATGTGCATTGTTGTTGTTACATTTAAAGAACCTGTAACGTGTACTCCAGCACTTGTAGTATCAAACTTTTTACTACCATTATGATATAAAGAAATTTCTCCATCAGCAGCAGCATATATTATGCTTTCATCGTTGGCATGATTATTAAGAACAAACTGATCGGTTCTAAATTTTATTCTGCTTTCATCTACTAAAGTAAGATCACCAGTTGTGTTCGTTATAAAACTATGGCTTCCATCATGGTAAATACGCATATCTGGAGCATTACCAATCTGAATTTGTGCATTATCATTTAACTGAATATTATTAGCTGACATCACTAAGTCGTCAAAAAGTCGCACTGATGTTGATTGGGTATCTAACTTTTTAACATTGTCGTAATATAACTCTACTGCTCCGTTGAGTACACCTTTAAGCATCATTTCATCACTACTATTACCTTTTAACTCAATAGAATCTGATTGAATCCTAAAGTCACAACTATTATTAGTATTTTGTATTCTAGAATTGCCATCGTGATAAATCTGTAAATCATTACCTGTACCAAGTCTTAGCTTTTGGTTATCAACTAGGTCTATGTTGGTGGCAAGATCAGATCCAGTAATAGTGCCATCAGTTATGCCGTCAGATGTAATTCGTGTAAGTCCCATAATTAGCTAGGTTTTGGATACTTGGCTTTGACAGGATCTACTATATCTGTCTTCCATTTTTCAATTCCATTATGGTATATATAATCTAATTGAACACCCCAATCAGGGTACTCTGTTGCTCTTTTACGAGCATATTCCTGTGCATCATAAGCAGCTTGCATTTCTGTTTGTTTTGCCAATATTGCTTCTTTAGTTGGTTTAGTAATATCTGTAGAAATCCACTCTAAAGTATCGTAATCTTGACTCCACATATTCCATTTAGCGTTAGGAGCTAATTCCTGTAATGCTTGCGTAAACTTTATCATGTGCTTGATAACTCCATTAATGTAAAAACAGATTTTCTCTTTGAACCATAGTAATTATTAGCTGCATACTGCTGTGAATCCATGTGTTCAAATGTTCCATTATTTATCCCTGCTCTTAGTGAATAACTAACATTACTTACACCACCGGGAGAATACAAAAACGTATGACTAGAGTGTTCCCAGTTATAAATTGTGCTAGTACCAGACGCACTATGCCACCCACAAAAAATGCAAGTATTACCAGCAAACAAAGGGTAAACTAAGTTGTCACCTAAATTTGTATCTTCATTACCATAAACACTAAAAATAAATAGTAATTTATTAGTGTTAACTGCTAACTGATGAGTAACTGAAAATAATTCTACCCCTTCACTGATTAATGGTGTGCTTGAATCATTTGGAATATTATTAGTGCTTGTTACAGCAGTATTATAACTTAAACTTTTTACGGCAATTATTCCACCTTCTTGGTTTACGGATTCACCATCAGCAGGGTGTATGCTGTTTGTTAATATCCCCATTACGATACCTCCGTTAAATTAAATTTATACTTTTTGCCGTTGCGTCTGTTAATCAAGAATAAATCCTCTGCTCCTTCCTGTATAGTATAACTTCCCCAAGTTGCGTCAACATCATTTGATGAACCTTCGTTAGACATATTAAGGTCACTGGTATAGACGTTTCTCCAACGATATGATGATGAACCTAAGTCGTAAGTGTTATTTGAAGCTGGTAAAACGTGTCCATCAGAATTTATAGTTGTTCTAACAGACCCATTTGTACGGAAAGTCATTTGATTGGATGAATGAGCATAATTAATTTCACCGGGATTTGATGATGCAGCATCAGCAAATTGCACTATACTTTCACCACTATGCGCCCTTATTCTGACCCTCGCATTAGTCGCTGCCTCAACATGAATTTTTGCCTCTCCACTTGACGTATGAACGTGTAATAATTCATCAGGGCTTCCTGTCCGATTACCAATACCTACGTTTCCAGATGAACTTATACGCATACGTTCTGTGGCATTAGTACCAAACTTCATCGCCATGTTTTCATGGTTAATAATATGAATATCCATATCGCTTTCTTGGATAATATCAAAACCATCATTTGCTGTAGCATTACTAGTAGAATTGGTTAATTTAATTCTTGTTTGATCTGTGCCATGAATATGTAAACCACGACCAGCTTGTTGTGCAGGGCTTGTAGTTCCCATTCCAACTTGTCCAGACGAATCTATAGCCATTCTATTAGCTTGATTTACTCCAAAAAACATTTTATTAACACTTTGGGAATAAGATAAATATCCATCAAACTCTCCATTTCCTGATGTAGCATCTGAAAAATAAATATTTCCCGAACTACTTGTTCCTGATCTTATTGTTATACCTGTATCAGCACTAGAAGCAACTGTTAAATCATCAGCGTTATCATGTCCTTCAGTAGTAGTCCCGACTAAAACTCTTCCTGACGAATCTATACGCATCTTTTCTGGCCCTGCCGTACCAAATGACAACACATTTGTATTATGGTTGTAATCAATATATCCAGCACCATTATCTGATGGATCACCGAAACGTATTTGATTAACTTTATTACTTGGAGTTAAAAATTGTAAGATTGCATCAGTACTATTTTCTAAAGTTAGAACACTATTGGATGCAGAGGATATACTTCCAGCACTACCCTTATGAAGATGGAGTGTTTGGTCTGGGCTATTTGTACCAATCCCAATTCTTCCGTCATTTACTATACGCATACGTTCTGTGCCACCATTGACTAAAAATGTCATAGATTGGTTGCTATGGTCATAATTGATATAGCCATCAAAGTTACCAGCGTTTTGACCAGCATGATCTCCAAATGTTATTCCACTTTGACCATTTGTTTCTGTATTTATAATTGAAATATATGTTGCTGAGACTCCAGAAGGAGATTGAAAAGTAGCTGCTCTATTATCATAAGGATCTGCACTATATCTTTGTATTAACTGACCACTTGAATTTATACGCATACGTTCATTACCAGCACCAGCCCCAAATCTTAAAGAATCATCACTATTTGCATATAGAACAAATCCAGCGTCTATATCACTATCTCCAAATAGAACACCAGTATTGTCACTATCAGTAGAAGTTACTGCAACATATTGACTACCTGTGCCAGAAACTACTAATTTCTGTGTAGGACTTGTTGTACCAATACCTACGTTTCCATCGCCTCTTATTCTTAGTAATGTACTACCACTTGTATTTCTAAATGTAGAGTTAACATCAGAACTATTTGTACCAGCCTGACATAATATTCCATGTGATTGACCAGCACTAGCACTATTTAAAATCTCAAAACTATTACCAGAACTTATGCCTTCAATTCTTACTCTTCCACCATACACATTCAGCATACGATCTGTTTGATCTAGACTACCAGTTCCAATATTTACTTTCCCATTTGATGTGATACGCATACGTTCCTGTTCATTTCCCGATGCTGCGGTTCTGAAAACCATACCAGCACTTGTACTTCCAACTCCACCGCCTGTGAATATAGCATTACCTCCATGAACTCCCATGCCAGCATACTCAGTACTAGCATCTGCTCCTCTAGCTACAATTATATTTTCTTGATCTGTGCCATTTTCTACTTCAAGTTTATGTAATGGATTTGTTGTACCTACACCAGTTCTATTTGTAGATGCGTTTACAAATAACGTGCTGGTATCTACTGCCAAGTTACCTGTAACAGTAAGACCACTCAAGTCTCCTAATGAAGTAAGAGAACTAGCAGTAACAGAACTGTTTAGCGTGTTTCCTGTAAGTGTTCCAGCAGCAGCCGTAACTGTGATATTTGCTGTGCCGTCAAAGCTAGTGCCATTTATAGTTCTAGCAGTTGCAAGTGCTGTAGCAGTCGCAGAGTTGCCAGTACAAGATGTTGCTACAGGTGCAGCCCATGTGAGTCCTCCTGTGTTACCAGATTGTGCAGATAAAAAATATCCATTTACAGGACTATTACTAACCTTTAATTTTTCTTCACTAACAGTTTCATCACTTGGTTCTCCAATACCACCTGACTCTTGATAAAGAATAAAATCTGGTGCAGCAGAGAGATTAGCTCCAAATTTTATTGTAGATCCATTTAACGCAAAACCTTGTGAGGGTGTAGATGTTCCTGTGTTTGGTTTTTGGATAACTCCATTAACACTAACTAATAATGTATTTGCTGCTGTTGGAGTTATTGCAGATGTCGTGCCAGATGTTACAAGAGTAAAATCTGCATTAGGATAAGATGCTGCACCATTATTAGCAGCATTTCTTAATGCTAAATATTTAAAATCTGGCCCACCGCCAGCACCAGCTACTTTTGCTATAGAACCATCATCTTTCTTAAAAAACAATTCACCTGTATCGGTTCTAACGGCTGGTTCGCCAGCAACAAGATCACTTGCTGTAGGGTCGCTTCCTGATGCTCTTTTAAGTCGAATTACATTAGCCATTGGCTTTTACCTCCTAATGGTCTAATAGCTTCCACCATCTATGTCAAAACCAGATACACTTCCATTCTCAAGGAAAGTAACAAGATCAGATAATGCAACTTGTACCATTGTGCCGTTGTCGTTAGCAACAAATTTATCTGTAGCAACAAGAGTTGTTGAAGTTGCAGAAGTACCACCATCGCAAACTGTATTAAATTCTGTGGTTGTAACAACAGCCCCATCTAAGATTTGCACCTCACTATCAGTCAAATCAGCTAAAGAGTTAGCTGTTGTCTGGTTCATGGTTGCAAGTTCTGTTAACTTATCGCTATGAGGTTCTACGTCTGTACCAATAACAAGACCTAGTGATGTTCTGGCATTAGAGGCTGATGTCGCACCTGTTCCTCCGTCAGATATTGCTAATGTACCTGTTATAGAACTAGCACCTAAGTTAACAGCCATCTCTGTGGACTCAATTACAAGTCCTCCATTGGATTTAAGATCAACTGATAATGTATTTCCTGATTTCTGCAAACCATCTGCTGCTGTTATCTGACCAGCACCAGAGAATTGTGCAATCGTTAAGTTATTAGTTCCTACAACTGCTGATCCAGAATCCGATGTGCATACAAAGCCGTTATCTGCGTTTACAGTTCCTTTCTCTACAAAGGTAAAGAAACCAGCAGCGTTAGAACCAGTAGCTAAATCTGCTGCTCTTGCCGGAGAAGAGCCAACTACATAAATACCATTTTGACTTGCTGTTGATTGATCTTTTACAAGAACACGATCATTTGTTGAAAGAGTCACACCATCTAACGTGTCTCCATTATTGAGAGCAGTTGATATTGTTATGTTTGCTGTTGTTGCTGCTACACAAGAATCTTTAACATCTAGTCCTTGCGATGTAGCCTCAACGAAGCCCTTTGTCGCTGCGTCTTGTGTATTTACAGGGTCAGCTAAGTTTGTAATGTTTTGACTTCCAAAGCTTACTGAAGCTGTTGGAGTAGCCATTTGATCTAATCTATTTGTTCTAACTCCTGTATCAAAATCGCTTATCTTGGTGTGTGCGATAGAAGGAATATCATCGCTTACTAATGCCCTAAATGTAGGTGCTGCATCTGATCCTGTTGTTGGCCCTGATAATACTTTATTAGCATTTATTACTGTATCTTTATCAAAAAATTTACCTTCTCCTCCAATAGGCTCAATAGTCGTA
>VTLG01005573.1_pt1 | contig 11054 bp, 6 predicted proteins | sample 4694571 | NCBI WGS metagenome assembly VTLG01 (sample SAMN12604809, study PRJNA352737) | marine metagenome | biome: ENVO:00000447; feature: ENVO:00000209|ENVO:00000569|ENVO:01000036; material: ENVO:00002151; isolation source: viral sequences binned using virsorter ... | reverse complement strand
TATTAGATACCTTTTTTTTATCATGCCAGAAGGAAAAGCTTACAACATTAAAAAAAAGAAACCCAAGAAAAAATCTAAAATGGGTAGAGATTCTTTGAAACTTTCAAAAAAAAAGTATTAAACCATGACTGTAGCTGCAACCACAGAACTTGAATGTATTAACATTATGCTTGCTGCTATTGGAGAAGCACCTGTTAACAGTCTGACAGGTACAGTTCCAGTTGATGTACGATTAGCACAGTCAACTTTGACAGAAGTTAATAAGCAAGTGCAATCAGAAGGTTGGAGTTTTAATACTGAGATAGATGTTACTCTTACAAGAAATGCAAGTAACAATATTGTATTGGGTACTGATGTATTAAGAGTAGATGCACAGACTCATGACCACCCATCAATAGATCCTATACAAAGAGGATTAAAATTATATGACAGGAAAAAAAATACATTTGTTTTTGATGAAGATTTAAAATGCACTGTGGTTTATTTCAGATCATTTGATGAACTACCAGAGCAAGCTAGAAGTTATATGACAATAAAAGCTGCAAGAATATTTGTTGATAGATTAGTAAGCGATCAATCTTTAAGAACCTATACTCAAGAAGATGAGATCAGAGCTAGATCAGTTCTTATGGAAACAGATTTAAGCAATGCAGATCACAATATGCTTATAGGAGATCCAGCTATATCTGATGCTATAAGTACATTTAGTCCTATTGATGTTCTTAACAGATAGCTATGCCTGTCATTTCAAGATCAATACCCACTTTATTAAGAGGTATATCGCAATCATCTGACTCTGCTAAACAAGCAGATCATGCAGACATACAAGATAATGCTGACAGCAATCCAGTTATAGGACTTATAAAAAGATCAGGACTGCAATATATAACTAGCTTAAGCAATACAACTGTTGGTAATGTGCATATACAAACTATAAATAGAGATGCAAATGAACAGTATGTAGCGATATTTAGTAATGGAAATGTAAGAGTCTTTGAATTAGATGGTACAGAAAAAACAGTAAACAAACCTGATGGTACTACATACTTAAATACATCAGACCCACGAAACGTCATCAAGACAGTAACTATTGCTGACTTTACCTTTGTTGTTAATACAAGTATTACAACAGCAATGGACACAACTCTATCTGCTGGCAACATTACACAAGCAGTAGTCTTTGTTAATAATGTTTCAGATGACACTACCTATTCAGTCACAGTAGATGGAGTTACAGTTACAGATGATACTTCTAGTGATTCAGAACTTAGTACAGAACAGGTAGCAACAGACCTTAAAAATGGATTGAACTCTGGACTAACAGGCTTTACGATTGCACAGAATGGTAGTGTCTTACATATTAAAAAAAATGATGGTAGTAATTTTTCTATAGATGGTAAAGATACACAAGGTAATACACAACTAACGATAGTAAAAGATTCTATTCAAAGATTTACAGACCTACCTACTGTTTCTCCTAATGGCTATGTAGTTGAAGTAAAAGGAGATGAATCGACTAATTTTGATAATTACTACGTTAAGTTTGTTACCAATAATGGAGGTGCTTTAGAAGAAGGGCAATGGGAAGAGACTGTAGATAAAGGTATTAAGTTTAAATTTAACTATGACACTATGCCCCATGTCTTAATAAGACAGGCAGATGGTAACTTTAGATTTGCAAGAGTTGATGGTGATTCATATACAGCAAGTGGTCAATCTTTTGACTTACCAAAATGGGGAGAACGTACTGTAGGTGATGAAGATTCTGCACCTAATCCATCTTTTATAGATTCTAAAATTAATAACGTATTCTTTTTTAGAAATAGGTTAGGCTTTCTAGCTGATGACAACGTAGTACTATCAAGAGTTAGTGAGTTCTTTAACTTCTTTCCAGAAACAGTCTTATCTGTTATTGACTCAGATCCTATAGACGTAGCTGCATCACATACTAAAGTTGCGATTCTTAAAAACGCAGTAACTATGGGAGAACAGTTGATCTTATTCTCAGATCAAACACAGTTTGTATTGAGTAGTTCAGCAGATAATATGACACCTAAAACAGCCAACGTGCTAGTAGCAACAGAGTTTGAAAGTAGTGATGCTGCACAGCCTGTAGGTTCTGGTTCTAGTATTTACTTTCTTACAAAAAAAGGTACGTTTGCTGGTATCAGAGAATATATAACACAGTCAGATGTCACAGTAAAAGATGCAACTAATACTACGATTCATGTACCAAGACTTATACCAAGTGGAATATTTAAGCTTGCTGTATCAAACAACCAAGATGTTTTAATTTTACTTGGCACTGATAATCCAAATAAGTTATATATAAATCGCTGGTTGTATGGTTCTAATGGTCAGAAGGTCTTAAACTCTTGGTTTACTTTTACTATAAATTCTAATAGGACTATAAGAAATATTGATTTTATTGGTACTGATTTATTCTGTGTAATAGAAGAAGCTAATGGTACAACACTAGAAAAGATACCTTTTGAGAATAATTTTAAAGAAACTAATGCAGACTTTGAGTTCTATCTAGATCACAAGGTAACAGAAGCAACTACTGGTGTATCAGTTGCCTACAACTCTACAACCAAAAAATCTACATTTACTGTGCCTTATAGATTACGAGCTTCAATGGTAGTAGTCGGTAGATATTTAGCATCAAATGAAACCAGTACATTTGTTGACTTGTTAGGTACAACAAAAACATTAAAGTCAGGAACTGTTCTTAATACAACTAATACAACTGATGGCAGTACAACTACGATCACAGCAGATGGAGACTATAGAAATGCAAAGTTTATTATTGGAGAACCTTACGAGTTTCATTATAGATTTAGTGACCAAAGAATAACAGAAGCAGCATCAGGACAAAGTAGTGCTGAAATATTAAGTGGTAGATTACAGCTAAGATATTTTTATTTAAAGTTTGAAGATACAGGTTTCTTTAAAGTAGAAGTCACACCACAGAATAGAGATACAAGTACACACAAATTTACTGGTAGATTATTAGGTTCTGCTTCTAGTGCTATAGGTCAGATTAATTTAGAAACTGGTACGTTTAGAGTTCCTATTATGAGTAGAACAGATAGGGTTGATATTGATATAAAGAACAATACTTTTTTACCAACACAGTTATCAAGTGCAGAATATGAAGCCATGTATCATATACGAAGTAGACGTATGTAAGTATGGGGTATTTAAGAAAACCAAAGCTGTCAGATTTAAATTACGTTTGTACCCATATTAGAAATATAGATAGATTAGAAATTAAATATCAAACAAATGAAGATCCAGAAGAAGCATTACGACTGTCATATCTACATAGCAAGACTGTAATGACAGTAGCTGGTGATGACGACCAACCAATGGGTATATGTGGTGTTGTTTCTAATGGTTGTATATGGTTAATATCTACAGATGAATTGTTCAGTAATAAAAAATATAAAATACAATTAGTAAGAGAAGGTAGAAAATGGGTTGACAACCTGTTGAAATCTTACAAAATCCTATACAATGTAGTATATGCAGAGAATGAGTCTGCAATTAAGTGGTTGAAGTCTCTTGGTTTTCAATTTACTACATACCATAAGGAATATGGAGAACATAAAAAACCATTCTTTGAATTTATGAGGATCAAGTAATGTGTGCTGCTATCCCTGCTCTTGGACTTACAAGTAAATTAGCTGGTGGTTTATTCCTTGGTAGTCTTGCCATAGGTGTAGCAAGCACAGTACAAGCACAAAGAGTAGCAAACCAACAAGCTAGTTATGCCTACGAATCTGCAAGACGTAGTGCCTTATCTGCTGACGCTGCGTTTGCTGCACAACAAGAAGCTGTTAGTGCAAGATTAAGAGAAGAGAGACAAGCAGCAGCACAGAAAAGACAAGAAGCTTCTATCAAACAGTTAGAAGCACAAGGAGCTATTGCAGCAACAGAAGGTATATCAGGTAACTTAGCTGCGTTATTAGATAGAGATGCACAGAGACAAGCAGGGGTGTTAAGAGATACTATCAATCAAACAATGGAATCAGCAGATAGACAGTATCAAAGAGATATAGATGGACTAGAAGCACAGAGAGAAAGCAGAAGAAATGAAGCTATTGACTATCAGAACCAAGCATATATGCAAGCACAGAAAGCACCAACGCTGCTAGATACTGTAGCCGAAGCTGCTACATTAGGACTAAATAGCTACATAGCTTTTAATAGAAGAGGTTAAATGACTTCAAGCTTTCAGCCACAGGCAAGACCAGTAGATACCTTTGTACGACAAAGTAGGGTTGCTGCTGTCAATACACAAGATGCCTTTGGTCAGCTTGCTAGTGCTTTATCTATCATCAATCCTAGTCTTAGAAAGATGATGGAGAGTGAGATTGAAAAACAAAGAGGTATTATAGGTGCTGAAGCAGAACAGGCAGCTAAAGAAATATACGACCCAACAAGTCCTAACTATGTAGATTTATATAATCAAGCAGTAGATCAACAGTTTCCAGAAGAAGCACAACTTGAAAATACAGAACAAGAATGGGGTAATACTTTACAAAATGTAGAAAAAACAAGAGGTTCAACAGAAGCACAGATATTAGCTGGTAGAAGTCCTTGGTTTAAGCACAACTTTAATAAAAGAAAAGCTACATTACTTGGTCAAACCTTTGCTGATAACTTACAAAATAGATTTTATACTGATACTGCATTAGATGATAAAGGTGTAGAAAGACCTATCTCATCATTTCCTACTAACAGTACTCAATTTCAAAACTGGCAAGCAACAAATAGAAGTCCATATATAGAAAAACTAGATGTCGAGCCTTACTACTTCAATAAATTCTTTATACCAGAATTAGATAAAGGACACGATAAAGTACAAGAACTATCACGTTCAGAATATCCACAACAACTTTTTGAATCTTACAAACAAGTATCAGTAAATAAAATAAATACCGCTATAAACAAATACAAAAAATTACAAGGTTTACAAGGACAAGCTTTAGCAGATGCAGAAAAAGATTTAAAAGATGATTTAGCTAATGATAATAAAGAGATAAGAAAGTTATTTAAAGGTAAAAATTTTAACAGTCTTTTAAAAATTCAAATAAATACAATTAAAGAAAATGCTTTAGAGATTGCTTTTAGCGGAGAAGAAGGTGCAGTAGATAGAGCTAGAACTTTATTAAATGATTTTGGTAAATACTTTCCTACCAACGATAGTGGTACATCAGTATTAAAAAACCACCCAGAGTTTTTAAAAATAAAAAATGACTTTAATCAAGAAATGCTTGAATTAGAAGATGACATATTAGATAACACAGAAAAATTAAATAAAGAAAGATTAGAAAATCAAGCTTATCAATTATTGTCTGATCCTAATACAACAGCAGAAGATGTTGAAGAGTTTTTTAAACAAAATCCATCATCAGAAATAGCAAGCTTTATGAATGAAACAGTTGTTTTGGCAAGACCAGAAACTTATAACAGGTTAGATGAAATTAGAATGAACGCTTTGACTGAAGGGTTTTATGCTACTAAAGGAGAAGCTTTACAAGAATTAAGAAGTTGGTATAAAAGTACTTTACAGCTACCAAGTCAAACAGATGCTTTTGAAAAAGCTAGAGATCATATTAATGAAAACTTTAGTGGAGAACTATCAGGTCTTACTAAAGGTCAAAATTATATAAACGCACAAGTAGCAGCAGAATTTAAAACAGCAGATGGATTAGATTTTCAAGTAGCAAGAGATGGTATTAATATGAGAGATATACAAAAAGAGACAAGAAAAAAATTAAATACTTATTATGAAAACTATAAAGCAGAAAAAAAATCGCCACCAGCAGAATCAGAAATCAGGGCAGAAGCAGAAAGGCTTGCAGAATTAGCTGTGCAAGAAGCTAGGGCTTATATATATGGACAAGGTAGTGTAACTCAAAAAGATGTTGACAATGCTAGAAATACAGGAAAACTACAATTACTAATAAGAATTGCTGAAAGGACAAGAGATCAAGAAACAGGCGAGCTTCCTACTGTTGAAACTGTTACTCAACAATACACAGAATACGAACCAGATATAACACCAGAAGCAGTAATACAAATTTTTGAAAGTCAAGGTAGAGATGCTTCATCTATCATGCGTAACGTAGGAAACTATATTGATGTAGAAGAACCAACAGATATAAAACCTATAGATAATACTGATACTGTAGATGATACTGATACTGATAAAAATAGATCTACTAATAAAAACACACCAGCCAGAGTTGATGAAGTAATAAACCCTTTAAATTTATCACAAAAGGAAAGTGAAACTTTTTTATCTAATCTACGAAGATTAATAGAACAGCCTGTAGCTGCTGGTACATTAGAGGGCAAGCCAGTAGCAGAAGAAACTAAACAGACAGCAGAATCTTTAGGCATAGCAGGTCGAGAACAAACTAATGGTATAAAAAGATTTGAAACAAACTTTCCTATCTTCTACAAATTAGCAAAAGAAGCTGGACATAAGTTTCCAGAACTGACTGCTGCACAAGCTATGCAAGAAACAGGCAATGGAGAATCGCCTTCGGGTAGAAATAATTATTTAGGTTTGCAAGCATCACCATCTCAAATACGAAGAGGACAGTCTAGTAATTTAGAAACACAAGAAGATTTAGGTAAAGGTCTTGAAAATACAAGAAGAGACTTTGTAGATTTTGATGATATTAGGGATCAAATGAAACAATACAAACAAGAATGGAATGATCCTTTTAGCGATAGAAAAGGTATAGTTAGTGTAGATACAGTTGAAGAAGCACTTGATTTAATTTTAAGTAATCCAGATGATCTGTATGCTACAGATAAAGACTACAAAGCAAAGGTCTTACAACTGATTAAAGATGCAAAGCGTAATCCTCCACTCTTTTAAATAATGGACTCAAACCTACAAAACAATCAGCCAGAAAAAGTTGTAGATCCTACACAACAAAAAGAAATATTAGACAAAGATGAAAGTCCAACAGAAGATATTGTTGAACAAAAAAAACTAAAACCAAAACCTGTTGTTAATAAACAACCAGAATTAGAACAAAAAGGTCTTATAGGTAAATTAAAAGACTTTGATGCAAGAGAATCTTTGTTAAATAATCTTGTTAATAAGACAGAAGAGGGATCAAAAATAAATAATTTTCTTACAAATGTACGAGATGATTATTTAATTAGGGCTGATGAAGCAGAAAAAGAAGCTAAAGAACAACGCAAAATACAAGAAGAAACAATATTACAAAATCCTGTATCAACAGTTTTTAGAGGTCTTATAAATGGTCGTATAGAATCTTTAAATAATTTATTTGAATTAGGAGATGATACTCTTAGAACTGTTTTAGGTAAAGATGTAAGAACAGATTTTGATTTAATTGATACTGAAGAGTTAGGTACTTATGTAAAAGGAGATGAAGATAAAATATTATATACAATACCAAAAGCTATAACACAATATATTCTTCCTTATGCTTTAGTTAGAGGGCAACTAGCTAAAAGAGGAATTACAAAATATAAAGATTTAATTTCTGCTGGTGTTGTAGATTTTACTCTTACCGATCCATACGAAGATAATACTTTTAATTTGTTTACAGGCTTAAATATACCAATACTAAATAACATGATTGGCTTTTTAGCCACACCAGACCAGCCAGACGACAAATTTATAGCACCCGAAGATAAATACTTTCTTAGATTAAAGAATGGATTTCATGCTTATTTATTTGATAAGGTTGCTGGTACTGCTATTGAAAAAGGTACACCAATAGCCAAAGAAGTTTTAAAAAAAGCAAAGAAACCAGCACAAGAATTGACAGGTCTTTTAGGAGAAAAGTTAGGAGCTTCAACAGACCTAATAATGAATAGTGTATTAGATATAAAAGCTAACTCTAAAAGAAGAAAATTAATATTAGGCAGACTTGGTAGTTATCAAAAGGCAATAAACGCTGATATTATTGCAGATAAGAACGCTATAACAGATGCACAGCTTATAGAAGATTTAAAGTCTTTTAAAAGATTAGAAGTAAAAAATAAAAAGATAAGAGCTAAAGATAAAAAAATAAAAAAAGAAATTGGTAAAGGAGATGGTTCATCTATACCTTCAAGAGTTACAGAAGAAGGAGACATAATAGATCCATTTGGTTATAAGCGTTCTTACTTTGCTGGTCAGTTTAAAAAATTTGATGATGTTATTGATTACTTAAATAGTAGAACTGGACAGTTAGATGGTATAGAAAAAAGAACATTTAAACAAATGGCAAATGAAGCAGAACAGATGCTTCCTTTTGATGCTGTCAATGCTGCATCAGATATTGTTGAATTTTTAGATGAAAAGAATGTAGAAGCAGTCGTAGTAAAAATGAAACAAATAGTTTTTGAAGGTTCACAAGCAGCTATTAGATATTCAAACGCTATAGATACTGCTATAGCTACAAAAAATACTGATCTACAAAAAAGATTATTAAAAGAATTTTGGCAAGAACAGACAGCTTTAGATTATTTTTTAAATATTAAAAGACATTTAGACAACAGATTAGGTAGTGCTTTAGCTGCTACTAGAGTAAAGCCAACAGTACCTTCAGCAGATCAAGGAAAAAGCATAGATGCTTTATTAAAGTATAAAGGTCAAGTAAGACAAAACATTACTGTTGATGAAAGAAAAGTAAAAAAAGCAGTAGATGATTACATAAGTCCAATAACAAATTATAAGCTTGACGACTTAGTAAAGTTTGCAGAAGAAGGCGACTCTAAAACTTTAAGAACTGTTATGAGAAAAGTTGCTATTGCAGCACAAGATCCTAAAGCATATCAAAAAATGCTAAAAGATGGATTTAAAGTAGATGGAGGGCAAAGACTATTACAACTTACAAACGAAGTATTTATAAATAATATTCTTAGTAGTCCAGTTACACATCAAGTAAACATATTATCAACAGCTTTAAATTCACTTGCAAGACCAGTTACTTTAGCTTTAGGTGCTGGTGATGATAAAGTTCTAAGAACAAGGGCTGAAAAAGAAATAATATACGCATTTCAATCAATACAAGATTCTTTAAAAATGGCAGCTTTATCTTTTAGAGCTAATACAAATATTTTAGATGGTGGTGCAAAAGTACTTGATTTTGAACAGTCTTTGCTTGATGGTAAGTCAGGTTTTGTTAAAGGTATTACAAATGCTTATAGATTACCAACAAGATTTTTAATGGCAGAAGATGAATTTTTTAAACAAATAAATTTTAGAGCTTTTTCAAAAGCAGAAATATGGGAAGAAGGTACAAGAAAAGGTAAGACAGGACAAGAACTTACAAACTATATGGATAGAAGATTTAACCAACTTATGAAGCTTGTAAATAATGAAAGTAAAACAGGTAAGTTTACCAATAAAACTTTAGATTTATACAGACGAGCTAGAGAATTTTCAGCTTCAGCAACATTTACAGAAGATTTGATAGATGGAACTATAACAAAAGATGTTGCAAACTTTGTTAATAGACACCCATTATTAAGACAAGTTTTACCTTTTGTTAGAACACCAGCAAACATTTTAAAACAAACTGCAAAAACAACACCTTTTTTAAATAGACTTGGAGATGTAAATTTAAAACCACGAATCCCTTTTACAAATATAGGTATAGGTGATGATATAAAACCATTTAAAGATTTAGGTTTTTATAAAGAACATATAGAAGAAGTAACCAGTTCTAATCCAGCAGTAAGAGCTAGAGCTATAGGAAGAACAAAATTAGGAAGTGCTTTTGTTGGTAGTGCTTCTCTTTTTGCAATTTCAATAAATAATCCAAAAGCAGATATAGCAATAACAGGTGGATTATCTGCTAATCCTGATATAAGAAAATTAGAAATGGCTACAGGTAAACAACCATATAGTTTTAGATTTCTTATAAAAGATTCAGAAAAAGAAAAGTATGCTGAGAATGGTAAGCCTTATGAAACCATTAATATAAGCGACCAAGAAAAATATGTTAGAGGTGCAGATGGCAAACTTAAATATAAATATTTTAGTTATAAAAGACTTGATCCTTGGGCTAGTTTCTTTGGAACTGTAGCTGATGTAGTACAAATACGAAGTTATCTACCAGCAGATAATACAACTTCACAAACAATAGCTGATGTTTTAAAAATAGCTGTATCAAGAAACATAGCTGAGAAATCTTATTTACAAGGTCTTACAGAATTATTTGGTAACTTTGATGAACCTGATTATGTATATAGATTTCTTGCAAGAAGAGCAGCAATCTTATCAGTACCAGCATACAACTTATTAAAAGATGCAAAGAAGATAAGTAGTAGTTATAACAGCGTATCTGACAAAGGCACATTACCACCTAATACTGTTATGGATAGAAATGTATATGGACTACACCCTGCTAATCCAATGGTTGCTGTCAGAAGATATGCTAACGAAGTTGCACAATCTCTTCCTTATTATAATGCAGAACTAAGACCAGAACAAAACTGGATTACAGGACAGCTTAGAACATACCCTGTAGGCTTTGGTAAAGATAATTGGAATCCTTTACTTGATGGTTGGTCAACTGATACAGAAACGATTAACGATCCAGTATTAAGTGTTCTGTCTGACTTAAACATAAGAATAGATCCACCTGTAAAAACTATGTTTAACGGAAGATTACGTTTAGACAAAGATCAATATACAACACTTGTATATTTAACTGCTAGTTCAAAGTTTGGAGGTAAAAGATTATATGATAGTCTTATAAGTAAAATCAATACTCCTAGTATGCAAGGAGATATAAAAACTATGAGTGGAGAAGGTATAACCCACGCAAATGAAGAGGTTGCTATTTTGGCTCAAGAAAGAGCTAGAACAAGAGTTGCAACAGAACTTAGAGATATATTGTCAGAATATAAAACAAAAGCATTACAACTTTTTGAAAAAGAATATTTACCTAAAGGTACAAGAGATAAATATAAACTACTAGAAAGGTCGGCAGATAACATAAGAAACGATAATATAAGGGAAGCAACTCCATCTATTAACTTTGCTAATTAATTATGGCTAC
>VTLG01013789.1_pt1 | contig 11055 bp, 17 predicted proteins | sample 4694571 | NCBI WGS metagenome assembly VTLG01 (sample SAMN12604809, study PRJNA352737) | marine metagenome | biome: ENVO:00000447; feature: ENVO:00000209|ENVO:00000569|ENVO:01000036; material: ENVO:00002151; isolation source: viral sequences binned using virsorter ... | reverse complement strand
TTTATACATAATTTCACCCAGTAATTATTTTAGCAAATGTTACCAGAACGAGAGCAATGGTTAAGGACAACAGACATGAATAGACAATAGCTTGAATTAATTTAAAGAGTAACATCATGAGCCGTCTTCCTTTCTTGCCTTTATAATTTCTATGGCTCTTTTTCTTTGTTTCTCTATTCTTACTTTCTCAATTATTTCCTCTTTCAGTTTTTTATTTTCTGGAAGATCAATAATTTCATTTAAGACTACATGATCCATAATATCCCTTTCTATAAATTAATATGAATAATTTGGATTGTTCATTTCTTCCCACCAGGTAAATAAGTCATCACCAGCTAAACCTTGTTCATTAAAAATATCGATAACTTTATCAACTTGATTTTCTGTTGCCAATGCAAACTCAAACATTTCATTTTTTGCAAATTTAACTAATTGTTCAATTGTATATTTCACTATATCCCTTTCTATTGAACTAACATTCCATAATCATCATAATCAACAACAGGCTTTGCATTGGGTTTATAATCCCATCTCTGTTTTGCAGATTTAGCCATTCTGTCACCAGCTATTCCTTTAATATGCTGTATTAACCAATAAGCATCCGTTTCTATCCAATTAGAAACCTCACATGATTGATATTCTAAACAATTGCACATATTCCAAATATCATTAGGTGTCAGACTAAAATCTGTATTTTTTTTATTTAAAATTCTATTAACAAGATCTTTTCTAAAAGATTGAAAGTCATCTTCCTTATAACCCAAAGCATCTTCATATCTAGCTTTTATACTGTCAATGTTGCCATCTAATAAACATATTGCTTTTTCTAAATAAGTATCTGGCAATCTTTCTTTTGTGTAAATATTATAACTATTCATGTGATGACCAGGTAATTTACACCACTCAATTATCTGAGCAATATGCTCGTTATCAACTAAATATGCACTCATGTATTATCCCTTTCTTTGATTGTTTCAGCTGTAATTAAGTCCTCTAAATCTGTTTGTCTTTCACCTGGTTCATGGCTAATGTCAGCCAGGTCAAACAAATCTAAAATCACTTTTTTGGGGGTTTCGGAGTTATTCATTTAATAATATTGTAGTGTGCAAGTGCTTTCCATTAGGTAGGCATCAACTCCTGCTGTGCTTTTTAGTTTTTTCATATCAGCATATTTTTTAACTGCACCATAACTTGAAGTTGCTTTAATAATTTCTTTACTGTGCTTCACATGAACAACTGTGTAACTGTTTTCTTCAGCTTCTTTCATATTTTCCATTTTATTACCTCCATAACTAATATGGGGTCTGTGACATTTAATGTCAAGCTTTATGCGTGAAATATCACAAAAAAGATTGACTTAGTGTACTTAATCCTTATTTTTAATGGTTATAATGAGGTGCTTTGTCTTAAAATTTGATATTTCATATCCCTTTTTTATGTTACTACTCGTGACAAAGCATTTCATTTAGTGATAATGTTTAAACTGCTCGGACATTATTGCTCGTTGAAACTTTCTTGCAGCTGTTTTGTTATCTTAGCAGCTGCTTTTTTTTAGAAATATAAGACCATGAGCAAGCTTGTAACAAAAGAGATATTAGACATTATTTTCAAGGAATTAATGGCTGGTAAAAGCATGAAATCTATTTGCAAGAATAATGAAGGCTTTCCTCATAGACAGACAGTTATGAGCCATATACAAAAGGATCAAGAGGTATTCGAGAGGTATCAAGCTGCCAGGGCTATTCAAGGAGAGATTATAGCTGATGAAATGAAGGACTTGCTTGATGCAGCACCGCCAACAACTATGACAGAAGCTACATGGAGAAGAATAAAGCTGGATAACCTGGATAAGATTAGACGGCAATTACAGCCGTTAGGAGGTATAAGGAATAAGCCAGCTGACGTTGCTACAGGGTTAAAGGCTGAGTTTAGAATAGGATGGGACTTAGTTGACAATGATGATAATTAGGTTCTTATTCTCTGTCTGTTCGACCGATCACGCGTAAGGATTTTGAATTTTAATATCTTTTGCGACAGTTTTGCGACAAATGCTGGAGCCGATCCTTATTTTATTGGGTTTTATGTACATTGGTAGCGGTTTACGTAACTCTTACCAGGCATTTTATGTAATATGGGTAGCCCTACCCTCCCCAAAATCTGCGCAAACTTTTTATATATATCAACCATCAAATAGTATCTAACCAACTAACGGAGGATGTCATGCCTAAAAAGCCAAAGCCAAGAAAGCCTGGAGGATACGGCAAATGAAGAAAAAGGGATTGTATGATAATATTCATGCAAAGAGAAAAAGGATAGAAGCTGGTTCTGGGGAAACAATGAGAAAGCCAGGATCAGAGGGCGCACCCACAGCCAAAGCCTTTAGGGATAGTGAGAAAACAGCTAAGAAAAGGCGTGGAGTTGCAACAGGTAATTAAGATCCCTTATCGACCTAGACCTTTACAAAATAAGCTGCATAAACAATTAAGTTTACATAGATGGTCAGTTGTACTGTGTCACAGGCGATTTGGTAAAACAGTAATGGCTATAAACCATTTATTGAGGGAAGCTATCATCTGTGAGAAAGAAGCCCCCAGGATGGCTTATATTGCCCCTACATACCGAATGGCTAAACAGGTAGCCTGGGATTATGTAAAACAATATACGAAAGTCATACCAGGTGTAAGATACCATGAAACAGAATTGAGGTGTGATCTTCCTAATGGTGCTAGGATTTTATTATTAGGATCGGAAAATCCAGATAGTTTACGTGGGATTTATTTAGATCTTTGTGTGATTGATGAAACAGCGCAAGTCAGCAGCACATTATTTCCAGAAGTTGTTAGACCTTGCCTATCAGATCGTAAGGGGGGCTGCATATTTTTGGGTACACCCAATGGAATGCAAAATACTTTTTATGAGGTATGGGAGCAAGCAGAGGGTCAAAAGGATTGGTATAGGGCTGTTTTCAAAGCGAGTGAAACAGAAATCCTGGATGATGAAGAATTAGAGAGTGCCAAGCTTTCTATGTCAGAAGATCAGTTTAACCAGGAGTATGAATGTAGCTGGACAGCTGCAATACCTGGTGCAATCTATGCCAAAGAGCTAGAGAAGATCGAAAAACAAATAACAAATGTTCCTTATGATCCGACACATAAAGTTGAAACTTTCTGGGATCTGGGTGTAAATGACAGTACAGCTATCTGGTTTATTCAGAAAATAGGTAGGGCTGTTCATGTTATTGATTACTATGAAGCCAGGAATGAGGGCTTACCACACTATCAGAGGGTTTTAGATAGTAAGGATTATGCTTATGGAGATCATTATGCGCCCCATGATATTGAGGTTAGAGAGTTAGGAACAGGCAAAAGCAGAAGGGAAATTGCTTATGATCTGGGTATTAGTTTTAGAGTTGTCGCCAAACTACCCATTGAAGATGGTATCCATGCAGCAAAATTGCTTATTCCTCGCTGCTGGTTTGATAAAGAAAATACGAAAGTGGGGCTGGAAAGTCTAAGGCATTATCACAGAGCCTGGAACGATCGTATGAGGACATTTAAAAATACCCCTGTCCACGATTTTTCTAGCCATGCAGCAGATGCTTTTCGTTATTTAGCTGTTGGAATTCGTGAGGGATCTGGAAATTTCAGACCCAATCAAATGGTTGCTGAGATGGATTATAGTGTTTTTGGTGCAGCTGTATGAGCAAAGGCGTTATTACTGCACATGGTGGTGCTACTTATAACTTAGGTTTAATTATGGAATTTGTACTGAATTCCGATAAATTTAGGGATTGGAAAACCTGGGAAATCAAAAACGCAATTGGTTATGCTATAGAACATGAAAAATATTTTTTACATTTTACCAGGCAAAAGAACAGCCTGGAATGTATTGGTTTTTGTACCTGGGGATTTTTTAAAAGAGAAGAAATAGATCATCAGTTTTGGCATGGCAATGAAGCTTATGCCAGGTGCGATAGTGATGAGGGTGAAATATTATACTTTCCTATGTTTCTTTGCCAGGGTGGCGCAACAGAAACTTTGAAATTCATACGAACAATCCAGAAATATATCGTCAATCATTATCCAGATATTGCTGTTGCAGAGGGTTGGCGAGAATACAGCAAAGACAAGAAAAGAAAAGCAATCATGCACATTGTAAGGAGTGATAGGTATGCCTATAGATAGTGGTGGAAATGCTAGTGATAATAGAACTGATGAACAAAAAAAAGCTGATGATGCTTATACAACAGCACTAGCTGAAGCAACAAAAGATGATCCTAATCGTAATGTTACAGGCTATGCAAATGTCTTTGATGTTTTATCAGGCAAAACTAATGAGGAAGCTGGTTTTAATATAAAATTACGTGATGCTTATAATGCTAAACAGGAAGCTGATCGATTAGCTAGAAATATGATGGCTGATGGTACGCAAAAAGATGATGACAAACCTGTTAAGAAAGCTGCCCCAGCAACGACAACAACAACAGAAGAAACAGAAGAAGAAACAACGGATGAACAAACAGCTGTGGAAAAAGCGACAGATGAATTGGTTGCAGCTGCTGATGCAACAGCTTCTTCATCTACAGCATCAACCCCAGCAACACAAGCAGCAGCAGCGTCAAAGAAAAAAGGTCAAAAATCAGGAACAATTGCAACTTCTCCACAAGGTATCTCAGTGGATGATGACACAGGATTAAGACCTTTTAGGGGATTGCTTGCTGATGAAACTAAAAAGAAAAAGACGTTGATAGCCTAATGTACGGAACAAAAAAACCAAAAAACATAGCTGGAATGATGGGTGCAAATAGCAACCAGGTTATTAAGGGCATGAGTTTTTCACAGAACATAGCCCCTATGGAAAGGCTTATGCAGAAATCAGCTGGTAAAAAGCAAGGTCAGTTTAATCTGACCAAAAAGAAAAAATTAACATTGTTAGGATAAAGTATGGCAGTGGATAAAATGGTTGCTCAGATCAACCGAAAATATGAGAAATTGCTAAATTACAGGAACAATTGGGAACATCATTGGCAAGAATTAGCTGATTATTTATTACCTAGAAAAGCTGATATTACTAAAAGACGGATGCAAGGATCAAAAAGATCCGAAAGAATATTCGATAGTACAGGTATTCATGCTGTTGAATTGTTAGCTGCTCATTTACAATCTATGTTGACCAATGTTTCTATGTCCTGGTTTACAATGGGCTACAGAGATCGTGAGTTAGCTGTTGATAATGAAGCAAATCGATGGCTGCAAAAGTGTACTGAATTACTTGATAACGCTATTGATCGTTCTAATTTCTCATTAGAAATACACGAATTGTATTTTGACCTAGTTGTTTTTGGTACAGGCTGTTTATTCATAGAATATAATGAAAATGGATTACACTATTCATCCAGGCATATATCAGAATTAGCCATTTCATCTAATGATCGTAATCAAATCGATACTGTCTATCGTTGTTTTAAATTAACAGCCAGGCAAATTTCACAAAAATTTCCAGATGCAGCTTTACCAGATAGGGTAAAAAAAGATCTGGAGAATGAACCTTATAATGAACATGAGATTGTTCATGCTGTTTATCCTATGTCGGATATGAAAACATCTTTGTTTAATAAACCTATTATGTCCTGTTATTATCATAAAGACAGCCTGGGTTTGTTGGGTCGTGGTGGTTATGATGAATTTCCATTTTGTGTACCTAGATTTAACCTGGATAGCACAAGCTCAATGGGTTTTGGTCGTTCACCAGGCATGACTTGTTTAGCTGATGTTAAGATGGTCAATAAGATGTCAGAGGTATCTATCAAGTCAGCGCAAAAGCAGCTTGACCCACCTTTGATGTGTCCAGATGACGGCTTTTTTAGTCCTATCAGAGTGACACCAGGGGCGATAAATTTTTACAGGGCTGGCACTAGGGATCGTTTAGAACCATTACAAGCTGGTACAAATAATCCGATTGCTTTGAATATGGAAGAACAAAGGCGACAAGCGATAAGAAATGCTTTCTTTGTTGATCAATTACAAATGCGAGAAAGCCCACAAATGACAGCAACACAGGTTTTAGCCCTACAAGAACAGCAAATGCGTTCTCTAGGTAGTGTTATGGGTCGTTTGCAGCATGAATTACTACAGCCATTAATACAAAGATCTTTTAAATTAATGTTGAGAAATGGACAATTACCGACACCACCAGAACAATTACAAGGGCAAGATATTGATATTGAATATGTTTCTCCCCTGGCAAAAGCACAAAAGAGCATGGATTTACAAAGCACCATGCGAGGAATGGAAATTGTCGGTGGGTTGTCGGAGGGTTTCCCAGCACTAAGGGATTATATAGATGAAAGAGGTTTAGCTGAATATATTGTTGAATATGCTGGATTACCAGCAAAAGTTGTTAGATCAGATGAAGAAGTAGCTGCAATCAAAGAGCAAAGAGAAGAACAGCAGCAACAAATGATGCAACAGCAACAGGAAATGATGGCAGCTGAAAAAGCACAAAAAGCTGCTCCTATGTTAAAAGTTATGAATGATGCTGCAACTGAAAATCCAGAGGATGTACCAGCAGCATGAGGAAAATAGCCGAATTAAGAAATGAAGTGCTTTCTGGTCATTACCGAAGTGTATTTACCAGCGAGGGTGGGCAAGTTGTTTTAGAGCATTTAAAGCTTTGCCACAATTTTTATAGAACAAGCCAGGTAAAAGGTGATCCTTATGAAAGTGCCTTTCAAGAGGGTCAAAGGTTTGTTGTATTAAATATTTTAAAAATGCTTGAGGAAAAACCAAAAATGCAACAAATAAAAGGAAATAATGATGAATGAACAAGTTGAGGAAACCCAGGTTGATCCTGGCTCTCAAGTTGAAACAGCTAATGCTGCACCAACATTGTTTATAGATACACTACCAGAAGATTTAAGAGATAATCCCACATTAAAAAGATTTACGAATGTCGGTGATTTAGCAAAAAGTTATGTCAATGCCAGGGAACATATTGGTGATAACAAAATAACTTTGCCAGGTAAGTACACAACAGAAAGTGAATGGAATGAAATTTATAGTAAATTGGGTCGCCCAGATACGGCTAGTGAATATGATTTTGCGAATGTTGAAGGCTTTTCACAATCTGGTCTGGATTTTTTTAATGAAGTTGCTCATGCCAATGGTCTTTCTTCAAAACAAGCTGAGAACATTGCAAAGTCGTTTATCGAACAAGGGCAACGTCAACAAGGTGAATTATCTGGGAACACAGAAAGGCTCACGCAAGAAGGGATCAACCAGGTCAAAGAAGAATACGGACAAGCGTTTGAGCAAAAAGTAAATCTTGGTGAACGTGCAGCAGAACGATTGGGTGCAATTGAAATGCTGCAAGATACCATTTTACAGGATGGTAGAAGATTGGGAAATGTACCAGAGGTTATACGATTTTTTGTAAAACTAGGTGAAGATATGCAAGAAGATAATCTTATCGGTCAACCAGACGAACAGACCATGACACCAGCAGATGCTGAAAAAGAATATAGAGAATTAATGGGATCACCAGCACATATCAATGCTAAACATCCTAACCATGAATTTGTCACTAATCGTGTATTAGAATTACAGGAAATGATGACACCACAGATTTAAGGACAACTGCGAAAGCACCCCTTATGTAAGCTGTAAGACAGCAGACCAGCAAAGCTTTAACTTGCAAGGATGCCCCCTGTTACCAGGGATAACCAGACGAAATCAAACTAAAATTGAAACTTAAATGAAGGAGTTTTGTGTTATGAGTACACAAATAACGACTGCCTTTGTTAATCAGTTCTCAGCTAATGTTCAGATGTTATCACAGCAGATGGGAAGTCTGTTGCGTGATACTGTGGATGTTGAAACGATTACTGGTGAAAAGGCATTTTTTGAACAGATTGGTTCAGCTGCTGCTGTTGAAAGAACAAGTAGACACGCTGATACACCAATCATGGACACACCCCATGCAAGGCGCATGGTCACAATGCGAGATTTTGAGTATTCAGATCTCATAGATGATCAAGATCGTATCAGAACATTGATTGATCCGACAAGTAGTTACAGCAAAGCTGCTGCTGCTGCTATCGGTAGAAAAATGGATGATGTGATTATTGCTGCTATGGGTGGTGATGCTTTTACAGGATCTAGTGGTGGTACAACTGTAGCTCTACCATCTACACAGAAAATTGCACATGGTAGTGCTGGTTTAACTATTGCTAAATTACTTGAAAGTAAGAAAAAACTTGACGCACAAAGCGTTGATCCAAGCATAACAAGATATTTTGTTTGTTCACCAGATCAAATAGAAGATCTACTTGGAACAACCCAGGTCACTAGTTCTGACTTTAATACAGTTAAAGCATTAGCATCAGGGCAAGTTGACAGTTTTATGGGCTTTAAGTTTATCACAAGCAATCGTCTAACAGCATCTGGTAGTAACAGACTTTGTTATGCCTGGGCTGAAGATGGTATTAAATTAGCAATGGGCAAAGAGCCTAAAGCACGAATTGAAGAACGTGCTGATAAATCTTTTGCTACACAGGTTTACTACTGCGCTTCTTTTTCTGCCGTAAGGATGGAAGAAGTTAAAGTCGTAGAAGTTGCTTGTGCTGAATAGGAGGTGACATTATGGCTACTGTAAAAAGTACACAAAGAACTAATGCCACAGCTGTTCCTGTTGTGATGAATGCTGCATCTACCGATAGTGGTAGAGTAAGAGTTAAAGTTGGCGAATATGAAGCAAGTTCGTTAGCAAGTGGAGATGTAATCGACTTGTTTACGCTGCCAAATAAAGCCAGAATTTTAGCTGGTACTCTAGCGCATGATGCTCTTGGATCTTCAACAACTTTAAGTGTTGGGTACAAGGCTCATAAAGATGCAGATGGTACTGACGTATCAGCTTCTGCTGCTGCTTATAAAGCAGCTGCTGCAAGTACATCAGCACAGATAGTTGATATTTGTGCAACTTTAGCATTAGGTAACAATTCTGTTATTAATGCTGATGGTGATGGAATGATCGTCACAGCTACAATGGGTGGTGCTGCTGGCACAGGTACAATTGTCGTAAGAATGTTTTACGCAATTGACTAAATAATTGGGGGGAGCAATCCCCCCTTTTTTTTTATGGGAATTCAAAATGACAAGTAAAGTTGATATAGCAAACTTTGCACTTAATTCTATTGGTGCAACAACGATTTCTAGTTTGACTGAAAATGTAAAATCAGCAACCATTATTAATCAAAGGTTTGATAGTGTTAGAGATCGTGTATTTAGATCCCATCCCTGGAATTGTTTGATAAACAGGGCGACACTTTCCCAGGATAGTTCAACCCCTGCATTCGGTTATGCAAATCAATACATCTTACCGACAGATCCAGCTTGTCTAAAAGTTTTAGAATATTCAAATGGTAATTTAACTTTTCCATACGACAATATGACAAAGGGAGATGGGCAACCTATTTTTGTTGTTGAGGGTAATAAACTGCTGACAGATGAGGGTACAGCTAAAATCAAATATATAGGTCGTGTTACCGATACAACTGTTTATGATCCTGGTTTGATTGAAACACTAGCATCAGCTATTGCTGCTGAAGTTTGTTATGCCATTACAGGATCGCAAACATTAACAGACAGAATGAAACTTGATTATGATACAAAAATTAGATTGTCACGTTTTGATGATGCTACTGAGGGTGCAAATCAAAAAATTGAAGCATCTGACTTTTTAGAAGCGAGAATATAAATGGTCAAAGCTGCACCAGCTTTATCTTCATTTACAGCTGGAGAGTTAAGCCCAAAACTTGAGGGTCGAATAGAATTAGAGAAATACAGGCAAGGCTGCTCTGAATTAACTAATTTCTTAGTGTTGCCCCAGGGTGGTATTACTAGACGACCAGGTACTTTATTTTTAGGAGAGGTTAAAGATAGTGCTGACACAACGAGGTTAATACCTTTTCAGTTTAAAACAAGTGATACGTATATTCTTGAATTTGGTGATCAGATTATGCGTGTTTACAGAGGTATTCAGCAAATACTGACAGGATCTGCCAAAACTCTTACAGCTATGACAAATGCTAATCCAGGTGTTTTTACAAGTAATAGTCATCAGTTAAGTAATGGTGATGAAGTATTTTTAAATATTTCTGGTATGGGGGATACTTATTTAGCTGATTTGCAAAACAGAAATTTTAAAATTGCAAACGTAACAACAAATACTTTTACGTTAACAGACTTGTTTGGAAATGCAGTAAATACAACAAGTATTGGTACATTTACAGCTGCAGAAACGCAAACAGTTGATAAAATATTTGAGGTAGCAACCCCTTATAGCTCATCAGAATTAGCCGATATAAATTTTGCACAATCTGCTGATACTATGTATTTAGTGCATCCTAGTCATGCAATAAGAACACTAACAAGGACAGCCAATAACAATTGGACATTTGCAACCCCTAGTCTTACATCATCAAGTAATTCATCTATTTTAAATCTAAATGTAAGTTCTGATAATTATCCTAGTGTGGTAACTTTTTTTGAACAAAGGCTAGTTTTTGCTGCAACAAATGAAAATCCACAAAGTTTATTTTTTTCTAAAAATGGTGATTATAATAACTTTACTGTAGGATCGAATGATGATGATGCTTTGGTTTATACCATTGCATCAAACCAGGTAAATAAAATACAATTTCTATCAGCAACCAGGGTATTAGTTATTGGTACATCTGGTGGTGAATATGTACTTTCTACATCTTCCGATTCTCCTGTAACTCCAACAACAACTTTAATTAGAAAATACTCTAATTATGGATCATCTACGATACCACCTATACAGGTGGCTGATGTAACTTTATTTCTTCAGAGAAACAAAAGAAAGCTACGAGAATTTAGGTACGTGGGTGATGTGGATGAAAGTGGTTACACTGCCCCAGATATGACTATTTTAGCTGAACATATTACTGAAGGCGGAATAACAGAAGTTGATTATGCTCAAGAACCAGATGCAATATATTGGGCAATTAGAAGTGATGGTGTTTTATTAGGAATG
>VTLG01007366.1_pt1 | contig 11056 bp, 7 predicted proteins | sample 4694571 | NCBI WGS metagenome assembly VTLG01 (sample SAMN12604809, study PRJNA352737) | marine metagenome | biome: ENVO:00000447; feature: ENVO:00000209|ENVO:00000569|ENVO:01000036; material: ENVO:00002151; isolation source: viral sequences binned using virsorter ... | reverse complement strand
AGACAAGCTAAGAGAAATAGATGTCATTGAGTGCATGGCTTTTGGAAAGAAACCAAAGGAAGCTCTTATGTCTGCCTTTGAGTACGACATGGCAACTCTAACTGTTGTAGATAAAAACAATACTCCCCTAGCTATGTTTGGTGTGGGTGAAAATGACGAGATGCCTTACATGTGGATGCTTGGTACAGACAGGTTTTCAAAGTTAGCTAGAAGAGATCTAGTAAAACATTCAAAGACCTGGATAAGAGAACTTCTTAAAATCACAGGTGGGGCAGCAGGTAATGTTGTTCACTGTTACAATCGACCTGCTGTTCGTTGGCTCGAATGGCTAGGTGCAACTTTTACTCAACAACTAACAATCAAAGGCGAACCCTTTTATCAATTTATTTTAATTAACCACGAAGTAGTAGACGAATTTTATGTGTAGTCCATTAATAGTATCCTCAATCGTTGGAGCAGGAAGTGCAATTTCTTCCATTCAATCTCAACGATACCAAGCTGATGCTCAAGCAGAATCTCAAAGACTTGCATCGATGCAGGAAAGACAAAGATATCTTGCAGAAGTCTCAGCAATGAGAACTCAGCAAAGTCAGGAGCAAGAAGCAACAACCCAACAAAGACAACAAGCAGATAGAAGAGCTATGGAAGCTAGAGCTACTGCAACTGTTTCAGCAGGAGAAGCAGGAGTAAGCGGTCTTAGTGTTGACGCACTTCTTGGAGACATATCAAGACAACAAGCAGAGTTTAGTTTCTCTTCTCAAAGACAAGCAGAGATGACAAACGTCAACAGAGACTTGGCACTTCGAGAAGCAGGGATGGGCTTCAATAGAAACATGCTTCGTATCAACCAACCAATAGAACAACCTGACTATCTTGGATCTTTAGTTGGAGGTGCACAGACAGGACTTAGTATGTTTGGAGTGCTTAATGACTCAGGATTGTTTAAACAACAGAAACCAAAAGTTTAATTAAATATGGCAACAAGAAAAAGAGTACAATCAGATCCTAACTTACCTTTAGTTCCCTTACGTCCTTCAATACAAGCACAAGGAGGAACCTTCCCTACAGTTGGAATAGATGTACCTAAAAGTAATTCAGCACAAAGAATAGCTACTGCACTCAACAGACTTCCTGGATTAACTGGACAGCTTTCTAATATAAACCAACAGCGAGGAGTAGAAGCTGCTCAATCTCTTAGTCCAGAAGAAATCAACGATATAATCGAAGGAAAAGTCCCTGCACCAACTGGAGGAGCTTTAGGTAAACTAGGATTTCAAAAAGCATTTAATGAGCTATCTGCAAAGAGATATGCTGATACAGAAGTTATAAAGCAATACACAGAAGCAGAAGATAGAATTAATTTAAAATTGGATGAACTTGCAAAAAGCGGTACTCCTATTGAAACTGCTTTAGGATATGTTGACGAAGAGTTAGCCACACTGCAAGAAGGAATACTAAAGAACTTTGAAAACAATCCAGATGGACAAAGAGTAATTAACACAATCGTTGGAGAACTATCTTCAAGAGTTAAAGCAGGATCTACTTCAGGATACGAAAAGAAACAAAAGGCTTATCTAGATGGAATGCTTATAGAGCAACTAGAGAACAAAGCTTTGGATGTTTTACAAGGCAAAGTTACTCCAGTCGAGTATTTAAAAAATATTGACAAAAGCCTAAAAGATAGAGGTTTCGAACCTTCTAAAAGAAACGAGGTAAGTGGTAAGATTATAAAAGACATTACAGAAACTTTAGTAGCAAGAGGAAATATTAACGCTGCTGAATATTATTTAAATCAGTGGGAAGGAGCAAAGGTAGATGGAAAGCCAATAAATCAAACTTTGGCTATGACAAAAACTATGGCTCAGTTGTACGCTAAAATAGAGTCAGCTAAAGGAACTGATAATGATGAATCTGGTTTAACATATCCGCAGCAAAAAGAAGTTTATGTCGGATCGGTTGTTAATTTTTTAAAATCAGCAAATCAATTTCTTTACAGTCCGAAAGAAGAAGATGAAGAAAGTATAACAACAATGAGCAACCAACTGGATATTGTTTTGGAAAGACTTCAAACAAAGTACCCAGAAGAAATTTTATTAAATTGGAGAGATAACCTACTTCAAAACCTCGCTGATAAAAAAACAAACGGAGAACCTTTGATTGGAGTAATTAGAAAAGGAATTAATAATTTAGCTTATGGACGAGATTTAAATGGAAAAGCTTTAGATAATATAGAACTTTCTGACAAAGCAAAAAACATTGCAGATGCTTCTGTTGATGACGTTGACGCAGCCTTAATAGAAAGTAGTAAACTAACCGAAATACAGGAAAAAGGAGGATATACTGCTTTTGACAAACAGAAATTACAAGAACTAGCTAGAACCAAGTTTATTGAAGACCCTAAGTTAAGGCCAAAAGACTTTATGATTAACTTTGCTGATCCTACACAGCCTGTATGGAATGGGCTTCAAAGAGTTTGGAATGATGTGCATGAAATTGACTGGATATATAATGAAGACTCTCCTTACTTCAACAGAAATTCTATCTTAAAAGCAGCTTTAGAAAACTCTGTTAACGCAGATGATTTCAAAGGACTTGCATCAGGAAAAGCAATAATAGATGTTCCGTCGGCAATAAAAGAGAAGATAGAAGAAGTAGAAGAAATTTTAACAAAAGAGCTTAAAGAAGAAGCAAGAGTTATATCTGAGCAAGATTTAACTTTAGAACAAAAACAGGAGCAGCTAAAAACGATTAGAGACGCTATTATTGAAGACGAAAAATTAGAGTTTCAATTAGAACTTAAAGCACTTCAAAAACAAAAAGCTAGTACTAGTAAAGGTACTTTTGATTCTGTATATAAAGACCTATTCAATGATGGTAAAGGTAAAAGTAAAACATGGGAAGTTCTTACAAATGGAAGAAACACTGAGAAACTAGAAGCTTTGTGGAACCCTGATTTAATTGGAAAGGCATTAGATTTCCAAGAAGCTGCAAGAACTCAAACAGGAAGTTTTTCTGAGATTGAAATGCCTTGGAATGAAGTTAGTAAAAGTTTAAGTGAAGCGAGAAATAATCAAACTTTCAAAGGAAGTTCAATAAGAAATGTTTTACTTCTTTACGGGTATCCAGAGTTTGATGAAAACAATGTTGTAGAGGACTTAAAGCAAGCTCGTTTAACTTTTGATAAGGTAAGACTGGTAAGTAACCATGAGCAACTCGATGAAATTGCAGACAGATTTACAAAGGCTGCTAGATATTTCGACCCCGACAATCAGTATGTTGGACAAGAGATATTAAGAAAGAAAAAAGGCATGTCTAAAAAAGAAAGCGACGAAAGAAAACAAACCCTTAAAGACTTAGAACTTATGTCTTCATTGGGAATTTCTGGAATAGAAGGAGTAAGTACCTTTATAGAAATACAAAAACTATTACTTCCTCCTCGCTAACAAAAAACTGATAACAATTTATGGCTGAAGAAGACGAAAAAGATCCAACTATAAAAATACCTACTGAAGAGATTGTACCTACTACAGACGAAGAAGAGTCTGGTATGATATTTGATGCAGAAAAATATGAAGCATACGTAAACAATAATAGAGGACTAGACGCAGATTTAAGCTTAAAGGAAAAAGAAGCTCAAGAAAGTAAGGATGCTTTTGCTTGGGGAGCAGGTGCAGCAGCAGAACTTACAGCAGGATTTGCAGGTACTTATGGTTATGCAAGATGGGCACAAGGTGGCATTAAAGTTTTACAAGGTGTAAAAGGTGCATCTAATTTAGCAGTAGTTGGTGGGCCTGTAGGAATTGGTGGAAAGCTATTAACACATACGGCTGCCAATGTTGGTATATGGGCTTTGGCAAACTCATTAGGACAAGGAGTAAGAACCTCTCTAAGTGAGAACACTAAATGGTCAGCAGGAGAACTTCTTGCAGCTTCTATGCTTGGGGGTGCAGCAGGGCCAAGCTCTAAGTTTGGAATGTTTGTTGACGCTAAGTTAGCTAAGAGAGGTAAAATTGTTGTGGATAATGCAAGTGATCTTGTTTTTCAAATAGGAGGTAAAAAGGTAACAGAATCCTCTTTGTTCAAAGGTTCAGTAAAAGTATTAGAACTTGGTGCAAAAGGTGCAACAAGGTTTGTAGGAGGAGGTAGCTTTGCTTTAGCTGAAACAATAATAAGACAAGAGCTTCAGCTTATTCTCAACGAAAGAGAAAGTAGAGATACAAAAGAATGGTTAATCGCAGTTGGTCTAGGGGGAACTTTAAATGTAGGAGTTAGAGGAATTGCTGATGTCTTATCTACTCCAAAAGTTAAGCAAAGCTTTAGCAAGACCTATGCAGGAAGAGTGTTAATGCGTAGATCCATTAAAAAGGGATTTAAGCAGATTGATAAACAAAAAGCGGAAACTGAAAAGATTATTAAGAACCTTGAAAAAAATCCAAGGAACAACCCTGATGCAGATAAGCCTAACTGGAATGAAATTGATTTAATAGCTGCTCAAAAACTTAAACTAGCAGAACTTAATGAAGCTAGATACATATTAACTGACTTTGAAAAAGGGTTTGCTAAACACTCTGAGAACATGGGAGACAATGTTCCTAAGAGTAAGGCAGAAGAAAAACCTCCTTCAGAAGTTGACGAACCTGCTTTAATTGAGAGGGATACACAATCAGAAATAGATGAGTTGGTTAGAGATTCTCAAAAGAGAAAAAAAGAAAGTGTAGAGAATTTTGAAAAGAAACAACAGGAGAAAAAAAGATTAGAAGAGGCAGGAGAAGAAGTCCCTAAAGATAGAATTGAGTTTGACGATAACGCTGACTTTAGAGCCAGAGCAAAAGATATAGACGATTATCTAGAAAACAAAGATGACGAAATTCTAAGAAAGTATATAAGAATTAGACAAGGCAAAGAAGAAGGAAGTCCATTAGGAACAATCAAGGAATTGGTTGATATTATGGAGCAGAAGCTTGAATTAAATACAAGGGTTCTTGATGAACTAGACTACGATTGGGCTAAAAGCGGATGGGCAAAACAAAACAGAAATAAAGGAAAAGATTTTTCTAAAGACCTTAACGCTATTGAAATTTCTGATCGAGCAATAAGAACAAACGCAGCACTTGTAGATCAAATAAAAGCTTATAAAGAATACATAAAAAATGGAGAAACATTTTCAGATTTAAGTGCAATACTTTCGGGTTCAAAACTTACTACGGGAAGTAAGACGGCATCGGATCTAGTAGAGGAACAAGCAAAAAGAATTAAGGAAAAAATAGAGAAAGTAAAAACAAAGCTTGATGAAGATTTAGTTGATGAAGCAACTCTTAAATCTTTAACTCCAGAAGAGATTAAAACAAAAGCAGACAAAGACAGAAAAACTTTAGAATCTATTTTAAAAGACTTAGAAAAAGCTGACAACATAGCCAAAGAATTTGATATCGTTAAGAACCAAATAGACAATAAACTTGCAGTAAGCTTAGAAGAATTTAACGCCTTACCAGTAAAAAAGAGAAATCAACTTATTAAAGAAAGAGCAAAAAAACTTGGAGTCACTCAGAAGAAATTAAAACAAGACATCGAAGCTTTAAAAAAGAAAGCTAAGAAATCTTCTAACAAACTAGAACTATCTGCAATAAAAAGAGAAGAAGCAGAGTTTCTAAGAAGCGTAAAAAGAGCATACGAAGATGGTGCAGATGCTAACTGGTTTTCGAAAGAAGGAGTAAAAAGAAGCATAAGAGGATTTCTTTATGCGAGTAAGCTATCTTACATAGGACAAGTAGCTAGTATCATTCCTTCAATAAGCACAGGCGTATATACTGTAGGATACAGAGCAACAACAAGAGCTTTATCAAGATTTATAGCAGAAAACAAAAAGTTACATCCAAACTCTTTTGCAAAGAAAAGTTCAAAGCAAGCTTGGATGCAGTCAGCCTTAGAAGTTTATTCAAGTCTAGCAATGATAAAAGAACTTCCAAGCCTTCCTAAATCAGCTTGGAGAAGTTGGAAACAACTAAAGTCTTACACACGAGGAGGAGAACTTGAAGGAGGATATGCTGAAGCTGCAAGACTTGGAACAAATGTAAAAAGAGATCAAATTCGTGCAATTACAGAAAGAGGCGATAAGCAAGCAAGGGCTATTGTAGGTAGAAGAAACTTAAAGGAAAGATTAAAGAAACTTGGAGAAGATGGAATTAGAGGAGCGGAGCAAGCTGTTTTATTAAACGTAAGAAACCTAACAGCAACAGATGATATATTCTTTAGGTTGCTAGTAAGACAAGAAGTTGAGTCAAAAGCAGGAATACAAGCACTTAGAGAGTTTCCTGATGACATGAAGAAGATGTGGGCAAGGAAGAATGAGTTAGTAAATGAAATGTATCCTAAAGATGCAGATGGTCTTCGCAGGTTAGAGATGAATGATAAGATGGAAGAAATGTGGGCAGGAATTAACGAGGACATAATGTGGAACTCAACGCACAAAAACTACACACATAAAGATACTATTAGAGACGCAGAAAAACTTATTGAAGGTTGGACTAAATTTAAGAAAACAAATCGTGCAGGTTTTGAGGTAGAGCAAGCAGAGTTAGTTATAAGTCCTTATACTTCTATTGGAATAAGAACAGCACTTCTATCTTACAAGTATATGGGTGCACCTGTTAGAATTGCTCCAGGTGCAGATAAAATACCTGTTCTTGGTAAAATGGGAGCAGGAGCTACTACAGGAAATAATCCTTATAAAGCTCGAATAGATGATTTATCTAAAAAAATAAAAAGTAAAGATGCTCTGATTAGACAGAAAAAATTTAAAGATAGCGTAGGAGATGACATACCTCTAACTCCTAAACAAATAGAAGCGTTAAGAGCAGAAAAATTAAATCTAAAGGAACAAAGAAAATCCCTAGAAGCTAAACGCATCGAATACAACATGACTGAATATTCTAGAGCAATGGCTTCAGCAGGTTTGTTCACCCTAGGATATACAATGGGAGGTTTAGGAATCTATCATGGAACAAACATGTGGAAGACTAGAAAACAAAGAGACAACGATAAGATTGCAGGAATATCTCCTAACAGTATAGAAACACCTTATGGACCTATAAAGAATATTCAATCTATGGGGTCTAATACTTCACCTATGAATTTAGGAGCTTCAATAGCTAAGTTTGTAAAAATGAAAGCTAATGGAAACCTTGAAGAAGATCAGGATATGTTTGACGTTTTAAGAGCAAATATTTTAGCTCCTTATTTTGATAGTCCTGTAAACCAAGGTATAAGAGCAATAAGCGACGCTGTATTTGATGATACTTTTGACCAAGAGTTTTGGGCAAGTACCATAGGAGGCATAGTCCCTGTACCTGCTGAAGTAAGAAACTTTAACAGACTTCTTAGAGGAGACGGAAAAGTTAAAGATTTAAAAGGGGGAACTTTTGTTGAAAGAGCGATATACGAAAAGTTTGGATCAGGGTTACCAGAAAATGAATTTGATGTTCTAGGAAGAACTATAGATGACACAAGAAACATTCCTGCTTCTTTACTAAGATATTTACCTTACGATAGAAAAGTAAACCTAGATTTAGAAACAAGTGCATACGAAAGAATAGCTCTAGAAGATACTACAGGAATACTTCCTACAAGATTTCTCCCTAACGATAAATTTATATTTGATGAAAAATGTCGTAACTGGAGAAACAAGAATGGACACACATTCAGAACTCTTTTTGCAGAAAGATTAAGAGAAGAATTTGGAGGTTTAGCAGAACAAGTAAATGCTACAATAGAGGAGATAGGAGAAGAAAGATTTAGAACTGAGAGTCTAGAAGATTTAGAAGATGGGGAGATGATAAGAGGCAGAGCAGCCTTTAATGTTTTAAGAGATAAAATTATACAAAAAGCTTATGACAATGTTAGAGAAAGTTTTAAAGTAGATATTGATAACAGCGAAGAATATCTAAACGAGTACATTTCTAAAGAAAATGGAGACTTAGGATTTCTCGATTACATACAAGAAAGGTTGATGAATGAGGAAATAGACGAAGCAGTTAAAAGACCTGCGTCAAATCTATTTCAATATAAATTTAACATTAAATAAAAGGATTTTAATTATTAAACAAAAACACACAAACACTCAAAATTTATGGCGAATTCATACGTGGAATATACAACAGGAGGATCAAGTATTAATCAACTACAACAAGCTGTATTTAGTTACAGTGGAATTGAAGTTTTAAGTGCAGATCACATCAAAGCTTTTGCAGTGAAATCTGATGGAAACAAACATCAGTTTACTATTAGCTCAAGAAACGCATCAGCAAAAACAGTGACTCTTTCCGAGCTTCCTTCTTCTCTTAGCCCCTCGGTAAGTAAAGTCAGGATATATAGGCAAACAAGTTCAGATGCTCTAGTAGACTTTGTTGATGGTGCAAGATTGACTGAAAGAGATTTAGACACAGCTTACAAACAGTCTTTACTTATTGGACAGGAGATTCAAGAAGACGCAGAAGGCAATAACACCACACTAAACAATGTCACTGACATTACCCTTGGAGGCTTAACAACAACGTCTCAGTTAAAAATTAGTAACGGAAGTGCTCCTTCTACTCCTTCAGGTGGGGGCGTTCTTTATGTAGAAAATGGAGCTTTAAAATACAAAGGTGCTCTTGGAAGTATTACCACTTTGGCAAACTCATAACATGAACAATCAATTCACGACTCCCACAGTAGGAGTTTTAGGACTTCTCGCCAACATAACTCTTAATGATGTCAATGAGATATTAGCTGTATTAGTTGGTACTGCTACTCTTATTTACATGATCTTAAAGATAGTATCAGAAATACGTAAAAAGAATAAGTAACTATATGGATATCAGTAACATGACTACTGAGGAAAAAGATGACTTCCTCAAGAACATCACAGTTGATTGGATGATAAATCAAGTGCAATCAGGAGAAGCTACGCCTTCCCTTGTAAACTGCATCAGACAATATCTAAAAGACAATGGCGTTCATTCCTCAATCAAACACGACAACCAAATGCAAGACCTTGTTAGCATTCTTCCTTTTAAAGACGAAGAAGAAGAAAATGAAGGAGAAGTAGCTAACGGCTAACACATACATGTCTTCTCAAGAACCTATTCCCGAAGAACTAAAAGACTTTAGGAATTTTTTATACCTCGCTTGGAAGCATCTTAATCTACCCAACCCCACAGACATCCAATATGAAATAGCAGACTGGATGCAAAACGGATCAAGACGAGCAGTCATCCAAGGCTTTCGAGGTGTTGGTAAGTCCTGGATATGTTCAGCATACGTTGTCCATCAACTACTTCTAGACCCTTCAAAAAATATTCTTGTCTGCTCTGCAAGTAAAACAAGAGCGGATGACTTCAGTACCTTTACTCTGAGACTCATTCACGAAATGCCAATACTTAAACCCCTTATCCCTTCAGCTACACAAAGATTTTCAAAGATAAGTTTTGATGTTGGTCTTGCTCCTGCAAGTCATGCTCCGAGTGTTAAGTCACTAGGCATATCCTCCCAACTTACAGGTAGCAGGGCTGACATCATTGTTGCGGATGACGTAGAAGTTCCCAACAACTCGGCAACACAGGGCATGAGAGACAAATTGGGTGAGCAGGTAAAGGAGTTTGAATCGATACTCAAACCTGACAAGGACTCCAAAATCGTCTTTCTAGGAACTCCACAGTGCGAAGACTCCCTCTACAATAAACTACTTGAGAGAGACTACACTGCGAGTATCTGGACTTGCAAATATATTACTCCCGAAAAGAATGAAAAAACATACTTCGGAAGGGTGAGTCCACTCTGCGTGTCGAAAGAAAAAGAAGGTAAGTCTACTGAGCCACTAAGGTTTAGTGAACTGGACTTAACGGAGCGAGAAATAAGCTATGGCAAAGCAGGTTTTGCAATGCAGTTTATGTTGGACAGTAGGCTGTCTGATGTTGATCGCTATCCACTAAAGATAAACGACTTACTGGTAATGGACATCGATGATGAGTTAGCACCAGAGAAAGTAGTATGGGCACAAAGTCCAGACCTCATCTGGGGAGGCGATGTTCCTAATGTTGGCTTCACTGGTGACAGGTTCTACAGACCAATGAAGCAGGTAGGAGACATGATCGAATACACAGGATCGGTAATGTCTATAGACCCATCAGGAAGAGGACGAGATGAAACTTCTTGGGCCATTGTCAAAATGCTCAATGGTTATCTATACGTTCCCGACGCAGGTGGTATGCAAGGTGGTTATGGTGAAGATGTTCTGAAGATCCTTGCGATGAAAGCCAAGAAACACAAGGTCAACTACATCATAGTTGAAAGTAACTTTGGAGATGGCATGTTTAGCGAACTGTTTAAACCTTTTCTTGGTAAAGTTCATCCATGCACAATAGAAGAAGTTCGCCACAGCATACAAAAAGAAAAGAGAATCATCGACACACTTGAACCAGTTATGAGTCAGCACAAACTTGTAGTCTCTCCTGATGTAATTAGAAATGACTTTAGCTCGGCTCAGAACTACCCACTTGAATCACAACTCAAATACCAACTCATGTATCAGCTTTCTAGAATCACTAGAGACAGGGGAGCAATCACCCACGATGACAGACTTGATGCTCTTGCTATCGCTGTTGCTTATTGGGCAGAACAAATGTCTCAAGATGCAGAAAGAAAGATAGCAGACAGACAAGAAGATTTACTTAACCAAGAACTACAAAAGATGGCTGACAGCTACTTTGGTAATAAGAAGAATCACAGGAATAGCCCTAACTGGCTCTAGGATCAACGAGGTGGGCTTAGAATTACTTCTGACTCACATGATACCATTTTTAACTAACGACGATTTGTAGAGGAAATATGAAGGACATTAAAGAAAACCTGTTCAAAGCACAGGAACACATTAGCAGTGCAATAGAACATATTAACGAACTTGAGAAGCTAAAGGAAAAACCAAAAGCCGTTCCCTTTCCAACTAACAACATTCCTAGAGAAGACCTAAACGTAGGTATTTGTGTTGGACATAGCAGAAAGGGAGACACAGGGGCAGTAA
>VTLG01001521.1_pt1 | contig 11057 bp, 22 predicted proteins | sample 4694571 | NCBI WGS metagenome assembly VTLG01 (sample SAMN12604809, study PRJNA352737) | marine metagenome | biome: ENVO:00000447; feature: ENVO:00000209|ENVO:00000569|ENVO:01000036; material: ENVO:00002151; isolation source: viral sequences binned using virsorter ... | reverse complement strand
TGGTGGATAGTACAACACAAGCTATCATGAGATTTAGACAAGGTGGTCTAATTAATCACCCTGAAGATTATAGGGATGAAAGATTGCCTAGAAGAAAATATAAATATTATTGGTAGTATGTCAGAATTAACAGATTCAGTTTCAAAAAATTTTAGCCCTGAAAAAAAGAAGGAGTTTGAAAAACGTATTCGTGAACTCTCAGGTCTCATGTCAGAGGAGTCTGCAGTTGATCTTGTTCTAAGTGAATTGTTTAAAGAAGGCTATGCGGATGGTGGACGTATTAACTTCGACATGGGAGGTATTTTTTCCATCAATCCCGATGAAGCTGTTAAGTTTAATTTAGATGGTGAAACAATAAATTTAAATCCAAAATTTTTTGAAATGTTTATGGGACCTTTTATGAATGACCCAGAAATGTTAAAAAGAAGAATTGATGATTTGAAACAAGAAATTAGAAGAAATCAAAAAGTGCTTAAAGCAGCTGACGGCGGCATAGCAGACTTATTAAAGATATGACATTCTCATTTAAACACCCTAGTAAATATAAGAAACTATCGACAGGAGCACCTCCTAAATCTGGCCCTACACCACAAGGCTTGAATATTGATTATAATACTGTTAAGACCGTAGAACTGGAGAAAACAAATGGCAGAAATAGACAAGTCTTTACCAAACGTAAAGCAAACAATAAACGTACCTAGTCCCGAAGAAATAGAAGTAGATATATTAGATCAACAAAAAGAACAGGCTGAAGATCCAGCTTTAAACATAAAACCAAATGAAGATGGTAGTGTTGATATAGAATTTGATCCTTCTGTTGGTAGCGAGGAACAAGGACAAGATCACTTTGCAAATCTCGCAGAGTTATTACCAGACAATGTCTTAGGCCCTATCGGCAGTGAACTATATTCTAACTATCAAGATTACAAAGCATCAAGAAAAGATTGGGAGCATGCATACACAAATGGTTTAGATCTTTTAGGATTTAAGTACGAAGAAAAATCAGAGCCATTCAAAGGTGCATCAGGCGCAACACACCCAGTATTAGCAGAAGCTGTTACACAGTTTCAAGCATTAGCATACAAAGAATTATTACCATCACAAGGACCAGTTAGAACACAGATCATCGGTATGCCAACTCCAGATAAAGAAGCACAAGCACTACGTGTTAAAGAATTTATGAATTATCAAATCATGTCAGAGATGAAAGAGTATGAGCCAGAGTTTGATCAAATGTTATTTTACTTACCACTGACAGGTTCAACATTTAAAAAAATTTATTACGATGAAATTATGCAGAGAACAGTTTCTAAATTTGTTTCTGCAGATGATTTAATTGTTCCGTATTCAGCTACCTCATTAGATGATGCGGAAACAATTATTCATGTTGTTAAAATATCTGAAAACGAATTAAGAAAGCAACAAGTCGCCGGATTCTACAGAGATGTCGAGTTGACACCTGGTCAAGGTGAAGAAACAGAGTCAGAGAAAAAAGAACGAGAACTAGATGGCATGAGTAAAAGCAGAGACCAACAAATGTTTACGTTGTTAGAGTGTCATGTAAATTTAGACATAGAAGGTTTTGAAGATACAAATACACAGGGACAGGCGACAGGTATCAAGTTGCCTTACATAGTTACACTTGAAGAAGGATCTCGTGAAGTATTATCTGTTAGAAGAAATTATGAAGTAGGTGATGCAGCAAAAGAAAAGATACAATATTTTGTTCATTTTAAATTTTTACCAGGTTTAGGTTTTTATGGTTTTGGTTTAATTCACATGATTGGTGGATTATCTAGAACTGCAACTGCAGCGCTAAGATCGCTTCTTGACGCTGGAACCTTTTCTAATCAGCCATCAGGATTCAAGATGCGTGGCATCAAGATGAGAGATGAAGCACAACCTATTCAACCAGGTGAGTTTAGAGATGTAGACGCACCAGGCGGTAATTTAAGAGACGCATTCATGCCTTTACCATTCAAAGAACCATCAGGTACATTGTTACAATTGATGGGTATCGTGGTTCAGGCGGGACAAAGATTTGCCTCTATCGCTGACTTACAAGTCGGTGAAGGTAATCAACAAGCAGCTGTTGGTACAACTGTTGCTATGTTGGAAAGAGGATCCAGAACAATGTCAGCAATCCACAAAAGGTTATATGCTTCGATGAGAAGAGAGTTTAGTTTAATGGCTAGAGTCTTTAAACTTTACTTACCTCCAGTTTACCCGTATGATGTTGTTGGCGGTCAAAGACAAATCAAGCAATCTGATTTTGACGACCGCATAGATATACTGCCAGTTGCAGATCCCAATATCTTTAGCCAAACGCAAAGGATATCTTTAGCTCAAACCGAGATGCAATTGGCAGCATCTAATCCTGCTATTCACAACCAGTACGAAGTTTACAGAAACATGTACGAAGCATTAGGTGTGAAAGACATAGACTTAATTTTAAAAAGACCAGAGCAACCAATGCCAAAAGATCCAGCACTAGAGCACATCGATGCATTAGCTGGTAAACCTTTTCAAGCATTTCCAGGTCAAGACCACCAAGCACACATTACTGCACACTTAAACTTCATGGAAACAAACATGGTGAAGAACTCACCTGCAATCGGTGCTGCAATACAAAAAAATATACTAGAACATATTAGTTTAATGGCACAAGAACAGATTGAAATAGAGTTTAAACAAGAATTACCACAACTTGCACAGGCACAACAGATGGCCATGCAAAATCCACAGCTACAAATGCAGGTTAGAATGTTAACAGAGAAGATTGAAGCTAGAAAAGCTGTGTTGATATCAGAGATGATGAAAGATTTTGCTGAAGAAGAGAACAAAATTACGTCACAGTTTGGTAATGACCCTATCGCTGCACTAAGATCTAGAGAAATAGACCTACAAGCAAGAGAAAATCAGAGAAAAGAACGTGAAGGTAAGGAGAGATTAGACTTAGATCGTATGAAAGCGATGATGAATGATCAAAATCAAGACGAAAAGCTAGAACAGAACGAACAATTGTCTAAATTAAGAGCTGACACGTCTATTCAGAAGACTATTTTAAGTAAAACTATACCATCAACAGATAAAATACCTGATCAAGTATCAATTGTTAGAGGAGGAGAGTAAAATATATGGCATTTCCAATATTAGGTGCATTAAAACTTGCAGTAAACGCTGGTTCGCACATTTATAAGAAGAAAAAAGAAACACAAATGATGATGGCTAACGCACAAGCCAAACATGCAGAGAAAATGGCCTCTGGTGAACTAGAATATTCTGGTAAATTATTAGAAGCTAGACAATCGGACTGGAAAGACGAGTTCGTGCTCGTCGTGTTAACGCTCCCGATATTAGTGATTGCGTACGGGGTCTTCAGCGAGGATCCGGCTGCGTCTGCAAAGATAAAAGAGTTCTTTGAACAGTTTCAACAGCTGCCAAGTTGGTTCACAAATTTATGGATCCTTGTCGTGGCGAGTATTTATGGTATAAAGGGAACACAAATCTTTAAAAACGGAGGAAAAAAATAATGGCAAATAGACTATACAACAAACAAGTTACACCTAAAGGATACAAAATGGGTGGCAGAGTAAAAAAAATGGGTGGCGGAATGATGAAAAGAAAACCCATGATGAAGGGATCTAAACCTGATTTTTTAGATTTAGATAAAGACAACAATAAAACTGAGTCCATGAAATCTGCAGCAGCATCAGCTAAAAAAATGATGAAGGGTGGCAGAGTAAAAAAAATGGGCGGAGGTATGTCTAAATTAAATCCTGGTCTTAGAAAATTTATGATGGCCAAGAAAAAAGGTAAGTAATGGCTGGCCCAGGTTTATACGCAAACATTGCAGCTAAAAAAAGAAGAATCGCTGCTGGCTCTGGAGAGAAGATGAGAAAAAAAGGAGCCAAAGGTTCACCAACTGCAGCTAACTTTAGAAGAGCTGCACAAACAGCAAGGAAAAGATAATGACTAAATTATGTCCTAGAGGTAAAGCCGCAGCGAAGCGAAAATTTAAAGTGTATCCTTCAGCATATGCTAATGCCTACGCTTCTAAAATTTGCGCTGGTAAAATCAAAGATCCGTCTGGTGTAAAGAGAAAAGATTTTAAAGGACGTAAACCAGCTGCCATGGGTGGTAGAATATACAGAGCTGGAGGCGGACTCACAGAGGCTACTGAAAGATTAAGAAGACAGGGTCTTGGTATGGGTGGTAAAGCCTGTATACAAATAAAAGGTTTTGGTAAAGCACGAAGACCAAATAAATAATCATGGCTAAGAACGGTTTAGATAAATGGTTCAAACAGAAATGGGTGGACATTGGAAGTAAAAAGAAAGATGGTTCTTTTTCAAAGTGTGGCCGTTCAAAACAAAAAGCAGATGCGAAAAGAAAATATCCAAAATGTGTTCCATTAGCTAAAGCAAGAAGAATGTCAGAAGGAGAAAGACGTTCAGCAGTTAAAAGAAAAAGAGCTGTCGCTCAAGGTGTTGGTGGTAAACCAACAAATGTTAAAACTTTTGCTAAAAGAGCTAAAGCTGCCCAAGGTGGTTACATGGGAAGCTTTATAAAATTAGACGTAGATGGAAAATCAATTGGAAATCCAAGTTTAAGAAAGTATTACAAAGGGATGGTCTAATGCGAAGAGCAGACAAACAGCCACCTAAAACTAAAAAATATTTTAGACCAACAAAAGCTGGTGCAGGTATGACAAAAGCTGGAGTTGCAAAATACAGACGTGATAACCCTGGGTCTAAATTAAAAACAGCGGTCACTGGCAAAGTCAAACCAGGATCTAAAGCTGCTAAGAGACGTAAATCTTTCTGTGCAAGAAGCGCAGGTCAAATGAAAAAGTTTCCTAAAGCTGCGAAAGATCCTAATTCAAGATTAAGACAGGCTCGTAGAAGATGGAAATGTTAAAAAATTTATTTAAAAAAATATTAGGATTAGATAAAATAGATCTTAGAATTAGAAAACTAGAAAGAGCTAAATATTGGAAGGAGAAATATGAAAAAAGAAAAAGCTAAAATAAAAAAAGTAATGGGTGCTTTAAAAAAGGCATCTAAAGCACATGCTGGTCAAGCAAAAATTTTGAAAGGAGTTCTACATGGCGGATCCAAAAGTAGGAACGGGAAAAAAGCCTAAAGGAAGTGATAGACGACTTTATACTGATGAAAACCCGCGTGACACTGTTAAGATCAAGTTCGCAACGCCAACAGATGCGAGAAAAACAGTGGCGAAGGTTAAAAAAATATCTAAACCGTTTGCTAGAAAAATTCAAATTCTAACCGTTGGAGAACAACGAGCAAAGGTTATGGGTAAAAGAGAAGTCGCCTCTATATTTAAAAAAGGTAAAGACGCTATAAGAAAGGCAAAAGCATGAGAAGAGCAATACTTGAGGCCCTCCGCGCTCGTTACGAGGCTGAGATTGCAGAGGCTGATGCCACTGCAAACATCTATCTAGAAAATAGTGTTGGTATAGGAGAACATCCTCAACATTTAGAAGAGGTAGATAAACAAATAAACAAAATAGCTAATGCAAAAGAAAAACTAGAAGTGTTAGATGAGTTTGAACCAGAGAAAGGAACGAAGCTATGATGGACCCATTAGTGCTTGTATCTAAGATACAAAAAATAATGCGAGACAATCTACAAAGACTTGGAGACACCATGATTAGCGGTGGTGTTGACAACATGGAGAAATATCAGTATATGTTAGGACAAGCGAGAACATATCAATATATATTACAGGAAATCTCTAACCTGCTAGAAGAAAAGGAGCAAAAAAATGAAGGAAACATCGTCGACATCAACGAAGGAAGTTCCAAAACATAGGAACGCACTTCAAGAGAAATATCAAAAAGCAAAAGATTTAGGGCAAGATAACGAACCTTTAAATCCAGACAATATACAAAAACAAAAAGAACAGCTGCCCGAACCTAGTGGCTGGCGACTACTTGTGTTGCCATTTACACCAAAGGAAAAAACTAAGGGTGGTATTTTAATTGCACAAGAGTCTTTAGAGAAATTAAGAATCGCAACAAACTGTGGCTATGTTTTAAAAGTAGGACCACTAGCTTATTACGATAAAGAAAAATTTCCAACAGGAGCTTGGTGTAAAAAAGGAGATTGGGTAATCTTTGCTCGTTATGCAGGATCAAGATTACCTATTGAAGGCGGTGAAGTCCGTCTATTAAACGACGACGAGGTTTTGGGCACAATCGGAAACCCAGAATCCGTGTTGCATAATATATAACATAGAAGGAGATAACTATGCCAGAAACAGAAGAAAACAAACAAGATCTAGTTGACATTGATACATCGGGTCCCGGTGCTGATGTTGAATTAGAAGAAGAAAAAGTAAAAATAGAAGAGGTCGAAAATGAAACTGTTACAGAAGATACTAAATCGGATGAAACAACTGAAAAACCAAATACTAAAGAAACTAAAGAAGAAGTAAGCAGCGAGAAACAAGAAACTAAAAAAGAAGAATTAGAAGATTATAGCGAAGGTGTTAAGAAAAGAATTGCTAAGTTAACTAAAAAATGGCGTGAAGCAGAAAGACAAAGAGAAGCTGCTTTAGAATATGCTAAAGGTGTCAAAGAAGAACAAGAAAGTTTAAAAACTAAACTATCTACTATTGAACCAAATTATGTAAATGCCATGGAAGGTAGAGTTATTTCTGGTCTTCAAGCAGCGCAATCTCAACTAGCAAAAGCAAGAGAAGCTGGAGACATAGCGGCTGAAGTTGAAGCACAAAAAATGATTGCAAAACTAGGAGTAGAAGAGGCAAGAGTTGCTAACTTAAAAAAACAAGCTGCAGCTAAACCTGCAGAAGTTAAAACTCCTACATTAGATCAAGCTATTGCACCTCAACAAGCTAAACCTGACCCTAAAGCAGAAGAGTGGGCAGAAAAAAATCCTTGGTTTGGACAAGATAGTGCAATGACTTACACTGCTTTTGATTTACATAAAAAATTAACTGAAGAAGAAGGATTTGACCCTAATACTGACGAATATTATGCAGAGGTAGATAAGCGTATGAGGCTTGACTTCCCCCATAAATTTGTTAAAACTGAACCAAAGGAAACGACTAAACCTACTCAAACTGTAGCGTCAGCTACGCGGAGTGTAAAACCAGGTCGCAAAACTGTGAGACTCACTTCATCACAAGTAGCAATTGCTAAAAAATTAGGAGTGCCATTAGAAGAGTATGCGAAACAACTAAAAATCACAGAGGAGGCATAAGCATATGAGTACAGATAAAATAAAAACTTCCCGTGCGAGTCAAACAAGAGTTAAGACAGCTAAAAAAACTGTTTGGACTCCCCCGTCATCTTTAGATGCACCCCCTGCGCCGGATGGATATCATCACAGGTGGATAAGAGCCGAGACTATGGGTTTTGATGATACAAAAAACATGTCAGGTAAATTAAGATCAGGATATGAATTAGTGAGAGCTGACCAATATCCAGATGTAGATTATCCAACCATTCAAGACGGTAAATACAAGGGAGTAATCGGAGTTGGTGGCCTATTGCTGGCTAGGATATCGACAGAACTCGTTCAATCGCGTAAGGAATATTTTGATAACCTTACAAAACAAAAAGACGAAGCGATAGAAAACGATCTTCTGAAGGAACAGCATCCAGGTATGCCGATCGACCATGATCGACAGACTCGTGTAACCTTCGGTGGTACAAAAAAGAGCTGATAATTTTTTAGCAATTTTTGCCAACGAATTAAATTAATCGTTTACCTCGGTAAACAAAAGGAGATAAATATGGCAAACCAAGACGCAGCTTTCGGATTAAAACCCTTAGGCAAAATTGGAGGGTCACCTGATAACAACGCAGCTACTGAATATGAAGTAGCAGCATGTGCATCTGCTTTCTCACAAAATGACTTGATGAAAGTTATTAATACGGGAACAGTTGGAATTGCGGCAGCTACTGATAATGGAGCCCTTTTGGGTTCTATGCAGGGCGTTTTTTTCACTGACGCTACAACAAGTAAACCAACCTTTGCTAATCACCTAGCTGGATCAAACGCAGCTACTGATATCAAAGCGTTTATAACTGACGATCCACACCAAGTTTATGAAATACAATCGGATGCATCAGGCGCAACTCAACAAACAGACGTTTTCACAAACGCTGATATTGCAGTTGGTGCAGGTGTAACTCCGCATTTCGTTTCTAAAACTGAAGTGACGGACACTCAATCAACAACAACAGCTAACTTGCGAATCATCGGAGTTTCAGACGATCCAGACAATAGCGATTTAACATCTGCTAATTGTAACTTTAAAGTGATCATCAACGAACACTTCTATATGACCGCAACTGGCGTATAATAGCGGAATAGGAGAATAAAATATGGCTATATCAAGAGGACAACTAGTTAAAGAACTAGAGCCAGGTTTGAATGCACTATTCGGCTTGGAATATAACAACTATGCTAATGAGCATGCGGAAATTTTCGATACTGAAAACAGTGACAGAGCTTTTGAAGAAGAAGTTATGTTATCTGGTTTCGCGAATGCACCAATCAAAGCTGAAGGAACTTCAGTTTCTTTCGACAGTGCACAAGAAACTTTCACAGCTCGTTACACACATGAAACACTTGCATTAGCATTCGCGATTACTGAAGAAGCGATCGAGGATAATTTGTATGACAGACTTGCGTCTAGATATACAAAAGCTTTAGCAAGATCTATGGCTAACACTAAACAAGTGAAAGCTGCTAATGTGTTAAACAACGCGTTCAGTTCATCTTCTGCAGGCGGTGATGGTAAAGAGCTTTGTGCTACTGACCACCCAATCGTTGCAGGAACAGAGAGAAATGAGTTATCGACTGCGGCTGACCTTAATGAGACATCATTGGAGCAATCTTTAATAGATATTGCTGCTTTGACTGACGAAAGAGGTCTAAAAATTGCTGCTCAAGGTACTAAGTTAATTATACCTTCAGCTTTACAATTTACAGCTGAGAGATTAATGAAATCTGCTGGAAGAACTGGAACAGCTGATAATGATATTAATGCGGTTGTATCTAAAGGAATGGTACCACAAGGTTATGTGGTCAACCACTACTTAACTGATACAGATGCGTTCTTTATCAAAACAGACGTGCCTAATGGTCTAAAACATTTTGTTAGAGCACCGATGAAAACAGCTATGGAAGGAGACTTCACAACTGGTAATGTTAGATACAAAGCTAGAGAGAGATATTCTTTTGGATTCTCAGACTTTAGAGGTATCTTTGGATCACCAGGAGCGTAATCATTAAATTAATATGGCGGACACAGTTCCGCCATATTTAGTATTTAGAAAGGAAAAATGCACCCTAAACAATTCAGAATTAAGATATATGCATACCGTTATCATGCAGATTTTGTTATAACCTCATTAGATGGCCCAATAGATATTGAAAATGCAATCATTGACAAATTGGGAAAAGGTGATATAAAATGGGAACATCTTGGAGAAATGATGGACCCAAGAGTAAACAGAATAACCTATGAGGAGGTTATAAATGGTGCAATCACATCTGAACGACCTTTACACACAAAAGAAGGGTCTGGATCTAGAGTGGGAGCAGGAGCATCTTAAAGAGGGTAGATATACTCTCAACATGGTTAAGATTGACAGAAAAGTTAGAGACGTAATTAGCCATATAAAACTTGCTGAAGCAGCAAAAGCTCATCAGCAAAATAAGATCGAAGACGCTGCCGCCGAAGTTTCCGTAGCTACTTAATAAAAAGCTACATCGTTGGAAAATTCCAATCCACATTGCAGGCCCTCTTGCGCTCTACTTAAAACTGTTGTATAAAAATCACACTATACATTAATAAAATAAATAAATGCAGACGCGTATAGTCGACATCCCTAGGGACTGTATTTATATATTCTAGGAGGAATATAATAATGGCAAATACAACATTTAGTGGACCAGTACGAGCAGAAGGTGGCTTTAAACAAGTTTCCAAAAACTCTTCTACTGGTGCATTTACAGATCAATTAACTGTTGATTCAAGTGGTAACCTAGCTCAAGTAGCTGGTGTTAGTAACTTAATAACTGATGTAGAAAACTTAACTGCAGCTACTAAAACAGTAACAGCAGCAGAAACAGGAACTACATATTTGTTAAACAGAGCTGGTGGTATCGTGGTAACTTTACCAACTGCAGCTTCTGGATTACAATATAAATTTATTATTGGCACAACTTTTACAGGCACTTTTTCAATTGATGGTGCTACTGCTAATGATATTTTTACAGCTGCATCTACAATTATTATTTCTGATAAAGATGCACCTGGAACAGTTAGCTTAAAACAGTTTCATGCTGATGGATCTGATGACGATAAAATGGTTATGGACGCTGATACAAAAGGAAGATTTGTAGGTGGTGTTATAGACTGTGTAGGTATCGCAACAGGTGGTCAAGGCAGTGCAACAGCAGTATGGCAAATGAATGGTTTTACTTTCGGAGACGGAAGTTTAGCTACACCATTTGCATAATAATTAACTTTAATTAGATCGGGGCTTCGGCCCCGTTCTCTAACAGGAGAAAAAAATGGCAGACGCAGTAACAAGTCAAACAATAATTGACACAGACAAAAGAGCAGTAATTAAACTTACTAATATTTCAGATGGAACTGGAGAAAGCTCAGTAAAAAAAGTTGATGTATCAGCTTTAAATGCAAACGTTAAAGGTGAGTCTTGCACTAGAGTTACTATAGATCAAGTTTGGTATGACATTGGAGGATTAAGAGCGGCATTAGAGTTTGATGCAACTTCAAATGTTGTAGGACTGGTTTTAGGTGGAAGTGCAGCAGCTGGTAATGTTCAAGGACACTGGGACTACAGATCATTTGGTGGAATTAAAAATAATGCTGGTTCAGGTATAACTGGTGATATTGATTTGACAACACATGGTCACACGAACCACGATCATTACACGATAGTATTAGAATTAAGAAAATCATATTAGGAGGTAACTGATGGCCAATACAACTTCAGGCACAGTTACTTTTGATAAAGGCTTTGCAGTCGA
>VTLG01013928.1_pt1 | contig 11058 bp, 21 predicted proteins | sample 4694571 | NCBI WGS metagenome assembly VTLG01 (sample SAMN12604809, study PRJNA352737) | marine metagenome | biome: ENVO:00000447; feature: ENVO:00000209|ENVO:00000569|ENVO:01000036; material: ENVO:00002151; isolation source: viral sequences binned using virsorter ... | reverse complement strand
ATGAAACTCGTTGATACTTATTACTGAAACGATAAAGAATACCTTTGTTCTTTATTGACTTGTTTATCAAGTGTGTTTGGGACGCAAGTCCCCAAAGGAAACAACAAAAATAGATACAAGATGATATGGAATACATCTTACCCACCCGAAGTCAGGAAGTCCGTTAAATGAAAATGGGAAAACATACTTCCGAGGCAAATCAACAAATTATGGAAGTTGAGGGACGGATACGGAGTAGGGATACTTAATCTTAAACCCGTAGTATTGTAATCCAACATCACATACGAAACTACATTAGGTTCGTCAGTCAAAGGTCATTGAAACGCTGATTATACATTGTGTAGATAAGTAGATGTGGGAAATACTTTCAGTAATGAAGTCAAACCTAATGAGAGAAATACTTATTAGTCCCGATAGGGTAGGAAAACTGAAAGTGTATCCAAAGGAAACTAATACTAAAAGAATAGTAATTAATAGTATTAAAACTTAATCCAATTCGTAAGAATTGGTTTTAATAAGCAAGGAGTAATTTAAATGACTTATAAAAGTAAAACAGATTTCATTAGAAATCACAATGTAAGAAAACTTGGAATTGTTGAATATTGTTTAGGATTAGAAAGACAAGGTTTAACAGAAGAACAAATACAAGCGAAGATGATTGTAGATAGAGTATCTAAATCACCAAGAAGTGTTCAAGATAATTTCAGTTTTTATAAAAAAGTATCACAACAATTAGGGTGGGTGAAATAATGAGTGGAACATATGTATCAACAACTATTGATAGGAATTATGATAATAAACACCCATTAAGAGTTGCGTTAGAAACATACAGAAAAGAAAAATTATCAGAAGTTGTGTTTAGAAAAGTTATGAGAACTTTTGAACACAAAATGAATAACCAATGGGTAGTAAGTGGAACATCAATGTTAGATGATTGGTTAAATATGACATCACAAGGACAACACCTACTATCTACCATATCAAAAGATATGGATATGAAAAGGAATTATTATTATGAAAACCAAATCTAATAGTTTATTTAGTAGAGAGAAAAATCCATATGGTCAAAAGAAATCTCAACAAAATAGAATTAAGAATATCTTCAATACAATGAAGAAACAAGATACAGAAGTCAAACAAGAATACGCACAAAAAAGATATAATGATTTTGTTAATTCACAGAAAAACTCTAATAAACCGCCGGAACAAATAAAGGATACGATTTACAAATCCAAAGTCCAACAATCTATGAAGAACATTAATCGTCAGTTGGATAAGTTGGAAAGAGAAATATTATAATACTTGGGTGGTGTTGTTAAAGTAATATACCAATTACAAGACATATGAAAGCTCAAACACTCTCAATACCACCCGAACATTTAGGAAAACAAAATGAACAAGAAAAACAAGAACCTTAATCAAGTAAGAAAGGTTCAGAAGAAATATAAAGAAACCATTAGTCCAACAGATAAGATTAAAAACAATGGTGGTCATACAGAAGACTACTTGAAAAGACAGAGAGAAAGTTGGGGTAATAAAGATGTCTAAAAAAGATGACATTAAGTTTCATAGTCCAATACCATATCACAAAGTAATAGAAGAATTATCCGATACTATTTTTGAAAAGTTTGTTAATGATGAAAGAAGTAATGATAAGTTTTTAGAAACACCCGCACTTCAAGATTTCGTTAAACGATTTGAAGAAGATAGTTCAATGTATTCAGAAGAAGATGAGATGAACCAAATGATTGTAAGACAAATGGGAATTTATTTAGTCGCACAATTAATTTGTCAAATATCAGTATTTGGAAGACCTATTATGTTTAAAGAAAGGTGGGTTGGTAATCAGTTATTAGATATGCCGGTTTATCCTAAAAACAATCTTCCTTTTAAATACAAACAAACAACAGATGACGGAAAACAAGTTGATTATTCTAAAATACACTCGTTAAGTCTGATGAAAAATTGGTATAAAAAGAAGAAAGGTCAGTTAAAAGAGTTTTTGACACCCTCAAAATAAAGTGGGTGTTAAGTGTGTCAAAATATCAAAAAGTGTATCCCTCTCACACGCACATTTGATTTCAAAAAGTCCAAAATAAAACCATATCCTATCATTTAATTACAATAAAATCATATCCTTTCATATTTATAGATATACATACATATACATATACAAATATATTGAGGAGATAATATGTCAAAAGAAACAACACCAATGGATAAAGAACAAAAATTAGAACGAAATGTTCAGTATCAAAATAGTCATTTACAACAAGCGTTTGATAAAGTAGAAGAATATTTTGATGTGATATTAGAAAAGGAACATAGAGATTTAATTAAAGTTATTATTGTAAAAACAATCCTACATAAATCATCATCAGACGAATTGAACGAATATTATTTAGAACAAGCAATCAAGAAATCAGAGAACCAAAAGGTTTGGGATAAATTGTCAGAAGATAAGGTTGAAGAAACTGAAAAGAATATGACCGAACAAGTCATTGATAATCTGGAGAAAAACTGATGTTTAGTTTATGGGATAATGTTGAAATGGATAAAAGAGATATATCAGTTGTTGGTATGAAAAAGATTATGGAAGAATTGAATATCAGTTATTCTACACTTTATAGGTGGTGTAAAAAAGGTATGCCACATTATAAGGTAAAAGGAAGTAAAAAGGTTTTATTCAATAGAGATAAAGTTCAAGATTGGTTAGAAAACCAATAGATATGAAAATAGGGTAAGAGCCCTTGAAACAACTTACCCCATTATTCATTACCACTTATTAATCTAATCTGCCAAATCATTTAAGTCGTTTATCATCTTATGATGATTGTTTAACCTACCGACCACCCGAAACTCATTAAATGATGATTAGGTATTTTCTAATATGGTTCTTCTTTAGAAATGTTTGGTTTTTTTATGAGAACCATAACTCAATTCTTTTTAAGAGAGGGAATAGGGAAAATAAATGATTGAATTAAAAACCTAAACCCTCTCTTGTCCCACGAATTACATACAGAGAGTATTGTATATGTTTCCACGCATATTACCCCATTGTTGTTTCTCTATATGTGTTGTTGGTATTCTTTACTAAATCACTAAAAACACAATCTTTAACTTCATCTTCTTCACAAGAATTCATTATTTGTTCTTTGTGTTCGTTGTAATACTTAAAGAACCCTTGTAGTTCATCAATAAGTCCAAAAAACTTTATTCTTCGTTCAGTAGTTCCTTCACCACTATCGTAGAATACTTCATCTCTTGACATACTATCACATTGAATATTATCTACAAGTTGTTGTAATTCTTTTACATACATTATTCATCACCTCGCTTTATCTTATTTTCAGTCCAATCATCAATGAAGTTTTGAAAGTCCATACCAAAGTCATTTTGATATAAAAGACTATTCATTTCTTGATAATCCATTTTACTTCCGGTGTAAAAGGATTGACTTTCATCAATGATTTCCTTCATTATATTTCTAAAATTCTCATTTGTATTAAAATGGTTAATACCTTTTGGTTTATTAGTTTGACGCATTAACATTACCTCTATCGTTTATAAATTTATTCCATTTAGAAATCCCACCTTCTTTTACCTCTTTTGTAATTTCCATTGAACTTGATAATGGGATAAGGTAATCGTGAAAATATTCTTGGTCTGGAAGGTGTCCAAGAAATCCTCTCTTAATAATACTATTAACGACTAATGGATTTGATACATCTTCCTCAATACCTTTTCTCTCTTTACTGACATCAATAGTTTCTTTCAGCGTCAGTTTTAATTTTAACAAGTCATCATACTTGTTGATTTGTTCAAAGGATTGTTCTCTATAAATTCTTGTTATGAAGTCTATACTTTCTTGATAAGAATACACTTTGTGTTGTCCAAGAATACTTAAATAAACAACATCTTTATATGTTTCCGGTAGATTAGGATTTAACCAAACCATATTAATATGGTCTTGAATAGACCAACTTGGTTTATCAAGTTCAATTTGTTGTAAATAAACATTAAACCCGAGATTATAGTAGAAGTCAAATATAAACGCATTACCCTCTTTATGAGTATAGTTTGGTTCTTCACATAACCACTCTCTATATCTATTATTATGAGTGATGAAGTTTTTGAAACCTCTTAAAACCTTTGGTTTAACTCTACCATTGAAATTATTTTTAAAGTTTTCAAAGTCCTTAATATCTTGGTTCATATTCTTCTTAAAATCTTTATTATACTTAATACTATTACCAATCAATTTCAGATGTAGGTTATACTTCAAACATAATCTTTGTAAATACTGAATAATCTTTTTCCCATAACCTCTTGGGGCGGTATTATCATTTGTCCATATTAAATCAAGGTATAAAGCGTCTTGACCATAACAAGTATCAATACCAAGATTTAACTTCGCATAACTATTGATTAAATCAGTTCCTTCAAGTTCTCTAATTACTTTCTCTTTATTAACTTGAACTCTATTGATGAAACCAAATTCTTTTTCAACATCTCTATTAATCATTACCAACTTATCTATAAGAGTTAAATTGTGATTGGTTTGAAGTTTTTGTTTCTTTTGTTGTCTTCTCTGAAACCCATTTAACTTCTTGTTCTTTTTCTTTCTCATCTTTGTTCCTTTATTATTTCAATCATATACAAGTCTAATAAATATTATAGTTCATATCACGAAATCAGATTGTTATACACTATAACTTATTCCTCATCTTCATAATTGAATTTCTCTTTTAAAACTTTTTTAATGTGTTCTGGTGAGTGTTTCTCATTAAAGAATTCTAACCATTGGTTGAAGAACAAATAACAATCAGAAGTTTTAAGTGTTTGTCTTAAATCCTCAACAAAAACACCTTTTATATCCACAATATCAAAATAAAATCTATGTGGTAGATTATCGCACTCAACTTGAACTATGGATTGTGGTGTAATAACAAAACTTTCTTGTTTCATTAATTCTTCAATCAATCTTCTTTCTTTAAAATCTCTTTCTGATTGATTTACAATCTCTTGAAGTTGTTTAAGTTTTTTCTTTTCTTTTTTGGTAGGTCTTTTACCATTTTTAACAATTTGTTCTACATTTATCATTATTCTATTCCTTCCATATATTCATCAAATTCAGCACCTATGGTTTCTTCATTATCTATATCGTGTCCATTTTCCATAAACCACTCACTTGAAATCTCAAACCAAGTTCTTTTATCAGCGTTTGGATATTTGTATCTCACATAGTTTAAAATCCCTATGTATTCACTCTTTTGTTCATCAGTTAATCTTTCAATCATTATCCTATTCCTTCTATTATTTCTATCACGATTAAAACTAAAAAAGATTATAGTTCATATCAAAAAAACACTTGATTTTACACTATAACTTTTGTAAATTACTATGAACACCCAAAATGAAAATTTTTAGAAAGGAAAGTTGATTGTATGAAAGTTTCACCAAAATATCCGAGTTGGATAAGAAATCGTGATTTAGACTTTTTACCAGAGAAACAAATAAAGGAAATTTCTGAACGAGAGGGAAACAATATCACAAATGAGAAATGGTCTTTTCGTCAAGTGTTATACAAAAATAGAAATCTTATACGATACTCTAAACAAAACTACGATAAGATAGAACGATTAGAAAAAGAATTGAAAGTCGCACGACAAAAGATACATCAGTATAAACAAGAAAGTAATATGTTATGGGAACATCTTGTTCCATTTAAAGAACGATATAGTTTTACTACATCAGTAATAAAGTATGTTGTGAAGAAGAAATTTAAATCGGGTGAAAAGAAGTATGAATATTTCTTACTAACAATTAATAGACCCAATCAAAAGAAACCTATTAATCTTCATTTAGGCAGTGAGAAATCTATAATTGAATATCTTTCTAAAAAGTATCCAAAAGAAAAACAAGAGATTAAAAAAGGTTGGAAAAATCTTATCATCAGAAAGACCGGTGATATAAGAGAGAAACCATTTCTTAAAATTCAAGATATGATGATAAAAAATCCAACAACTTTTCAAGAGAGTATAAAAAAAGATGATGTTTTCGTTTAGATACTAATACTTATTAATAGAAGATTATGAAACATATCATAGTATCTCATTGTTGGTTTTTAACCCACCATTTATTTTTTTAAGTCCGAGTTCATCATACTGAAACTTCCTTTTGGAATAGTGGTGGGTTATTTACATCAGTATTTAATCGTAATCCAAGACGCAGTAAATCAACATATCCCAAACTTATCAATTCACATAACGACCACAAGCAAATCAGATATAAAAACTTCCAAGAAATTTCATATGAAATCTTCAATAATTTTTATGATTAGGTGTTGTATCTCGGAACACACATACAACAACGATTTTGGTAATTCTCTCTCTATAAAATGGTTAAAATAGGTAGGATTTTTTAGGATTTAATTGACTTTTGATAGTCAGTTTTGACTTCTTCTAATTCATCTTCATCATCAATTTCTTCAACATAGACGCACAAACATTGATATTGAACAGATAAATAGTCTTCCGGAATTCGTGATTTCTCATCAATTACTACAACACTTGGTAATTTATCAAAGTCTTCATCAGATAATTGGTCATACTCAAATCCCTCATTATCCCATTGGATACTTAAAAAGGTTTTGGGTAAAGTTCTATTATCGGTTAAATCTTCAATATATGATGACATATATTAATTTATATGATTTCTGAATAGTTTTACAACATTATCTCTATTGAATTGAGTGTTGTTCTTTTTCTTATAACCATTACGATTTAGATAATCTTTAATTTCATTATAAGATGAACCTCTATCTTTTAGATTTTTAATCTTCCTCAACATAAATTGTTCTCTATCGTTCTGAACCATTTTACCATTGATTACATCATAACCATAAGCGGATTGAGTGTATCTTTCACCTCTTTCTTTCATAACTCGTAGCGTTTTAGAAGTTCTCAAAGAAATTTGTTCTTTTTCCCATTGTCCTAACGCGAGAAGGATATTAAAAAAAAGAGTTCCACTACTATTATTTAATTCAATGTTTTCTTTAATCACAACAAGATTACAATTATGTTTTTTCAGAATTTCAATATACTTCAAACTCTCAAACATATTTCTTCCGAACCTTGAAAGTTCTTGAATTATAATACAACTGATTTTGTTTTGTTTAACATCATCAATCATTTCAGTAAAATCATCTCTATCAAATCTTCCACCGGACACACCAAAATCCACATAAGATTTTCCTAATGTGATATTTTTATAATCACAATACCTCTTAATCTCATTAGATTGGACTTCTAATCCATTTTCTTGGGTGTCAGTAGATACACGCTCATAAGATACAATCATTGTTCGTCCTTTCGGTTTATTTGTGGTAATCCAAATCTATCATACAAATCTTTATTTTGTTCCCAATCGTGAGATGAAATACCATTTTCTCTACGCAACAATTCACCACGAAGAATAGATAAATCACCTTCCAATTTATGTATCCATTGTTCAATCAAATCTTCGGATACATCAAAGACAACATTAGCGTCAATATATTCCATATACAATTTCCTCATCTATCAAAAAGTCGTTGTTCATAATATCCTTTTGTTCCATAAGGAAAACCCTTATGACAAAAAGTATATTTAATACCAATATCAATGATACACTCATCTAATTCTAATTGTGGTGGTTCATCATTGTATTCATATAAATCAATCATACCATTGAAGTTTCCATACTGAATATAGTTGATGAAATCTTTAATGATTTTAAAGTCCTCATCATTAGCACCAACAACATAACAATTCAAATCATTACCCATAGAAAAAGATTTAGTCTTAACATAAACCTTTTCAAAATAGACCATATCTAATTTCTTCATCTGATTTAGAACTTGTCTTACTAATTGTCCATTACCACTTGGAACGAGGTAATAATCACTACCATTAAAAGTTCTTAAATACCTATCAGTAATATTGACCTCATATTTAATTCCATTATATCTGAAAATACCTTTCATTACGCACCACCTTTCAAATTCTCTTTTAAGTGTAATCTTAATTTTTCGTGAAGAACCATATCAACAAAATCACCAACAGAATAAATCTTATGATTAGAGATGTTATGGACGAAACCACGACCTTTTTCATTATTGAAAATGAACATACCTAAATCATTTTGTTCAGCGAATTCAATACAATTATAAACTACTCTCTCTAAATGTTTCATTTTATACCTCTTTTTTTTACACTACATAAAAGAGGATAGTGTAAGGGTTTTACAGGCACTAAAAATGTCATTGTAATCCTTTGTTTTATTAAGTCCATTATCCTCTTATAGTTAATTACTACACTATGAATTTACACTATACTTACACTATATGTCAAGAACTTTGTAAGTGTAATAATACGAGGGTTTAGAAGTGGAGTATGTGATTTTCAGTCCTCATATCTATCAATTCCAAATCCCCACAAGTCCTTATATTGTTTATCTTACAAAGATTTCAATATACTTACACTATGTCTTACACTATGTTTTTTATTGAAATCGTAATATATTTGATGTAATTTCTAATGTGAAAAAATATCAAAAATATTTCAAGTGGCTCTGGACGGAATTGAACCGCCGACACAAGGATTTTCAGTCCTCTGCTCTACCAACTGAGCTACAGAGCCCATTAAAGTTTCTCGTCTATAAATCTTTAATTTTAACCAATTTAAATCTTTCATAATGAAGTCCAATAATAAAGAACTTTTACAATTAAAAAAACTTTTTAATGAAACAAAATTAAAACACGATATTACTGAAAATTTCTCGTATAGGTTTGATTATAGAAGTGGGAAATTAATCCTCTCTTACTATGTTCCTAATCTTGTTAGAGAAAATGGTGTATTAAAAACAAAAGTCAAAAAGGTTGAGAAATACAGAAGTAATATTGATAAGACTAATTTTAAAAAATACTTCAAAGGTAAAACCTCAATAGTTCTTGATGACGCAAAGTTCGTTAGAGATGAGATTGAAAGATTTAGTAATCAAAATTATATTGGTGATGAACACGATTTCAAATGGTGGGTTGAAAGTTTCCTATCAAGAGAGTTTGGACAAACAAAACATATTAAACCACTTTCAAAGGCGACATTAAAGTCTTATAAAAATCATCTATATCAATACCACGATTATCTGAAAGATAATTTTAGAGAAAGTGATACTATGTCTTATCATATTGATAATGGATACAAATGGTTTGAACAATATTATATTCATCAGTTTAAAGAAAAGAAATGGTCGCCCACAACGATTGGAATTTCATTTAGAACGATTAGAGGATTTTACAATTTTGTTTCAGATAGATTATCTGAATATGATTTCCCACGAGATATTTTAAGAAAACTGAAACTTCCACAAGCGAAGAATAAAAGAGATAGTTTAAATCCTAATGAGTTTGAATTGATTATGGACTTCATTGTTAAAAATCAGAAAGACCCATATTGGAATAAGTTTATCACACTATTAAGATTACAACTTAAAACCGGTATGAGAGTTGGTGAGTTGGTTAATATTAGAACAAGGAATATTGATAAAGAGAATAAAAGAATTATGGTTGTTGGAAAAGGTGATAGGTCAAGGTGGTTGAACTTTTCAGCAAAACACGACAAGAAGATTTGGAAAATCATAATGGATAAATACAATTCAGACGCACTCTATTTGTTTTATCAAACAAGAGTTCAGTATTATCCTAATAGTGATAAGAAGATTGAAATAGATGTAGATTTAAACAAACCAACAACTGAAAGTTATTATATGAGTAGATTTGGTGAAATGAGAGATATGTTAGATATTAGAGGTAGAGGTATTATAACATCACACTCATTGAGAAGATATTTTATAACTGAATTTGTTAAGAAGACCGGTAATCGTGATTTGGTAAGACAAATCGTTGGACACGAAACAACGCGTATGACTGATTACTATGTAGGAAATATGATTAATACTACTGATGAAACAACAATAGATATTGGAGTATAAAATGAGAAACAAACAAAAAAAAGAAGTGATAATTAACTTTCTAAAAGATATGTCTGAAAAAGATATTCATTTAGTTGAGATTGGAAGATTTGATAAAGACTTGTCAATATGGTCAAAGAAAAGCACACAATCATCACATAGAACTTTAATTAATGTTAATGTGAAGTTAGATAGATTAAATGAAAGTGATGTTGAAGTAGAAGTTGATAAGTTTTTAATGAGAGGTGAATAATGTCTGATGTTCCAAAAAGAAGTGATACTGAATTAGAAGAAATTAAGAAACACGATAAGAAACTTTATCAAGATGTTGTGTTGGGTAAGATAAGTAGGAAAGACGCACATAATAAGATTATGTCTGATGTTAATATGGTTGGTGAATATAAAGGACGAGGAACACGAAACAAACCAATCGGATTAAAGAAAGATATGGAAATCTTGGAAAAGAGATACAAAATCAAATTAGATGATTGGGCGGATATGTTAATGGAACTTTATCCTTTCACATTTCAGAATAGAATTAAAGAGAAAAAGTAGTATATGAAAGATTACATAGTATTAAAATTTAATATCAATTTATAGACCACACCCCACGCAGTTTCTCGTTAATGGTCGGTCGGATTAACGACTAACCCAAACCTTACTAACCAAGATGTAGATGTTATTTTTTGTTCTTATAGAACCTTTCATTTGAAATCTTTGTTGCGTATATTAAAGGATATAGTCAGATTTGACTATATCGTAAATATGAAACTACCAATAGATAAATCACCATTTAGTAAATCTGAATTGAATATCACTTTTCAAGAAGTTCAAGATTTCAGTTATGAAGAATTGAGAGATTGGATTGATAAAATTAGAAAAGAAATTTTAGATGTATGGGAAACCAATCATATACCACCAATGACAGGTAAAAATTCAGATGAGATTATTACATCATTTAAGAAACTGAAAGATTATGATTTGGATAAGATTTGGTTTGAAGATGAAAACTATATTGATTATTTAGGGTTCATTAGAAACTTTACC
>VTLG01012018.1_pt1 | contig 11058 bp, 21 predicted proteins | sample 4694571 | NCBI WGS metagenome assembly VTLG01 (sample SAMN12604809, study PRJNA352737) | marine metagenome | biome: ENVO:00000447; feature: ENVO:00000209|ENVO:00000569|ENVO:01000036; material: ENVO:00002151; isolation source: viral sequences binned using virsorter ... | reverse complement strand
TATTTGCTATCTTACTAGCTTTTGCTTTCATAGAAAACGGATTAACTTTTGCAGCTTTTTTTCCTATAGAACCAATTACTGAACCCGGTGTTGCAATGTCCATAACTATCTGAGCAATATCTTGATTGGACATAGGTGCTTGAGATACAGACCCTACATTCATAGGCGAGGCAAGGTTAGCCATTGGTAGATTTAAACTTTCAGTTGGGTAATATGTCTGAGAAACTCTTGTTTTATCTGCAACCATTCCGCCTTCTTGCATCTTGCCCATAGACTTGGCTATCGCCATACCGCGCTTGCGTTCGTACTCAGAAATGTTACCATCACCATCTAGGTCTGATTTCTTTTTATCAAAACCAGTGCCTTGATTGTACATTCTACGGCTGTGTACCTCTCCACCATCTTCGTACTCTATCATGCCGCCTTGTTGTTTTTGTTTTGCTTTTGGATACTCTAATGTTGCTTGTCTTACAAGCTCACTAAAGGTATTCTCCATTTGCGCTTGTTTCATTCTTTTTTGAATGTTGTCAAAATCAGTAACATCTATTTTTTCTGCTGCTTTTTGTTTTAACATATCAGATAAAATTGGCAACATAGTAGTTCTACTTTGACCTTTGGTTGTTGTAGATTTGATTGGCTCTCCTTTTTTATCTACAAAACGAAAAGAATAATTTGCAGGACTTTTGAAAAAAACAGTGTCTATATCAAACGATTCTGGCTCAACACCAAATTTTCTTGCGTAGCCCTCCTTAGTAAAGCCGCCTTCTGGGGTAAACATACCTTCTTCTACGGGAAGACCTATGTTATCCCTGTATCTTTTTGCTAAATCAGCAATTTGTTCAAAACTTACTTCCCCACCTTCTTGATACATAGGTGATTTAGGCTCAGATATTCCGTTTTGCATAGAGGCAGAAGCAATCAATGCATCCATAGCAGAGTTGCCATTTTGCATTGCTTGTCTCATGCGACCTGTGTTGGTCATTTGAATTAATGCGGGTAGGTAGTCAGGAACGGCCTCTTTTGGAACAATCCATTCTCCGCCTTCTAGCTCAACAGGTTGCTCATCTGCAACCATGCCAGCTACACCTCCGCGTTCGTGTGATGGGCCTCTTACGAGACCGTAGCTTGGAAACTTACTTTTTTGGCTTGGCATATGGTATGTGGACTCATAGCTTTATAATGTTTATAAACAATTTGGTAAAGTTAGACTTTACACCTTCTTAATATACTTAGATATATTTCAATAATGCAATACATATTTTATTAATTTCTAGCACCAGTAAGCCAGTTGTATTTTTTACGCTTAGGCATTAAACTATTTTTTCTTTTTGAGCTTTTAAAATCTTCTTTACTGGTAGCTTGTGACTTGGGAGCTCGTGCAAAATAGTCTGCATAGTATAGGGCATCCATTAAGTCATCGTTTCTAGGTTTGGGGTGTTCAAAGAACTCGTCTACAAGCTCAGTCATATTACGTTGAATGTATAACTTCTTAGAATTAACGATAGGGCCTAGCGTTGTTTCGAGCCTATCTTCTTTTTTTATTCTATTTGGAGGTTTAACACCTTTGAAGATACCGGGCATTAGCCTTTTCTCGTTAGCACTCATGCGTGTTACCATGTCCCTGACCATTTCTTGCGCTGCTACCGTTTCAATCGTTACCCTTTTTACAGGGCTATACTTCTTTGCAATCTCTATAATCTTAGCTGGAACATCAAATGTAGGTATTCTTTCCCTGAAATACTCTAAAACATAGCGATTGTTATTTGAATCAATACCCATAACCATAATTACTTGAAAGTCTGAGGTATCCGATGCAGTAGCTGCGAGGTCAACACCAATATAGATATTAATTGGAATCATCTCATCGTGCTCAACAATGTAATTAAACTTGTTAATTAGCTTGCGCTCTCCCCCATAATGCTGTATTCTATCTATTTTAAAAGCTGCATTGGTTATATCACGAGCATCATTCATATACTCTTGAGCAAACTTATTGACTAGACCCGCTTCTATAAACTCTTGTTTTTTGTGATTTAACTTAGATAACGGGAATTGCTCTGGCCATAAAGCTTTCCCATCTTCAACAGCACTGTGAAAGAATACATCCCATGGATATGACCGGCTATCTGTCTTTGCTTTCTTGAATCCATCGTACGTCATCTGCAAAAAACTATCAAAGTGTACAATAGTACCGGAAAGCCATATCCAGCCTTCATTTCCGGGTGACTCTTCAAGTGCAGGGTAAATAGTAGACACGACCCATCGTTTAATTTCATTGCGCCTTTCAGGTGTCTTAGTATTTAATTCAGATTCAAAGTCGTCCAAGATAATACCTGTATAACGCACATCTACTTCTGCACGACCTCTTAATCGCTGGCTTGTACCCTTGGCAATAATCCTATCTCCTTTGGGTGTAACCAAGTCTTTCTCTGTCCATCTTTTACCTACACTACCACCATCCATGTTACCAAAGTAGTATTTAATTGTTTTATTCATTTCTAAGTGGTACCGCATATACTTTAAATGGTCAATCGCCTGTCCTTGCTCTTCCGATACCCACGCAATGAAGTTTTGGTCGTCTTTACCGGAAAAACATAGTTTATGTAATATAGCTGACTTAGATAGAATAGATTTACCAAAACCCCTAGGTAGGATAATACAGATACGCTCACCGGGTTTGGTAGAGATAAGTCTTTTAGATACGGTATAGTGGCAAGCAGGAGATGCACTCTTGTGCATAAAGTCTTTAGGAAGAAAGGCTCTACCAAAGAATAGTAGGTCTTTATAGGATTTAGCTAATATCTCATCCCGGCGAATCATTTCATCGGGAGGAGGTATTATATTAAACGTCTCTATTGCTGGCTTGTCTTGCTTTTTGACGGGCTTTGCGAGCTTCTCTTTTTCTTTTTTGGTTTTCAAGAGATAGTTTTCGTTTTAAACGTTTGCGGTTTTTGGCCTCTTTGTTGGGCATTTACCATTTCACCTTATCTGCCCAGTATGCAGCAGACATCTTTCCTTTAGCAATATTCTTTCTGTGGCGTGCTTTAAATGATTTACGTCTCATCTTTTGTTTACGAGACTCTCCTGATTTGGGTTTACCAGCAGTTGTGACGCCTTGTTGTCCGAATCGTATTGTTTTTACTTTATCACCAACTTTAGCAACCACAACATGGCTTTTCTTTGGATGGTTTGGTGTACGCTTGGGTTTATTGAACCCACTGACACCGGCTCTAGCTAGTCTTGAATCTTTTTTCTTAGGCATTATGCTTTCCTCACTCTGCGTGCTACTGTCTTAGAGTACTTTGCTTTACCCTTACCTTTAGCAGATGCAGCACGTTTTCTTTTATTGGTAGCTGCTTTTTGGGATGCGGTTAAACTTTTACGCACTTTCTTTGGTAAATAACGTCCACGTTTCTTCTTAGGCTTCTTTTCGTCACCTTTTGTAACGTATCCCCACTCCTGCTTTGTCCATTTAGATAGTTTGTTACTACTAGACTTAGCACCCTTATAGCCTCCACCTGCTTTTTTATAGCGGGCTGTAGCTAATTGTGCTTTACGGGCTGACCACTTACCTGCCGGGCCACCTTTACTACCTGCTTTAACACTAGCAACAATGCGTTTCCACTTTGCTGGCTGTGTCTTTTTAGCAGAAGCCATTATCTACGCCAGCTTTTTTTAGCTGATTGTTGAGATTGTTTACTTAATTCTCCATAATGGTACAGTCTTTTACTGTTGGGGCCGTGTGTCTTGCCACTATGTAATTGACCATTAGGCATCTTATGTAGACCGCCCTTATGTTCTTTACCATCTTTGAAGTAATGTTTTACTCCCATTCCCATACTAACTCCTATTTTTTCTTTTTAACGCGCCCACCTCTACGCATCTTTTTAACAACTCCTCCACCCATCATCTTCTTTTTCTTCTTCTTTGGTGGTCTACCTCTTTTTGAACCGTAAGTTCCTTTACCGTATGGCATACTAACTCCTCGTTAATCGTATTGTATATAGTGCATTACCCCACCGTACACGGTTAGGATAGCGCCATGCTCTCTTATTGAGATGCATTCTCTTCTAATAAGCCCGTTTCAAAGGCTTTTAATTTATCTTTAGAGAAACCAGTGAACTCTTGTATCAACGCTACAGAGTCTGTTTTCTTTTCAGTAGACAGTAATCCGGATATTTTCATTAAAGTTTCTAACGCTCTAAGCTTATCCCCATCTCTAGCATCCGCTTTATCTACTACTGATTTAGCATTTTCTAGTAAATACGTCTTGGTAATACCCAAGTCGTCCATTAATTGTTCTACTTCTTTGTTTACCAATGTTCTTATCCTCGTTTGTCTTAATAAAGCTTTTGACCTGTGTAGAGCATATCTACGGTTTTTGGTCTTATATACACCTAAGTACGCTTCTACTGGGTCTCTACCTAGTGCTATCATCTTAGCAAACAACTTTTCCCTGCTAGTGATGTACTTACTTTCCCTGTATTTTGTAAAGGTATAGATGTCTTTAGCGGGTTCCCCCTCTAGTTTACAATCTTTTTTAGTATAAGCGGTTCCTAGTAAGGTGCGTACATAATCTGTATCTCCCTTGTATTTACCGCTAAACATAACTGCGCGTCTTAATATGCTAAATACCTGACCATCATCGCTAATAGCCCACTCTCCTTCTTGTGCAGTACGCCAGTCTTTGTTTACTTTTTCTTTCTTATGATGTTTTTTAAACTCTTCTTCGTTTTCGTATAAATGATAATCCACCCCTTTAATGGTTTTGATATACATGGATTACGCTTCTGGTGTAAAATTAAAGTCAAACATATCAATAAGCATTGGAATCTCTATTTCATCAATAATAAGTAATATCTCCATCATGTACTGGTGGTCGCCTGTTTCTCTAAACTTTCTCGATAAAGACTTAAGTGTATCAATCGTAGGAGCTAGGTCTAAGATATTATCTGATTGTATAGATTCCATAGCTACATATTACTAATATAGTAATTTTTAAACAAGGTAAAAAAAGTACTTGACAGTTATAGGTCAAAACTAATAAATTGAATTGTCGGTTGAGGCGAGAATAATATTATTATACTATTAATACTATAGTATATATACTATATATACTATTTATACTATATATACTATTTATACTATTTATACTATTTTTAATATAGTAATAATATTACCCGCGATAGTAAGTATAGTACCGCGATTGCAATCCTACCCAAACTTCCAAAAAAATTCTAAAAAATAATATTAATATGGGTGTTCTTCTTTTATTTATCGGATACCACCCCCCCATCGGTTTTAGGTTGAAAAAGTTCAGGTTGAAAAAGTCAATCTCAATCCGCCTAGGTTGTGAAATCTGGTTCAGGTTCCAAATTATTTCTCGAGGGTGATTCAATTATTTTTAAAATATCGGGAACTTTCTGCAATTCTCAGCGTAGCAAAGGGCAGTAGCTCTTTGACAATTTGATTATCACTTGCCCCTTTCGGCACGCCCGTTAGTGGTCAGTGGTATTGAGGCCGTCCCGAGGGACAGCGGTCAATAAACCGTCTATTCAGGCGGTATCCTTGTTAACTAATCTAAAAAAACAACCGCTCTTTATAGAGCAGGAAGGACATATAATATGTCTGAATTTGACAATGCACTAGAGATTCTACAATCTAATAACGGTATCATGAACGGTACGAATAACATAGACGGGGTCGTTCCTGATTTAACCAACGGATTTCAGAATCTAGTAGACGCTATAGAATCTGATAAGATTACAGAACCTGAGACAATTCCTCAGAATGTTAACGGCGGAACGTACGACCCATTTACGAAGATAGAGATTAAGAGATTGTACAATGATGATGGATACACCTCTCATGCTCGTAATATCAGGGTAGAGCGTACCAACGGTGAATATCTTGAGGCGGGTACCGTAGGCCAAAATTACCTGCTTATTCCGAATCAGGATGTTAACGACATATGTTCTGAAATACGGACGGATTCTGGCATGGATTGGGAACACAATAGAATATTCTTTGACGGTAAACGATATAAGAATGTCTATCGTACTGAGTCTTTGCAAAGGACTTTAGACAACGGTGATGTTGCTTATCTTACATTTACTGAGATGAATAGCTATGACGGTTCAAGCCCAGCAGGATTCCGAGTTGATTTCATGATTCTGGTTTGCAAGAATGGTATGATGTCACCAAAGTACGGATGGGGACAGAAATTCCGCCATTCAGTAGCTAACGGTGATTGGCAACAGCAAATCAGGTCTGGAGCTATGGCGCTTACAGGTGAGATGGTTGAGCCTAGGTTAAACACCTTTGCTCAGGCTTGTAATAGATTACACAATCCACTTAGCATGGAGAATCTAAGCGAGATTAGAAAAACCTATATTTCTAAACTTCCTAATCTTAGATATGGTGAAATCTTAACCGATTACCACGCCAAGGAAGGCTCCACAATGTGGGACTTCATGCAGTCGGGCACCAGTACACTATGGCACCGCGACAAAATGACGAATGCTGACTTTGTTAATAACTCAGTATTTGTAGATGGATTACTAGCATACGGTAAAGACAGTAATACAGTCTTAACCGCGTAACCCTAACTAACCTAAATTGGGCTCTAGCTTACCTAGGGCCCAGAAGGGACTAAATTAAACAAGGAAAAAGGGCGTCTGAGAAATCAGGCGTCTTTTTTTTATATAAAATTTATATTATAGAATCAATTCACGTACGTAGTTCTATTTTTTTTATGTAAAACAATTCACGTAAGTAATTCACGTAAGTAGTACAATCTATTTTTATACTATAATTCACGTAGGTAACTGGATTTCACAGTATTATTATTTTTTATAAGCAATTCACGTAGGTAAATATAATTATATCGTGAAATATGGGCTATATTGTGAAATAAAGGGGTAAATGACTAATATTATTAATATTATCTATTATATCTTAATTAGATAGTAAGTAATAGTATTAGTATTAATATTATACTATATATACGATACTCACTAACTTAAACAAGGAATAAAAATATTTATTTTATTTTATGGAACTTTGTTTATCTTTCTACGTATATTTAATTAGAAACCATAAATAAAAGGAACTTAATTATGAAAAAAATTATATCTATTTATTACACTAATTCAGATTGTACGCCAGTTACTTTAAATGATGGCACTAAGGAATATGTAAATAAAAAGCAATTAAACTTTTATGGATTAAAGTCTGAAATTGATAGTAAAGCAGAGAATTTAATTAATAATGATTCTAGCGTAAAAATTAGCCACGCTATTGTTCATTAAAAAAACTTTGGAACTTCTTAGAACTGTAAGCATATAATAACTAAAACCAAAAAGGAAAACTTATGAAACTACACCACACTAAATACAAAGTAAATTACAAGAATTTTATTCTTGATTGTTTAGATGTAGCAGAGCAAATGACACGACAAGAACGCATTGAATACTTGTTTAATCGCTTTAATAATGAATACGGATTTAACATTAAAAGAATGGGTAAGCGTAAAGCGTTAGCTGAGTGGCTAAGTGGTTTGGCAATTCCGATTCCATTCTACAACGCAGATATTATTTCACTAGCTAAAGAAATGGGTTCAGTTGAAGAGGACTTGACAGCTAAGCAAGAAGATAATATTTTAGAAAACTATTGGGATTTCATGGCTAGTATGATTTTACTATTAGAACGTGAAAAGCAATCAGATAGTGAAATTATAGAAACAGCTCTATTTAGACAATACGGATAGGAGATATAAATATATTATGAAATACAGCTTAAATTTGGTAATCAATGGTAAAGGTGGACATAGTACAGGTTCGATTCCTGTTTTAAGCTCTAAGGCACCAATACGAGCCTTAAACAATAAACCTAAACAACTAAAAGGATAAGTAAATGCGATATAGAGAACAATTAGTCTTAACAGACAAGAACACAAATAAGTTTATTTGTATTGTGAATAAAACACCGAGAAGATTTATAAATGATTTAAAAGTATATGACACGATGGATACACTAGCATATATACATGAACCTGTAAAAGAGATTGATTATCACGAAGGATACCATGTAGGATTAGAGAAAGAGCCGTCTAAATCTCACGAGTGGAATATACACATAACAGGAGATAACGGAATAATTACTATGAAACTAACCAAGCATTTCACAACTTGGTCGTAATACAGAAAAGGATAATAAAATGAAAATAAAAACTAATGATATTAAAAAAGGAACTAAAATAAAATCGGTTCAGTTAGGTCTTTCGGTTAGTGGAATAGTGGCAGATAATAAAAAGGGTAATACAAGGCTAGTAAATGTAAAAGGTTCAGAAGTTGGATTATTTGATGAAATAGGGTCTGTTTATGCACACGATATTGTATCTGCAAAAGTAGATGGAATCTGGAAATCTGTAGAACATACTGAGAAGCAATTAAATTTGAAAAGACAGCTAAAATCAATGGGGTGGTAAATAAATTGGAACTTTTAAAAAACCTAAGCGTATAATAAGAAAGAAAAGGAAATGTTATGACTTTAGAAACTACACAAATGTTTAGCTGTAACGATTGCGATACAGAAATAACAATAGATATGGAAATAAGATACAGAACTTATTCAGATGAGGATGGCTATTATTGTTGGAAAGCGACAGAAGAAAAGTTAATTGAGGAATACGAGTGGACTGTTGACAGGGAAGAGGACGAGCATATTTGCGATTCATGTTCACCAGAGAAAGCAGAGGCTTAGTAATGTTGAATGATATAGATATCAATACAAAAAGGCAATACCTAGACCTATTCGATATGGATTCTACATTAACATTTGAGGAGCCAGAAAACCGATACGAAGATTACAGTAGGAAAGAAGGTACAGGTGAGGATATGCGATTATATGAGAAAACAATTAAAGGTCAGTATACATATGGATATACGCATACATTTCCACAGCGATACAAGTTTGAGTTTCGCTTATCGAGTGGAGATGTGAATGGATATCTAAAGGTACCGTTGATTGACAATCAGACCTTAACTATAGATATGAGAGCAAGAGACAAGAGTAAGTATTCAACTTACGATGAAGGATTTTTACCAGATTGGGATAACCTAAAGATAACGACAAGTGGAGTTTACACAACCGACATGGATTCTGTAATCCGATACAAGCGTGGACTAGAGATAGCTTTACATCTCAAGAAGATAGTAGATGTTTGGATAGCGCAGATGATAACAGCCGATATGAATTGGAGCAAAGAGTATCTTGTTAGGGAAGAAAAATAAATGGGAACTTATTAAAAGGATAGGCGTTATAGAGATATGACAACCATAAAAAAACAAATAAAAGAAAGTGAGGTGGGGTAATGAGTGTGAAAGAAGTAATTAAAATGCTTAAACAGAACTACCAAGACGATGATATTATCTTACCTTTTTGGTGGGACTATGAAACAATAAAAGAGTCTATGAAGCGTTCAGGACATAATCTTAGCAACGAAAAGATAAAATCACTAATAAGAACAACCTTTGATGAAATAGAATGTGATGGTTGGTGGAATGATATTGAGTATTTTATGCAAAGTGAGGTGGAGTGATGGATGATATTTTACAATGCGATACCTGTAAAAAAGATGGTTCGTTTGATGATGACGATTTACCTCAGCTTTATTCAATGATTGAATGGGAAAATGGTATGTATTGCGATGATTGTATTCCAAAATGGTGGGCAGAAAAACTAGAAAGAGAGGTGGAGTGATGCGATATATAGTAGAAAAGTGTTTCGTGTGTAATGGTCGTGCATATGTTGAGAAACGCAACATTAAACTACCTTGTTTGATATGCGAAGAAAAAGGACACGAATTCCTAGATAAAAGTACGTGGCACGAAAGAATGTGCGATGATACAAAGTGCAAAGATATTGTGCATAGCGATATAGTTTTTGCTTTTAGAGGAATTGAGTTAAATATATGATGGAAACGATAAAACATTTACTAGGTCTATGTGGAGAACCACACGGCTTACTACACATATTGCTAGGCTTAGGAGGAATCACAGCTCTAATAAACTACATAAGAAACAAGGGGAAAGAATATGGTAGATAAATTTACAACGGACAGGGAAAAGAATCGTAAGAGAATGAAAGATGAGTACCCATACAGGGGAATTTCAGACCCGAAGTACAAAAAGGACAGGAAAAAATTATTTATGGAAAATGGTAATGGTTGGTGGTACCTTCAAGGGGTTATACCATCAGATGAAATCGGTAGACGTAAAGAGGATAAACAAAAATAGACGCAAGAGAGCGTTAAAACACTTCAAGAGGATACTGAATAGGTATTTTATAAAAGGGTGCCGTAAATGTGGCAATACGGACGTTAGAGTGCTAGAATTTGACCACATCAAGGGTAAGAAAGCTAAAACACGAAGGCCAGAAGGGGTAATGAAACTTGTGCGTGATGGATATGCGTGGAAGAAGATACAGAAAGAAATAAATAAGTGTGAAGTGTTATGTCGGAACTGCCACAAGATTAGAACGTATAAACAATTTAACTATTGGAAGGATTTAAAATTTGAGTGTAGAGAATAACTTACAATTTATAGAGGACAATTACCCCGATGTATTGATTGCAAATGGATTCGATGATGCGATTATAGGTATCGCTGAAAGGTATGGGATGAATCCGGTGGTGCTGTACGATAAACATAAGTGTATTAAGATAATGCAAGATAGGGACGGGATGACGGAAGAAGAAGCAATAGAGTTCTTTTATTATAATATAGTGGGTGCCTATATGGGAGAATATACACCTTGTTTTGCAGAAATTTTATAAAAAATAAAAATTGTAAAAAATATATTTACTCTCGTGAAAAAATAATTGGGAACTTTTTGTAACCCTGTGCGTATAAAGGATATGACACACAAACAAAAAAAGGTAATAACTATGACTGAATTAGAAAAAGAACTAACCAATGCTTTAAATAAATTGTACGATAGCGACACACAAAAGATGAAAGACAGGAACGGAAAAGATAAAGTGTACTCAATAAATGG
>VTLG01010247.1_pt1 | contig 11058 bp, 27 predicted proteins | sample 4694571 | NCBI WGS metagenome assembly VTLG01 (sample SAMN12604809, study PRJNA352737) | marine metagenome | biome: ENVO:00000447; feature: ENVO:00000209|ENVO:00000569|ENVO:01000036; material: ENVO:00002151; isolation source: viral sequences binned using virsorter ... | reverse complement strand
GAATACATTGGAAACGGATGTTTGTATCGTTGCTCGTCTAATGATACACCTACCTCGTCTGCAAGAGATGTGTTTTCTACTAGCCTGTCATACACTTCATCAGGTATGAGAGGAGTGCCCTCGACATATGCTTGATTGCAATGCCGTAAATATGTTTCTAATTTTTCATTCATTTGTATATTATATCCGAATTTTAAGGTAAAGTCAAGAACTATTTTTTAAGACTATAAATAAATCTCGTCTAGTATATCTTTAAAGTGTGTCTCTAGTACATCTTTGACTTCTGAGATAGATAATATTTCTACCATTGCTTCAAAGATACCACGACTGTTTTCAAAGTCCAGAGGCATAGCTATGCCGTCCCTCGTGGGCTTCCACTCTTCGTTAAAATCTTGATAATATTTTCTTATATGAAGATACTCTGTATCACGAAAAGTATTTATCATTACAAAGATTTTTTCGTGTTTCTCTTGATTATGATGTATTTCTTTTTCGTATACAGGTGCTGCGTTATGTAACTCTATCATTTCTTAAAATCCTCGCTAAAGGGACAATGGAAGTTACATTTTTAGGTTGTAGCAATCTAAATGAATCAGTATCCCAGCAAAATAATAATACTTGACTATTACTTGGCTTTGCCCTGTTTCTTTTAGACTGTATATATTTGTTATCAAAATCCATAGTACAAACATTATATTTCAGTCTGCGACTATTTTGACTTCGATAAGTGATGATAGCATCGCCTGCATCATCTACATTTTTTATAAAGTCCTCTTTTTTCATTCCGTTTCCTTAGGGTTGTTAATATCTATTAGCGTCCCTTAATGATTCAAATTAAATGGTCTTTATTTTAGATGTAAAAAATCGTGGGAGAGTTACCTCCCCCACTTTCAGGGGTAGTTAATCGTTAAGTTTGTTTAACAACTCAGCAAAATACTTGGCAGCTTTCCCTGTGAGCTTACCAATTATTGCAGCGTCGGGCTCTTGACCCATGTCTGATATTGCGTTTGTGAGTTCTTCCTGAGCAGCGGCGACACTTACTCTACCACCACCAGTTCCTCCACTAGCTTTGACAGCAGGGTTTTTCTTTACATATACTCCTGCTTTTGTTAAAATCATTCTGACACCGTTTGGACTTTGGTCTAACTGTTCGGCAATGCTCTTAACAATTTCCATACTATTTTCGGGAGTTGGTTCCTCACCTACATACATATCAATAGCTTCTTGCTTGGTTTCATCTGTCCATGTAGACATTCGTTTTCTCCTTTTCTTGTAAGACTCTGGTAGACCAGGGCACCAACCCGTTGCTTCCTTCATCTGTAAATAAAATCTATCACTCATTGATAATTTCCTAAATATATAATATATTATACTCACTTTTTAACCGTGAGTCAAGAACTATTTTTTAGTAGCTATAGCCGTAGGTTGTTATATCTTTTAAATATAGTTCAGCAATTATAGTGCGAGTTCGTAATGTATACCAGTTTCTCCAGTCCTCATTTACTTTTAAACTCTCCAAAATTGATGTATCTTTTGGGTGTAAATCTAAATCTTTTAAGTCCTGCTTCCAACTTTCATATCTTATTATGTAGTCACAGTCCTTATATAAATCTGTTTGTTGTTCGGGAGTAAATTTATATATCCACTTATCAAAACCAATATAATTCAGACTAGCATAGTACTCTGATACTGCTCTTTCATAAGGATTTCTTATTACTCCAATTGTTTTAGTTTTACACTTTACGATTAACTTCATCTTGCAACTCCTTTATTCTTTTATATAGTGCATAGATTAAAGCGTTCTGTTCAGCTATTTGTTCTTTTAATGCTTCTAATTGTGTCATGTAAAATGTTTCTTTAATACTTCTAACTTATCTTCTAATGATGATAGTTTCTCTAGCTCTGCGTCTAGTGTTTCTATGATATCTCCGTGTTCAGCAAGTCCTACATGAGAACCTAATAATACTTCAATATTCATAACATGGGCTTCTATACCACCCTCATAAAATTTTATGAGTGCTTTAATTAATCTTTCTTTATAATTATTCATCTTCTTTTCCTAAATATGCAGGTATAAATGCTCTTAAAAATCTTTCCTTATGATTATCATTTAAAATAATATGTATCATAAAGGGTAAAAAAACTAAAGATAATAAGGTAAATACTATACCTCCTAAAAGCCTATACCTATATGCTATGTTATTAGGCTCTAATATACCTATAATTTTCATAGCAGGAAACCATAGGGAATATACTGCCATAAAGACACCACTAACCCAAAAGGATATAATTACACTAAATGTTGTAGATATCGACTCCATATTTCTCAAGATGTTTTAAACTACCTAAGTCATATGCCAGTTGCGTACAGTAACTTCCTGCATATCTTAAATGCGGGAAGAAAGTGTCCGTCAAATCTGTAGTTTCAATAGTGTAGATTAAATACATTCTTGCTCCATACTTTTCGACATAATTCACAGCTTTAGTAATATCTCCTTGACAAGCATAACCAGCATTTGCTGCTTGATGCTCTGGTGTTATTTCTCTTACTATTTTAGCTGGGTAGTTCTTTCTAATTGCCCAGACTACTTCTCCGACTTTGAACTCATCTGCTACACATTGGTCTGGTAGCATAGCTGTTCTTCGTCCTTCGTAGTCACCCTCTGGCAACTTCATGGGAACACCTATCTTCTCAATTATGCTTTTTACAAAAGCAGGAGAACGATACATGCTTGACGCAATACTGGAAACATTTTCTCCAGTAAGGTATCGTTGTACTACAAAACGAATATCATCATCAGTTGCAGGTTTCCCACGCAACTTAGCTTTCATACGACTAGTTCTTTCAATATCTAGTTTATGCTCATCTATTATTTTACCTAGTCTAGTAGTATTGTAAGTAATATTAAGTATAGAACAAGCTTCCTTTTTGGTTATAGGTTTCTCTTGCTCTAGTAACTCAATTACTTTAGCTATATTCGCTTTGGTTAGATTCTCGTGTTTCTTGATTCTCAATTTCTTTTCCTAATAACATTACAGCATAGTGTAATATCTTAAGTAAATCATTGGTATCTTTCCCATTCTTCTTGCCATATCGCTGAGCATACTTTATGATATTTCCTAAGCAAAACCCTTCCCCATGACCTGCGTCGAATATGAACTCCGTTGATTGTATATTTTCCATACTATAATGCTCATGGTATGTGCCAATAATATGGTTTCTTAACATATTTAATGCTGTTTCTTCGTTAAATTTATCTTTCATCTCTCTGTTACAAAAAAGCAAACTTGTACTAGTCTGCCTGTTTCTTTATCATGCCCCCAACCTGCATTAAAAGGGGCGTGCCAATAATCTGCAGGATATATAACTAATCTGTTATATATGTTAGAAATATAACTATGCAACTTGAAGTCCTCTCCCTCGGGGGCATTTCCATACTCCCAAAAATCTTTAAAACCTCCACCTATTGCATAGGAATGTTCCTCATTTTTATATATTTTTCCTGTCTTATCAGACATAAATAATCCAGTACCATGAGTTACTTTAGCATTTGGACTTAAATAACAAATAGAAGCCCATGCCTCTCCATCAAGACTGTTTTTTAATTTTTCAGTTATTTGACTACAATCGTGATGTACCCAATTTACTAATGATACTTTTTCTTTCTTTCCTAAAGTAAAAGCAGTATTACTATTATTAAAAGGAAAATCTATAATTCTTTTTCCTATTATTTTTTCTAATCTATTTTTTACATAGATAAAATTTTCATTTGTAATCTTACCTCTTGTTCGCACACCAGGAAACATTCTTCTACTACCTTTTCTACCTGGGTAGAAGAACTCTTTTAATGCTTGTTCTCTTACTTGGTCAGGCTTTGGGTAGAAGTCATCTACTATGTAAATCATTTTTGAAGTTCTTCAATAACATCTAATCCACCTTCAATCTTTGCAAGGTATTCTTTTTTGTCTGCTAACTGATTTTCAAGAGAGAATATCTCCTGACTAATCTTATCATGTTGCACCTTCAAATTATTTTTTAGCATTTCTGTATGCGACATTGTTTCTAAAGGCTCTTTTGTTATGCCTAGTAATTGGTCTAATTTAATGTCTTTCGCCATGCTTTCTTACTCCATTTCCTAAATGCACTTCACTACCATCAGACTTTCTCATAATAATTTGTCTGAAGTAGTGTTGTTTCTCCATATACTTATCAATCGCTGCTAGTCTATCTTCTTTACTAACACCATCATTGAATGTAAAAGTATACTCTCCTCTTTTTACTTTAATCATTTTGCTGTTATTCTTTGGTCATACCAAGCAAGACCTTCGTCCCACCAGTAGGGTTTATCCCTGTGTGACCACTTGGCGAATGTCGCCTTGTCCGTATGATAGTAAAGTCTATAACTACCAATAACATCTTCTGCGTCTTTTAGTTCATCTGGCATTGCCATACCAAATGCTGTCTGTCCAAGACGAGGTGTATTTTTAAGTTCGGGTAGTTTATTTATTACTTCTACTACTGACTTATGTTGTTTGCCATAGCGATAATGATACTCGTCATTCAAAGCATTGGCATAACAATGAACCCACTCAAAATTATCAAGGGAAGACCTTGTCCATATCGTACACGGGTGATTATACATCATCGGTAGATATTGACACAAAGGTCTTTCCTCGAGGGGTAAATCTTTTATCTTTGCTTTGTGTTCATTCAGAATTTTACTTTCTTCTTTGTTCAAAGCTCTAGGAACAAACCCTAGAACATGGTCAACCCAAACAGTCGTGCACATTAGCTGTGCTGCTTCGAGTGGCATTTTTACTATGTGTTTATCCACATGGTATTCTGCACACTTGTCTAAATCTTCATCTAAATAAAATAAATTCATCTAATCCAGCACTTGTATCCTGTGCACTCCTCTAGTGGTTCGTCACAATACTCGCACAGTTCTTCCTCATCTTTTGGAAGTAACTGCACACTAAACATTGCACACCCACTTGTTGGGTTATTAAATTTGTCTTGTTGTTCTTTAAGTTTTTCCATAATATATATTATACACAAATTTTAATCTGTTGTCAAGAACTATTTTTTCTGTCCATCTTGACCAGCTGTTGGGGCTTTGTGTGTTCCAGCATATAAACCAAACCAAGCTGCGCCTGCTCCGACTAATACTGAAATTAAACCTGATTGTTCTAATGATGGCTCGGGTAAATCCATAAACCACATTGTTGCAAAGTATAATAAGAAAATATATACACTTAGAAACAATCTTGGGAATATTCTCCAACTATCAACCATTTGTGCTAAAAATATCCACTTCTGATAAGGGTTAACATTGTTTATATCTTCTAACTCTCTTATCCTATCTTTGAGTTCAGACTTCTCTTGCAATAATGCCATAAACTTATTAAGGTCTATCTCAACTTCGTTTCTGTCCATATCGCCTGAGAACTGACCCATGTTATTCATGTTTGCCATACTTCTCTCCTACGGCTTCCAATCATACCAATCATTTCTTCCACTATATGCAGGAGGTTCCCTGAAGTGAAAACTAATTGATATTCTTGGACTTAGAGTATCTACTCTATGATATTTCCCTCTCGGGATATATAATAAATCGCCCTCATCTAACTCAAATACTTCTTCAAGCGTTGCGTCTTCGGGACGAAAATGCTGATTATCTTTACTAAACTCTTTGTATATATACCAGCGTATTTTTCCTGATACATGAAACAAAAAGTTATCTGTACTATCAGCATGGATAGGAAAGCATTTTGCATCTTTTTGATTACTACAATAGATGTTTGCTTGTCCTATTCCATAAAACTTTTCAAATTCTTGGCACTGTTTCCACATGGTTTCATTTAGAAACTCACTCAATGTCAAAATAAAACTACTACCACTTTTCCACAATTTGTAGATTTCTTCTCTACTTTTCTTTTCTGGTGATTTCTTTTTACACCATTTATCTCCGTTTGGTAGCACTATCTGTAGTTGTGGAGTTCTATCCCAACTACCTATGTTCACTTGATTTAGATAGTTATCGAACTGTTCCCAACTAAAATGTTTATTAAATTTAGGTTTATCTGATTTAATAACAAAATGTCTTTTACCTTTATACTTGTTGAGAAAGTTTTGCATACCAACAGGTTTTATTAGTTCTTCAAATGGAATTGACAATTTTTGCTAACCTCCACCACTCTCTCATTAAATCTTGTCTAGGGTGTGTTGCTTTCGCATGAGGTGTATACTTGGGGTGCCAAGGTTGGTAACTCAATGCTGTTAAATGCAACTGCCATATATGGTCTAACTCAAACTGCTTTCTTCCTTTCCAACGAGAAGCTTCTTGTCCTTTTTGTAAAGGGGCAGAAGGGTCAGTTCCATCAAAACTATTCCACCTAGGGTCTAGCTCTTTTACTAACTTATATGTCTTTTCTTTATGTGGACTTCCTAACTTTCTCATAACTTCCCACTTGTAAGAAATACCTTTCCATGTTTTTATTTTATCTATTGGGTCTACAAAATCTTTTGCTCTTTCACAATCTATTAAGAGAACACTATCACACCAAAAACCTCTTGGATAACCTAACTCTCTACCTCTGGTTCCATTATCTTGCAACTCGTCCCAAACCATTCCAAAAGGTTTGCACTCTAAATCAGTATCAAATAATGCTCCAATATCTCTAAAGTTTATCATATCAACATCAGTGTATAATGCCCTACCTTTAAAATTCATTAGATGAGGTATTGCATATCGATAGCAAGTAAAAGGAGTACCCCAGGAACTTCTATTCCACCCTTCGCCCATCGTTTCTGGACTTAACCAAGTTATATTTATTTTTCTTTTTGTATTTTTAAATAAGGTATACAAGTATATTCTAGCTGCTTTCTCATCATGCTTACCACCTGACCCAATAAATAAATTAACTGTAGGTTGCATAAAACATCTCCTGTCCTTCTTTTATATGAATACAATGTCCCCATATGTTTCCCACTAGTTTGCCTGAGCCTTTACGAATCATAGTAGGTGTTATCTTCCTATCTTTATAATTATATAAAGCATAATCATATATTGCTAAACTCATTACTAAAGTTGGCAACTCTTTACAAGTCATAACTCTTAAATCACTATCTAATGAGAAAATTATTGTAGGACTTTTGCTAGGTATGTGTATTCCTTTCTGTGTTCCTTTTACATACACAAAAGTATCTAGGGTTTCTTTCCACCCTATATCTTTTGCTAATCCATTTAAATGATTGTGTATTTCATCACGGTGGTCGTGATAATAAGGAAAACTACTTTCGTAGTCACTTAGATTTGGTGATTTTGAATATAACTCAAATGTATCACACCATGGAAAGATTCTAGTTGCCATGTAGATACCGTGAGCATTTATTTCATCACGCATATTATACATAAATTTATCTACTTTAATATGCATGGCACTGTCCTCTTAGAAATCCTACTACTATGTCTCGTCTACCCCATTTTAGTGGTGTGCTTTCATGTTCGTGTATGCTTGTAAATATGGTAAGACTTCCTTTCTTTTTCATTGTTTTAAATCTATGTCTAAAATCTTCTCTTACTTTCATTACATCTGGTGGAAAATTAGAATCCATAAATACATCTGGAACTGTATAACTCTCTACTATTTCTAAATCTCCACCTCCATAGTTAGAACTATCACTAAGTTGTATGCTAATACTTATTTTTCTAGCACTTTTTCTTTTGTGTATATCTTCTAAACATGGTCTATAATCTCTATGAGGTCTAAAAAACATACCTTTTTCATCATATCTTACCATGTTTATTTCATGTCTTTTTCTTTCATCAAACAAATGGAAGTTGTATGTTTTACTATTGTATAAATTTACATACTTCATAAGTCTGTTATAGAAAGGAAAGTTTATTTGTTTTCTTTTTCTACAATGTCTTATCTTTGTATTATAACCTGAAAATCTAGTTCCAGCAAAAAACCATTCTGCTTTTTCGTTTAGAGTGTATAGAGTTTTGATTTCTTCATCTGTTAAAAAAGTTGGTACATGACCAACAAAATCTGACTCTTTGTGTTTACTTACTAATAGTTTAGTGCTTCCTTGTATCTCCTCGCCCACTCTATGTCCTCTGCTATTACACAAGAAATCATATCGTATTTTAACTTTCTTGCGATGGTTATTGTTTCGTTTCCTGCGTATGCTAGAAATGGAAAACTTTTTAACCATGTTTGCATACAGTCTTTTCTCTCGTCTTTTATTTGCATATAATGTCCATATATGTTTGGCACTAATACAATTGGTTTTTCTAACCCTTCTTCTACTATCTTGTCTAGGTTTTGTTGCTTAAACCTATCATGCTTCCTTACAGAACATATTTTACTTATGTCTACTGTAATTGGAAGTTGTTCTGTTTGTTTTATTTTTACTACGCTAGTGTCATTCGCCACTAGCTTTGTCGGTTGACTCTCGTCCAAATTTTTTCTCCAAATTTTCTATTCTCTTTATCAAGTCAGGGTAAGCATCAAACTCATGTAGTTCTTTACATGGGTGAGAGTCTTTCTCTAACTTGTCTACCCTTTCTTCTAGTTCTTCTAACCATTCTTCATTTTCTTCAAAACGGTCTTGTGCTGGTTCATGCTTTTCAAACCAATCGGAGTGTTTATTCATCACTCGTCTCCATTGAAGCATTTCCCAGAACTTACTAAGCATTTTCTACTATCTCTAGTGCTTTATTCCATTCGCTAGAATTATAACTTGGTATTGCTACCTCTAATACAAATCTAGGTTTTGCACTTCTGTTTCTATCAGATAACCACTGGTCGCCGTCCATAGTTCCTGCAATTACTGTCCAACCAGTATTGTCAGGTATGTATGACCACTTACCACCTTCTACCCAATTAGTAAAACCTACTCCTGCATTGTGAATAAATCTAATAAAGTTCTTAGGTTTACCACTATTACAGTTCCAACTACTCCAACCCCACTCTGGTGGTTGAACTAATATTTCATCATAATACCAGTTAGTAGTATTTGTTTCTAAATTAAAAGAACCTAGTAATGTTTTCTTTCTGTCTTTCCACTCCCTACTAAAATCTCTGTAAGCATAATCTAAACAATTATCTTCTTCTTTTGAAGGGTTGGTATCTTTCATTAGTTCTCTCAATCTTTGTAATGAAATATTTGGTAATGGTTGATTTTTATATGTTGCTATCTGTTGATATGCAACTTCAGCCAAACCATTTAGTTTTGTTTGTAAATTACTGTTTTGTATTGTTAGAGTCTTCACTATTTAAATCCGCTGTCGTGACCTTTCGGTAATACACTACGACATCTTTGAGTTCTGTAATATATCTTTTTAACTCTTGCATATTGTATGCCATTGTTTCATAGTCTGGTATGGTCATAGCGAGAAAGACTAACTCTCCCTCTTGTGCTTCTATAATTGCAAACTGTTCTTCATAGTTCTCTGGTGTAATAGTTAGCCATTGAACTTCTCTTAAATCTATCTCCCTAGGCATGACAGGTTGAACTATTGTTCTCTCTATCGGTTTTGCACTAACTTCTATCTGTTTAGTCGGGAGTAGACTGCAGTTGGAGACCATCATCGAGGTCATCAACAATAGTGCTGAGCTTTTCGATGTCTTCCATAATATGTTTTGTTCCATTGTTTATCTTCCTTTGCATCTCTACTGGGTCACCCATAATTTTTGCACTTAACTCGTAGTTTCTTATAAACTCAGAGTATCTATTGAGTTCCCTTTGTGCCTGTTGACTTTTAACAGTCATTTCATTTAATTGTGTCGATTGTAAAGCAAAATCACTTTGTAATGTAGCGATTGCTTCCTCTTGTGTTTGGATTGCTACTTCTAGCTTCGCGTTGTTTTCTTTTAATACTCCGTTCTCATTCCATAAATAGTATGAAAGTCCTCCTAATACTAAAAGAAGTGCTAATAAGAATTGTTGCATTACAGCTCCTCTATCTTATAATTAAGTCCCTCTGCTCCTCGTATTTCTACTATCTCACCTTCGGAGGTTTTGAACTTTAAATACTTGTCCTGTTTATAATAGAACTTTTTTACTGTGAATACAGTATCATCAGCATCGCCATAAATCGCATTATAACTAACTGTTAGTCGGTAATAAGTCGTCCATAGACTACTTAACCATGCCCACCATTCACTCATTACTTGCCCTCAAACATATCTGCTTCTGCTTGTCTGCGTCTAGTAAGTCCTTCTAAAACTTTACCACCTGCTTTGTTCCACCTTTTGATTTGAGCAGGGACTCCAGCATAGTCGCCAGAGTTGAGAACTTTCAACATAGTTGATGATGTGAGATTACCATTACCGAGATTATACACCCAACTGACTAGTGCATCGAATTGATTTTGAGATAGTGGAACCGTTACAGCTGTACTCACATAGTTTTCGTACTCCTCTAACTCAACCTCTAGCATATGATTTGCATGGCTTTCTGACCATTGGTCACCAGGCTGCACTCCTTTTGTATGTCCATATCCTATTGTCCATACACCAGCTGCGCACTGATATGCTTCTAATTCACACCCTTCAAAGTGCTTGATTAAATCTATTCCATATTGTGATGTTTTCATATATTCTCCTATGAGTGAGGGGTTTTCACTCGTGAGAAACACCCCTCGAAACCTTGACAGTCTATGTTAGTGCTAATACACTGTGAGCAATTACACTACCAAATCCAACTATAATAATTGTATTCATAATGTAACTACACATTGAACCATCACTACATATTCCGTCACGAAAGTTACGGATTAATTCCATTTAATTTATCTCCAAGATTTTCCTCTTAGAATTTGGAGTTCGTGACAGAGTGATTGTCAGTAGTCCGTCTTGTAGATTAACTTCATCTACTTGTAAGTCAGCGTTAAGAATAAATCTTCGTTCAAAAGACTTTAGACTTAATCCTTGATGAACAAAGCGTTCCTCTCCGACTAGTTTGTGTTCTTTCTTACCCTTTAACTGGAGTTCCTCGCCATCAGCGATTATCTCTAGTTCTTCTTTCTTCCAACCTGGCACGGCAAT
>VTLG01005572.1_pt1 | contig 11059 bp, 3 predicted proteins | sample 4694571 | NCBI WGS metagenome assembly VTLG01 (sample SAMN12604809, study PRJNA352737) | marine metagenome | biome: ENVO:00000447; feature: ENVO:00000209|ENVO:00000569|ENVO:01000036; material: ENVO:00002151; isolation source: viral sequences binned using virsorter ... | reverse complement strand
AAGAATTACCTGCTATAAATCAAATACTGGCGTCGGTGGGTCAAGCGCCTGTAACCACCCTCGATCAAACCAACCCTGACGTTGCGATTGCATACGACACATTGTTGCAGGTTTCAAGAGAAGTTCAATCAGAAGGATGGACTTTTAATAGAGAAGAGCATTATGAAATAACACCCAATACAGATGATGAAATATTAATACCAAACAACATACTTCAACTAGACTTAACACGTAACGGTTATAGTCATAATAAAGATGTTATACGTAGATCCGGAAAATTATATGATAAACATAACCACACCTATAAATGGAAAGATGGTTCTGTAGAATGTGATATAGTTTGGTTCTTTGATTGGGTAGATTTACCTGGACCTTTCCAAGATTATATTACTGCCAGAGCTGCCGCTATAGTTTCTAGTAGGATTGTAGGAGATGGTAATCAATACCAAATGTTACAACAACAAGAAGCATTCCAACGTTCAGTTATGTTAGAGTATGAATGTAATCAAGGTGATCATACATTCTTCGGAACTTCCCAAAATTATCCAGATACTTATCAAGGGTATCAACCTTACCAAGCTTTAAGAAGATAATGGCAGCTATTACTCAACGAGTTGACAATTACCTTGGCGGTGTGTCAAGGCAATCAGACGATAAAAAATTACCAGGTCAAGTCCGCGAGTGTCTTAACGCTTATCCTGATCCCACCTTTGGATTAACTAAAAGACCTGGCTTGAAATGGATTGAAAATTTAGCTACAGGTACAACCCACGATGCTTCAAAATGGGTTTTTATTCACAGAGATGATGATGAAAAATATGTAGGATGTATTAAACCTGCTAGTGTTGCGGTTACTACTAACGGAACTGGTAGTGGTACTGCTGGTACTTATACTAACGTAGCTATAGCATCTACAACTGGTTCCGGTACAGGAATGACAGTAGATGTTGTTATAGCTGGGGGTGTTGCAACTTCTATAACTATTAATGCTGTAGGTATAGGTTACTCTCATGGTGATGATATTACTATAGCTAAAGCTAATGTAGGTAACACATCTGCAGATGTAGTAGGTGATATAACTTTAGGTGATCTAGATATATGGAACGCTGCTGATGGTTCAGTTTGTACAGTTACTTATGGTACTGATGCAAGAGATTATTTATCAGGAGCTAGAACTAATTATGATATCCTTACTATACAAGATACCTCTATTATAACAAATAATTTAATAGTTACTGATAAACTTGCTAACCCTTCATTCACAGCAAATGTAAAAGCTACGCTTGCTTTAAATGGTTTAGTTGCAGGATCAAAATTTAATGTAACTTTCACTATTAGTGGTACAGATCATAGTATTGCTGAAGTTACTGCAGCTGATGATGCTACATATGAAGATGTATTATCTGCTTTAAAGACTGCGATAGAGACAAAGAGTACTAATAGTAGCTTAGGGTTGACAGTAACTAAATATAAAACAACACTTAAGGTAACTAAAGCATCAGCTTTTACTGTATCTGGTAGAGGTGGTGCAGCTAATGATAAACTATTTGTCTTCCAAGATCAAGTACCTAATGTAACTGATTTACCTACACATTCTTATCATGATCATGTAGTAAAAATTATTAATACTGCGTCCGCTGATTCATCTTATTTTGCTAAATTTATAGCAGATAACGGTGTATCAGGTGCAGGTTTCTGGGAAGAAACTATTGATCCTGCAGTATCAACAGGATTAGATGCTGCTACAATGCCTCATGAATTAGTTAACACTGCTAAGAATCAATTTACATTTAGAAAAATTACGTGGACTTCACGTTTAGTAGGTGATGATTCAACTAACGATCATCCGTCCTTTGTTGGGACAAAAATTAAACAGAGCTTTTTCCATAGTAATAGGCTAGGATTCCTATCAGGAGATAATGTAATACTAAGTAGATCAGGTGAATTTTTTAATTTCTATAATATTTCAGCACAAGTTCAAGCACCTTCTGATCCAGTTGATTTAAGAGCAGCTACTATTAGGCCTGCTGTTTTACATGGTGTTCTGCCTACTACACAAGGTTTAGTATTATTTAGTAAGAACCAACAGTTTTTGATGTCATCTGCTGATGGTATCTTGACTCCTACAACAACTTCTATTAAAGCTATTTCTAACTTTGAGATGGCAACAGATGTTGAACCTATTGATATGGGTACGAACATTAACTTCATAAATAAAACTGCTAGTTACACTAGAGTTTTCGGTATGGTCACACGTGGACAAGAAGAAAACCCACAGATATTAGACGTTGGAAGAGTTGTTAATGAATGGATACCAGCAACAATAGATACTTTAGTTGGTAGTCCTCAGAACCAATTCATAGCTTTATCAAGCCAAAGTTCGGATACAGTATATTTATATAGAACTTATTCTGATGGTCAAAAATTAGTAGTTCAATCTTGGTTTAGATGGAAACTTTGTGGTACAGTACAAACTATTGCAGTAGACTCAGATGAATTATTTGCTGTTACAAAGCAAGGTTCTCAATTCACTTTAAGTAAAGCTAACCTAAGTCAAAGCCCTGATGATGCTATCATTGTTAGTAACCAAGGTAACAAGGTTAACCCTTGTATGGATCTATATGCTCCTGCTAAAAGTGTAGCATATCAAAGTGTACAAACACTTACAATAACAGCTGGAGGATCTGGATATACATCTGCTCCTACAGTTACGATTACTGGATCAGGTACAGGACCAGGTGCTGGTACACCAGGAAGTGGTGCAACAGCTACTGCTACAGTATCAGGAGGTGCTGTCACAGCTCTCACATTAACCAATGGTGGTAGTGCATATCAGAATGGTGCTGTCGTTACATTCAGTGGAGGAGGTGGTAGTGGTGCTACTGCAACAGCTGCTGTGTTAGATGGTACTAAATGTTATATAGAATATGAGAATGTAACTACACTTACACCTGTTATAATAGTTGGTGGTAGTACAGCAACAGGTCAATTTATTGAATCTGGATTTACTCTTACACCAGATATAGGATCTGATGGTGTTGGTACATACTTCATTGTTCCTAGAAAAGATCTTACTAGTGTAGCAAGTGATGTGTATACTGGTTGGAAATACGATCTGGATGTTGAATTACCTAAGACTTATTACTACTTAGATACTCGTGAAGGTAAAACAGATTTCACTGCAGTAGTGACAGTAGCTAGAATGAAATTTGCTGTAGGATTATCTGGAGTTATGTCATTTAAATTAAAATCTATTGGAACTTTACAAGGTAGTAAGTCATACACAGGTGATGGTAGTACGAGGGATTTCTCATGGATTGAGGATGATATAGAATATATTGATAGAGATCAAATAAAAGTAAAAATAAATAACGTTATCCAACAAACAACTGACTTCTCATTTGTAAATGATACTACAATTAACATAGGAACAGCACCTGCAAATGGAGCTGATATACTAATTTATCTTGATGAATGGTATAACTTAAACCCAACTGCAGAAGCAAATACATATTTGGCTAACGATATTGCATTATCAGAACAGTCTGTCTTCAGTATACCTATACATCAAAAGACAGATAACTTCCAACTTAGAGTCTGGAACGACTCACCATTCCCTGTTTCTTTAAATTCTATGATGTGGGAAGGGAATTATACACCACGTTATTATAGGAGAGCTTAACATATGTTTGATGAACCACAGATAGGTTTACCGGGTTCTCATAATCCATTAAACAGAATAGCACAAGAATCAGGGTTAGTGCATAGTCTTGAACCTATTACAGCTGGATTAATGATTGGAGGGACCATCCTTTCAGGGATTATGGGACATGCCAGTCAAGCAGAACAAGACCGAAAACAAGAACAGCGTCGAGCAGATGCCCATGCACATTATAATAAGTATGCTAAAAAGCAAGATAAGTTTAATAAAAAGCTTTGGCAATATGATAAACAGAAATTAAAACAGAATTATAAATTTTTAAAAGAAGAAGCAGCTATAAGAAGGCAGAATGAGGCGGCTAATGCTCAGTATGCAGATTCAGTAAATACTCAGAAATGGGCTTATGATTTAATGATCCGTAATTCGGAACAAATAGCATTAAATCAACAGTATGCTAAGTCAAATAAATTATACGTAGAGCAATTAGATGTAAATGCTGAAACTGCACACAGAGCTGCTTCTAAAGAATATAATAGACTTGAAGAAGCAGAAGTTAAACATGCATTTGATAGCCAAGAATTAGAGTTACAGACTTTATTAAAATATGAAACTATAAAATCTAAAGGTCGTCAAGGTAAAAGTGTACTTAAATCACAACAAGCAGTCATGGCTCAACGTGGTAGAAGTGCTGCAGTTTTAATAGAATCGCTAACTAGTTCTGGACGTGATATATCTGCTACATTAGAAGACATAGCAGCTGATCAAAATAATGCTGATATACAAGCATTTGCTCAGAAGATGTTAAAACCTGGTTCAATTCCAATAAGACCTATACCTCCAAGAACACCTGTTCCTGTAATTCAAGATCCTAAGAAACCTAATAAATACGACTACGGTCCTAAACCTATGAAGGTATTTAAGAAAGAAGATCTTCATAAAAAGCATAAGAAGGCGGCCAAGAAGTTTATGAAGAAAGTGAAGGGTGGACTACTTGGAGGAATAAGTATCTTCTAAGTTTTAATACTGGATAAACTATTTACCTATATAAACTATGCAACAATTACAACAAGAAAAATATAAAGGCTCAGCATCTAAAGGAGCCTTTAAACAGGTAGATATTGGAGCTTCAGCTGCATTAAGGCAGATGCAAAACCAAGTAAATCCTGTACTAAACGCTCATAAAAGAAATGCAGAAGCAGTCTATGCTGTCCAAAATAGGCATTTAAGTACAAAACAACGTGCGCAATCTATTACGAGAGATAGTAAAAAAAAAGTACATGAATATGACTTACAAAAATTAGATAATGTTAGAAAGTGGAATGCACATGCAGGTCAGACTTTAGGTCAATATGCTAGTGAAGGTTATAATGAAATAATGGGTCAAGCCATTGAGATGTCTGCTTTCTCTAAATGGTCACAGACTCTTGTAGATGTTGGTATAACACTTGCAAAGCTTGGTGTTGGTCAATATCAGAAAAATCAGGCAGCTGCACAAACTAGTTCTGCAAACAGTTCGACAATTAATAGTTGGCAGCATCAGGATAGTACTATTGAGGCTCGTATTGCAGCAAACACTGGGCAAAATCCAGGACAAATACATGCAGCATTACCACCTGTCACAGAATCTAATATAGATCCTACACAAAGTCTAACATCGATTATTAGAAATGATCAACTGAATGCATTAAAAACACCGAATCCAGGTAATCCCTCCGGCCAATTAGTACCAAATAATGTAGCATCTCAGAACTCACTAGTTGTTAATAATACTAGTTTACCGCATGCTCTTGAAAAAAATCAAATTTTAACAAAGCAATCGATACATGGCATAAGAGATAAATATAATGAGTACTATAAAAATCTTAAACTTTCTCAACAAGGCCTAAAGCTTGATGCTGATTTCTACATGACTGAGGCAGAGATCATTAAACAAGCTGGATACATGGTTGCTAACGAGTTTGATATTCTTGATGATGCTACTGATGCAGGTAGATTTGTACAACAGAAGTTAATAGATGACGTTACTCGTAAGCTTAGGCTTAATAGTGATGCTCAGTTTAAAGCAGTACAAGGTGCTTTAATAAAGCATACGGATGATGTTACTAAAACAGCAAAAGATTCAGCTGAGCCACTTAAAGCACTTTGGAATAACGTATTAGTTGCAACTTCAAAAGGTAGTCATGTAGTAAATCCTGATACGCAGACAGGTTATAACTATAATGGTGGTCAAGCAGATTTTATTGATCGGCAAGTTAAGACTCTTATAGCAGATGGTCAGCATGAATTAGCTGAACAATATCTTACAACAGACGGTGTCGCTACAAATTTAGGTGGGAAACCAGCAGGCGGCAGCCTTTTAGATCAACACCCGAAACTGCAAGAAATGTGGTCTAATTATAAAAACCGTGATGAAACAATTAAATCTAACCTAAATAGGCTTGAAGATGAAAGATTAGGTAGGATAGAAGTTGATAATCTAAAATTATCAGGAGAAGCAAAACCAGGTACACCTGAGTATGAAGGAAGCCTTGCACAAGCTGTAGACATTTCTAAAAATACTCCAGGAGGTAAAAGACAATTAATAAAGTGGTTTGATGAAAGAATACTTAATGCCCCAGCCTCTGCAAAAGATGATATAGAGTATTTAGCATTTTTAAATACTAGTGATACAAAATATTTAAATGATGCAAAGTATAGTGAATACTTATCCAGATCAGGTCAATACGAAAGACTTATAAAAGAGAATGAGTTGTTGTCTGGCGAAGAAAAAAGAGAACATGCTGAGAATTATCTATCATTCGGTAGGGAAGTAAGAGGTACTGATTTTAATTACAACGAACAAAGAGGTACAATGGCCTCTGCTGCTGCTAAATTATTGGGCCAAGAAAGTGTATATAATGCAGGTAAAAAAGTTAATACACTTAGGGAAAAAGTTAATGAAGGAATGGCTCTTTATAAGCGTAGGGTTCTAGAGAATTACAATGACGGTGACGGTATGGAAATAGGTGAAGCTGTTAGACGAGCTTGGACTGATACTATGGATGAGTTGAATGAGGGGAAGGGTATATTTAGAGTAACATCCGCAAGTGCTAAAACTAATAATGTTGCAGAATTTGCAGATGTAAGAATACAAGAAGGTAGAGGTAATCTCAACCCTAATCTGGTAGCCAAAAACTTATTAAAATACTACAACCCTAATCCCACTACAGGTCAATATACAGAACCTTTGGATTTTATAAGAAATCCTGGACAGTATGGACAAACAGCACCAATAACTAATATAGATGATACTAAAGCTCAAGTAGAAAGTTATCGTCAAGGTCATGTTACATTAACAAGGGATCAAAGTATAATTTTTAATGAACTAAATAGGTATTTAGACGAACCTGTAACAGCACAAGAATTTTGGGAAGCTTTAGCTCAAGGCCAAGGTTTTGATATAAGTGGTGGTCAACCTGATCAGATTGAGTTTACTGTTAGCCCAACTGTTAAAGGTTTAGCAGGTGTAGGTTATAAAAAATTAGCAAAATGGGTTAATGTAAATCCTAGTAATGTAGCTCGTGGTAAACTTGAAGCACTGACAGCAGCTTTATGGCCAAACCAACCGAAAGGTAGTAGACAGATTGTAAGTCCAGTTCTTTTGAAAAGGCAACAATTGAGAGAACAGTGGAGACTTAACCCAAGGTTTAATAATGAAGATCTTAGTGAAGATCAACAAGATATACTTTCATTCTTACCAGGAATAAATAATCTGATTAAACCTCATGAAACTCAAATAGCCGCAATAGACAGAGGCAGAGAAGTACACATACCACGAGAAGAGTGGAGAAATGTTGCTGAATCAGATGATGTTACCTTAGTCTCCTTCACAGATTTAGACTATCCACAATTTGGCTTTAGTGCCAGGAGTTATGCATAATGGAAGAAGAAACTAATTTAGTTGAAGGCTCTAATTGGGGTGATTCTGGTGGCTCTTCTGGTCTTTATGAGAGTCCAACAGAACAACAGATACAACAATCTGGTGAACTACCGATCATCGATACTAATCAATTAGCTGAGCAACAAACTGGTAACATAGTCTCAGGTGCAGTAGATACTGTTAAAAACACAGCAGGTGCTATTCATGGTTTTATAACAGGTGATAAGCACAAAGATCTATATGCTTGGAGAGATATGCCACCAGGTCCTGAAAGAGAGGCTGCTAGAGATAGCTATTTTCAGAAATACTATGGAGGATCTTATGAGCAATATAAAGATTACAACTTACTTGAAAAATTAGGTGCTGGTTGGAAAAATGATGCGATAAGTTCATCTTCATTAGGAGGTGCAGTAGGTTTAAGTTTACTTGATTTACCTATGGATCTTGTTGGTCTATTACCAGGTGGTGCTAAAATAGATGATGGTTGGGATCGAGCAACTGCTTACTCAAATCCAGGGTTACAAAGTGTTAGAAATCTTGCAGGTATTGTAATACCAACCCTTATGGGTACTGGTGCAATTTCAAAAGGTTTGACAACCATGAATGCTTCAACACAAGTACCTTGGGTAACTAAAGCATTAACCAATGTAGGTGCTTATAGTGCATTAGATGCAGCTATAATAGGTGTTAGTGATCAAGGGGAAGAAGATACTGCTGCAAGAGCACTGGTGGATTTCTTTCCTAATGTATTTGGTCCAGATGGATCAGTACCATTACCAGAATTTATAGTTACTTTAGATGGTGACAGCCCAGCAGTTCGTAGAGAAAAGAATATTTGGGAATCAAGTATGATTGCTCTTCCTACTAATTTATTAGGGTATTACTTACAAGCTGGTAAACCTCTGTTAAAGTGGTTTAAACCTCTAGATAAAGTAGCTGATCAGTATAAAAATGCTGCAATTTCTACAGCTGCTGATGATGATTTATTAATTAGAATTCAAGAAGTTGATCAAATACTTAAAGGTAAAGTAAGTAAAGAAGAGAGAAATATACTCTTTGCACAAAGACAGGAGCTTGTTGATAAGGCTAAAAGTCATGGTGATTTAGAGGATTACATAAAAAATGCTGAAACATCAAAACTAAGGGAAAACGATATTGCTGGTGAACAGAAATTAGCCAATAATCATGATCCAGAATTAGATATTGATCCTGATGTAAACCCAACTTTCTATAACGATGGTAATAGAGCACGTCAATCAGTACCACCAGGTAATGTAGCACGTAACATGGCTGATACTACAGCTATTAAAAAAGGCGATGTAGTTGGAAGCCCTGCACCTCTTATTACTCAATCGATGAAAAAAAGAGCTTTAAGAGTTAATAATACATCTCGTGAGATTGTAGAAGAAGTCGCTAAACAAGCAAGAGATACTGGTAATTTTGGTGCATTAGTTGATGGAGTTGCGTATAATAGAAAACAAATGGGTGAAGAGGCTTGGAAAATTTATAGAAGTATAATCCATGCTGATAGTCTAGATGAAGTTAAGAATTTATTTCTATCTAACAAACGTACACTTGAGTTAGCTGAAACTGTCTTTGCTAATATTGAAGCTGGCGGAAAGTTTGCAGGTATTGTTGCAGAAAATGAAGCCACAGGAGGAGCTCTAGCAGCTCTAAAGGACTTAACTGATAGATACATAGGCCAAGGTATAATGCAAAGCTCTGCGAGGGTTATGGATACCTTAGGAAGAGAAACTGCAGATATGTCTAGAGCTATCAGAGAATTAGCACCTAATGTTGATGAGGATCGTGTTACGGGTCTAATCTTGGAAAAGATGGAATATCTTATGCAAGAAGTAGGCCTTAATAAATATATTAAAGGTTGGCAAGTAAAACAGTATGATAGATGGTACAGCATGTTAGAAGCTGCTGATGATCCTAATGCTGTATTACAAACGCTTAAAGAAGAATTCTTAGAATTTGAAACTAGAAATGCTACAAAATCTCAAAAGTGGATTCAAGAACTTAGACGATTACAAGATGAAAACCCAGCAGCATTAAGACCTCTTATACAAGCATTTGAAAATACTAATGGTGATGTAGATACATTAGAGAAATTAATGATTTGGGCTAGGAATGAAGTAACTCCTATGGGGTTACTAGCAAGTCCTACTCCTAATCAATTAAACAAATTTGCTCAAGGACTTTGGGCTGTAGGATATAACAATATCTTATCAGGTCTTGCCGCTGGTAGAGCTATTTTAGGTAATACATATGGTATTATAAGTAAACCATTAGTAGCTTTTGGTGGTGCCACTATAGAAGGAATAACTAAAGGTGGTGATTGGAATAAATTGAAAAGGTCCATGTATTATTACGGTGGTGTTGGTGAAACTAATCGTCGTATTTTAAAAGAGTCCTGGACTGCAATGAAGAAAGTTTGGAAAGATCCTGATGCAATGATCGCTGCAAGACGTACAGATATGCTCCAAGCTAATACTGTAGATTGGGATGTACTAGAAGGTGTTAGAGAGCAATGGCTTCAAGAAGGCAATTGGGGTCGTGTATTCCAACATGATGCTGCAAGGCAATTATATGATTTAAGTCGTTGGGCTCCTATGAGAATTGGAATGACAGTTCTACAAGGTGCTGATGCTGGATTAAACGCTGCTATGGCTACTTATCTATCTAGATTACGTGCTTATGATGATGTATTCACTAAGGCTGGTAAAACAGATTTTGAATCTTTATTAAAAGCTGAGAAGAAAAACTATAGTAAGTATTTCGATAAGAATGGTGTTTTAACTGACGAGGCTTCTAAAGTAATTTCAGGTGAATATGCTTTGAATTTAAAGGATGACCTTTCAGATGATATTAATCGTATTGTAAGTAGATATCCATTCATGAAAACTTTATTCATGTTCCCTAGGACAGTAAGTAATAACTTGAAGTTAATGGCGTCGTGGACTCCTATTGCTGCTATACCAGGATTATCAAAATATGGTGATACTATATGGGCTGAAACTCCTGAGCAAATAGCAAAGGCTATGAAAAGACATGGCCTTGATATAGATAGAACTCCAAACGCTATGGAGATATTCGAAAACCTACGTACTGAATATAAGGGACGTTTAGCCTTTAGTGGTATGCTTGCTGGTGGTATGTATAGTCATGCTATGTCAGGTAATATTAGAGGTAATGGTAGTTTTGACCCTGCTCAACGAAGAGTAGATAGGGATCAATTTGGATTCCAATCAAAAACTATTAAGATAGGAGATACCTGGGTAAGTTTTAAAGGTATACCAATGATTGATCCTATGTTAACTATGTTAGGTGATATGGCATATTATTCTAGGGATCTTTCATCTCCAATTATGGAAGATACTGTACAAAAATTAACTTGGACAATATCTGCTACATTCTTAAATGAAAGTGTATTAACAGGACTAGAACCATTAGTTGCAATGTTGAATAGTGAT
>VTLG01016038.1_pt1 | contig 11061 bp, 16 predicted proteins | sample 4694571 | NCBI WGS metagenome assembly VTLG01 (sample SAMN12604809, study PRJNA352737) | marine metagenome | biome: ENVO:00000447; feature: ENVO:00000209|ENVO:00000569|ENVO:01000036; material: ENVO:00002151; isolation source: viral sequences binned using virsorter ... | reverse complement strand
TTATCTACAGTAGAAGGTACTAGTTCAGGTACAATACCTGTTGTGTTAAATGAAGTAGGGGGATCAGTTGTACTGATGTTAGCTAATTCAAATAATCTAGTGTATAAAGGTGTTTTAGATATGAATGCTAAAGATGTTCCTAGATTTATAGCTTGAATATCTGTATCACATTCGTAGTCAGATAGTGTGTTAACTTTAGCAGATTCAGGACTCAGTATGTCTGAATCAGTTGATAGCAAGAACTGTTCTGAATCACTAAACATTGCTAAACCAGCACTTGTAGTCTTAACATAATTAAGAAACACAGGTTTAGTTGAGGAAGCTGATATATCAATAGGATCATCAGGTATAGCTACCATAGCAGATCCTGCCCAGAAATCATAGAATGAGCCAGCTTTACTTAGTATAACATTACCACCACTTAAGAATCCAAAACGGTTTCTAAAGAAGAACATATTTCTAATAGTACTTCCAACAAAGGAAGGTACTGGATTAGTTACATCATCACCTACATCTCTATTTTCCCATGTAATCTCACTAAATTTAAAGGAGCCATCAGTTTCACGTACTAATTGATGAGGCATCGTAGATGGGTCTAGTTTAAATTGAGAAGCAGGTTCATTAGATTCAACCCAAGAACCCGTTCCTGATGCATAATTACTAGATCCTGATTCAAACCTAACCCACATATCATCGGCATCAATGTTAGTACTGTTAATTATTTTTACTTTATAATTATGTACACATTGTAAAGGCAGTAAACTTATGTCTGATATTTGATTTATAAATGAGTATATAGCTCCACCTTGTGGTCCACCTGCAACAGCAATTGATGTCACACCTGTTACATGTATACCTGGTCCAACTGCTGTAGCTACACAGCTAGCAGCTGCACCTCCTGCTCCGTTTATACCAGTAACTAAATTAGAAACTATAACAGTAGCGTCAGCATCACCTGCGCCTGCATCTTCTGCTGTTGTATAGTTAATTGCTACACCGTTTATAATTACTTCATATTTAGAATTATAAGCAGTTACAGCGATGACAATAAATGCATCAGTTGATACAGGATCTGTTAGATCAGATTTTAAAGCAACAGTTTTCTTTTTATTTAAGACATATGTATAATCATTCAATGTAACTAATTCAATATCATCAGCACTAGCACCACGTAAATAACCATTACTTGGTAAGCCTGGTATTACACAATTAGTTACTTCAGAATTATAGGCAGTTTTACTAGAAGCTTCAGCAGTGACAGCATTGTTATAAGCTGTTTGTGCTGTACCCATGTTGGTATTAGCTGTAGATAGTTGGCCTGATGTATGAGTCGCAGCTACAATTTCAGTAAGTTCATATACTTTCTGACCTGTGGATGCTATATGAGGATGTTCAGATGTTTTATCTGCTCCCCTTTCCCAAGTTAATGCAATAACTTTAAAGGTAGCATTACCACCTCCACCTGCTATAGTAACGACTTCATCTATTTTATATCCAGTAGAAGCTGTCGAACCTCCTGCATTGGCTACAGTAGTTGCCATGTCAATGACACCACCTGTTACTGTATAGGTAACTGTTAAGCCTGTTCCGTCTCCTGAAGAAGTTGTTGCAGCAGTACCAGCAGAATAACCTGTCCCACCACTAACACGTTCTAAAGTTAATACAGGTCCAGAAATTTTTTCTGCTGAAATATTTTTAATAACTCCATTCTTTTTAATAGTATATCTATTATTCGTTTCTTCTTGGAAGATACCAGATTTTATTGATTCTACTATAGTACCATCATTAGTATCATAGGTTAGATCTGTATCCCATAAGCTAATTCTAGTAGTACTTTGACCGTCGTTTGCTTCAGTGTAAGCGGATTGTTTAGTGTTTAAATCTGTAAGTGCAGTTGTTGTATCAGATACATCCTCATTATAGGCAAGTATATCTGTCTGCATATTAGTGTAATTGCATCCAGCAGGTACACCAGCGTCATCACCCATATTAACTGTTCTCGGGCTGCCGTCTAGTAAGCTCCATATTCTAAAAGTATCGTCAGCATACTGCCCTACATATTTCTCATTCTCGTCTCTGAGTATAGAAAACCATTTACCATAAGTACCTGTTGAGGCTACAGTAACTGTAATAGCAGCGCCTCCTCCACTACCTAATACTGAGTCAGCAATAGATAGTGTATCACCTTTTACATAACCTTTACCACCAGACGATAGACTAACGTCAACACCTAATGATTTTATTGCAGTAATTGTGAGGACAACTGCAGCTGCTCCACCGCTACCTAATGATGAGTCGGCGATAGTTATTGTTTCACCAGATGCGTTGTACCCAGCTCCACCTGTTTTAGTAGCACGTACATCTAAAGATATACTTGGCCGTCCAACATCATCAACTATAACTTTTAAATCACACCCAGTACCGGAAGCACTGCCTGCAGCATTAGCTACGTAGTATGTCCCTGCAGTTCTATTAGTAGCGCTTACTCCATTATGTGTAAAGGTAGATACTTCACCTGCTACAGTAGCATGTACATTAAAGGTTGCTCCAGAGCCAGTCCCGCCAGTAGTAGCAACTGCTACATATCTGCCGCCAGTTCTGCTAGCATCTCCTGAACCGTTATGAGTAGCTGATGTTATAGTGGTACTTTTATTTTCTGCATTTATTAGATTGCTTATAAACTTACCACCTGGTCTCTTCAACATACCTAATGCATAATCAGGGTATGTGTTTATAGCATCTTTTAATTGAGTGGGTATCTTTTTCTTATCTGGTTGTTGTGATATCCCATTCAAAAAAGTAGGGATATTTTGTTTGATTGTACTCATCTTTGTAATGCAGCAAACGGTTGATAGCTGTTATGATAATCCTCAGCATCTTTCCATCCGAAGATAGAGAAGTCACCTTGCTGAGTTTCGTATTCTAAAGCAGCAGCTTTAGTTTCAAGTTCATTCTTCTGTAATAACTGAGCTAGGTTTCCATCACCTATCATTCTAATAGCACATAAGCCAGCTGCCTTAGCAGTTATATATGCTTGTACAGCAGGAGGTACATCTGAGAATTCCCAGTACCATATAATATCACAAGTTAATTCACGAGCTGCTCCACCATCTTTCCATTCATAGGTGTGCTCGTTTCTATCATATAAGAACCCGCCACGTCTTACAGGGTTGTAATCATCGAAGTGTTGATACTTATATGTATCTATAGATAAAGCATTAGAAGGGTATTCTATTTTAAATGTAACAGCATCAGCAGTCAATTTATAATGACGTTCTGTGTTAAACGTCCATCCTTCTGATTGGACAGTCTTATTAACTTCTCTTAATGTGTTGAGGGCGATGGCTACTTCAGGGTTCTGAAGGTCTAAGGTGGTGACAGGAGCCTGTCCCACTGAGCTTAATATTTGATTAACAGCATCCAGTTCTGTGGACACAGCATAAGTAGGATAAGGCCATGTGAATTTATATGAATAAAAAAAAGGAGGGCGTGAGAACCCTCCCATGTGTTTGTTAAGTACGGGGTGTTGCAGTACCATTAGCATACCTTCCACTATCTGTTTCGATAGTAGCGGTATTACCATAAGCATATCGCAGGTTAGCTGTTTCTGAATAAACTTCAGAAGTAGGTGCACCTGCAGTACCTTGTGTTTGAGATACTGACCACCTCAATGCAGTCGTTTTATTAGCAGTAAAGTTGTTACCAGCAAGGGTACCTGAAACGGTAGCCTGTGGTAAGATAACTTTGCTGTTTCCTGACGAGGAGGCGGCATCAACTTCAGCTTTAGTAGGACCAGAAACCCCGTTGTTTCCGGCTACAGCTACGTAATTTAAAGCCATAATATTATATCGTTATCAGCAACCGTTAGTTGCAGCAAGGTCACAAGAACCTGTAGCTACAGCAGTTCCAGCTGCGATTTGTTTAGCAGTTGTACCGTTTGAATCGACAGTCCAACCAAACTCCAAAGGAGAGAATGGGTTGACAGTTACAGAAGTAAGTCCACCAATACCAATCGTTAGGGTTTGTGTTCTGTTCTTACCAGGTGCGACAGTCATAATAAACCTCCCATTAAACTGCTTGCAATTCGATTGCAGCAGCAGGATTAAGAGTTGCGGCTCCCATAGCCAAGCGTCCTAGAATGACATCGCCCTGATAAAGGACTGATACATCACCGGAGGTTACTTGTACTTGAGGACCGATTGCTTCTACAACACCTGCAGCGTCTTTCTGATAGATAAGGCCAGCATGGTTTGTGAAGGTACCAGAGTAGTCATTGTTCTCACCAACTTGTGAAGTAACAGCACCTGCCATGAAAGGTAGGTTGTTAGAACGTTTGATCGAGATACCAGCGATCTCATAGAGACCATCACCGGAGTTTAGATTACCCTGCTTATTACCGTAGTCACGGTTCAGAATGTTAGTAGATACCTGAGAGACTAGAGCATAGTACTGGCGAGGTGCGAGTACTGCTGTACGTCCCTGCTTGGGTACATTCTTTTCATCGAGAATTGAAGCTGCTTCGAAGAAGCCATCAACTAAATGCTGAGCGCTGTATTCGTTACCTGCTCCAAGTTTGATGATAGAACCACCTGGTTCTGGACCTGGTGATGCAGTAATTGGGTGTGCAGACTGAGCTGACTTAGCGATTTGACGGAAGATCTTTTTGTCATATGCTTCAGCTAGAGCGTGACCAATCTTCTTGGAGATCTCTCCACGTAGGGAGTAGTGAGCCAGAGTTTCATCTAGGTCATATACAAATGCACTAGAAATGAGAAGGTCGTCGCAGACGATAGTCTTCTCTGCTACTGGAGGATCACCGGATCCAAGTATTGGTTCGCCTGGGGTATGGTATGCAGCTTGCATACGTCCCGTGAAGATGAACTGTAATGATTTTCCGTTCTTAAGAGTACGGCGTTGCACAGTATCACGTGCAATTGTCGCGGACTCATAAGCTTTGAACAGCTCTCCGCTAAACAGTTTTAGATAAGTTGCGTACTTGGTATCATAAGCGTTCGAACCAGAGGTACTGGTTACCGCCTTATTAAGTGTACCTAGTACTGATTGTGTGGCATTAGCCATTGTTCAGTAGAGAGTATAAATTTACAGACTCTCAAACGTTTGAGAAAAGTTTTCGCGTTATATATTTGTGGTCTATCCCACCGTCTAGACAGCTTAAGGGTATCCACCTTAGTGGGCCAAAAGCCAATGAAAGAGAGGTCCGACTCTGAGGTGCCTCTCCTCCTGAAGTATTTAGAACTTCTTAATTTCTACGTGCGTACCTTCAAGTACAATTGCAGGAGCAGCGTTGTTAGCTACTTGTCCGAATTGCAAACTAACAGTACCAGCTGTAGCACCGTTTTCAATGACACAGTTAACGTCTAGGTAACCAATGGTACCAGCAACATCAACTTCATTTACGGGATCAGCAGCGGCATTACATACGTGCATACTAGCACCGTTTGGATCAACTCCAGTGAATGCTGTATTAATTGAAGTAACCGTTGGTGTATCTAATTTGAACTTGATTCTACCAGTAGTATTCTGGCTCCAATGAACACGATAATTCAGAAGAAGTCTTTCGTATTTACCAATGGCAATATCCAAAGGTGTGATTGATCTATAGGTAGCTCCTTCGTTGGTTGCAGCTGTTTGATCACTAGCAGGACCATAACCAGCAGCATCTGTTTCCCACTGTTCAGCGAGTACTTTTGTTTCCCAGATTGGAGAGCTATAGACTACTCCACCTGTGGTGGTATTAGCATGATAAGGCATGTGTTTAAAATGTTATAGGTTAATCGATCTTACGTAGTTCCGCTACGCAAGTATCTAATAGTTTTCCGTGGTTTCGCACGGTGGACAGGATCTACAATGCTGATGTTCAGTCATATGTAGACCCTCAACAAAACCAAGGAATGATAATAAAAGAATTACTATCATCCAAGGTTCCGTGTACCGTTTCATAATGAGGTTAAAGCATCTTCGAGGGACATCTCAGATTTATTATAATCATATGTCTCCTCTACCTCATCAGTATGGTGATTAAGGTTATGCTCTTCAACATCACAGGGTGTGCCTGCTGCAAAATCGTCATCAGGTGTGATTACTACTTCCATCAGAAGCTATATTTAGCCCCGAGTTTCGTACCCCAGGAGTTGTCTACATCACCCTCGTTGGTGAGCATTGAGATCTCACCGTAAATGTTCAAGTTTTCTGTGGCATCGAAACCAAGTCCTGCCTTACCTGACAGTTGAGTTTCGTTATCTTCTCCTTGGACTGCTACTACAGCAGGTCCGCCTTGAACATAATATGTGAAACTGTTAACTTCGCCTTCATAACCTACGTGAAAATCAGTTGTCCGATTCTCATAGTCCGAGCCGGTGTACCCGGCATTCGATTCCACGTTGACGTAAGGTCCGGCGAAAGCAGGAGCGGCCACGAAGGTGGACGCGAGCGCTAGTGCAATAGTTTTCATTGTTTAAATAGTTGTAAGTTTGGTATAAGGGATACCGCGATACTTTAGTTGGATCTTTTTTTGCATTGATCGTCTCCTTAGTACCTAACCCCCGTTCCATGGTTAGGATTCATGCGTCCTTCCTAAGAAGGATGAACGGATGCGGTATTGTGCTGTGTTCCTAGAATACTCCAGGAATAATCTGACCGGTGAATATGTATGCGCCGACTGCTGCTAGAAAACCAACCATCGCTAGTTGTCCATTAACACGTTCGGCATTTTCGTAATAGTTTACTTCCATTACTTCAACTTTTGGTTCACGGGCGATTACATTAGATTGGGTCATTAAGATAAATAGATTAGGTTAATGGCCGAGGATGATAGGTCAGGTCGGCACGCCCTATTTATTTATCAACAGCCAGGACTACCTGGACATGCATTTGCTACTGAGACTACGGACTCAATACCGTAATCATTTAGTTTATCGTTAAGTGTAGAGTTGTTAAGATTCTGGTTGTAACCATGAATGAACCATCTATCACCTGCTGTTTCTACATTGTAAACAACATTGTCATCTCCTACAAGACTGTTCTTATGGTCATAACCAACGTTGCCGTGTGTACCATCTCCTCTTGCCATAATTTAAATCTCCTTAAATTTTCTTCCGAATTTTAGGGGTGGTTTTTTTATGTGCTGCTGTATCTCTGGCTTTTTTCTTAGCCGTCTTAGCAGCCTTTGCTTGTGCTTTACCCGCTTTAGTATACGGGTAGTGTGTTCCGTTAACTACTGGCATATTAGAAATTAATATTAGAACGTTCTATTTTATCAAAAACATCTTGTCTATAAGCAGGATCATTATCATACATAGGATCACTCATCGCACGTACGACTTCTGCTTGACTTCTAAACACATCAGTTGATCTAGTAGGTGATTTACCTTGAATCATTTCTCCTTCATATCCATTAGAGTCTTGATATCTATAGTACAAAGCTTGAAGTGCAAAGTTAATCGTATCTAAATTACCACTATCAATTGCACTATCGTAAGCGTCGATCTCTTGTTGGGTAAAATTATCTTGAGCCCATCCAATTAGATTTTGATAAGACTCTTCACCGCCTACAGCTTGATGCATTTGATTAATACTTTCTTCTGAAAGTTCAGTTGATTCTGTATTATCACTGAATCTATCTTGAAGTTCAACCCAAGTATTAACTAACTCTCTACTGTCCATTTGACTGAGAGCTTCTACTGTTTCTGGAGTTAACTCACCTTTCTCATAGAATTCATCGTTAGCTGTTACTAATGTTTTAGCTAACTCATTATCCAAAAGAGGGTCATCCTTCTCCTCCTCATCTACAGTAGATTCAGGTTGTTCTTCCGATGTATCATCTTTAGAACCTAATTTCTTTTGAAGTTCTAAATATGCTGATTCTAATTCTTCAGCATCTTTATACTTACCAGCTAAGAGCTGCTCTTCTTCTGCTTGTAATTTATCTGCTGTTTCTAATGACTCTGCATCTCTCTGATCCTCAGCTTCAAGAGTTTGAGGATCATCAGATGGATCATACGTCAGGTTTATCGCCATAATTAGTTACTGTTTGTAATCCTCCTAGACCAACTTTCGTTACCTTTTCACCAGGTAAATCAATAGTTACTTCACCGATCATAGGTTTCTGTTCGTATTTATTGGTGGTCTCAAGAGAGGTGGGTTTTGCAAGTTCACTTTTACTGAACTTTGGGAGTGGTTTCATTTGAGTTTTTGGTTTTTGAGCCGGAACCTTTGTAGGTTTAGTAGGCTTATTGGGTGAGCTGCGCGACGGCATTTTGCATTACCTCTGGTGCATTTTCTGTATTTTTAGATGGGTCTACCATAGGAGCACTGGCTAATTGACCTGCTTGATCGACTAGAGATTGATCCATCTGAGCTTGTTGCTGTTGTTGAGCTTCAGCTTGACGTTCATCCATAGACTTAACCAAGTTAAGTACATCAATGCCTTGTGCTGCAGCAAGTCTCTTGATAGCTTCATCTGCATTAATGTATTGCAGTAGTGCATCTGGTCCAAGAGTCTGTGCAATAGTTGTAATAAACTGAGTCAGACTTTCTCTATCTTGTCCACGTCCTAATGCATTTAGACCAGCAACAATAACTGGGTCAACTAAGTGCTTAGGAATCTTAGGTAATTCACCTGTCCTTTGTAAGATCAATAGTTTTCTATTCAAATAAGGGACTAAGAATTCAACAGTAAGTAGACTATAAATACCACCTAGCTGTGTTTCTAATTCCAATTGTGTGAGGCGTACCTCTTCTGCTGTAACTCTTTCAGCGTTACGAGGATTCATAACAAGGAAAGCTTCAAGCAATCTTTTTTCTAATTGTTGTGCTAAGTCAAATGCTGTTTTGAAATCTGCAGTCTTTCCGACCTGGATGACATTAATATCATCTTTACGTCCTTGAACGATAGCGCCGTTTCCTGCTTGTGCTATGGTCTGTGGTTTCGTAGTTGAACTAGGAGATACAGTAAAGATAACCTTTGCTGCAGCTGCACTACCTTCAACGAGTGCTTGTGACAATCCTTCTAAAGAATTAAAGTCTCCAAGGTATTCCTCTACACGTCCACGTCCATAGTTTTCTCCATCAATACTATTAAATCTTAACACCAACCATGGGCTAGCTTCCGTAGAAGCTTTACCCTTTGAACCTGGGATGAGTTTATCAAATACTTCTTGATGCCAAACAACTCTATTCCCTTCTCGTTTAACACAAGTGTAAACATCTACATCATCTTCACTTCTAGCTCCTACACCACCACCCATATCACCTACGTGATTAGGTACGGTTCTTTGAATATCTTGTAATTCTGGAGGTAAAAGTTTCCGATTGATAATTTCTTTAGTTACGATTTCGATTACGTTACCAGTGCCATCTCGTTCTACGACATAGCGGTTCAATGGGTAATGCTTAAGACCCTCTCTACCCATAAAAATCAAGGCGTTACCACTAACAACTAGATGTTTAATTGCTTGGTGTATAGTAACTCTATCACTTGAGGCAGCAATGGAATCCATCACCATCCTTTCCATTTTAGAGAAACTTAAATCAAGTTCAGATCTAACTTCTGCAGGCATATCTGTACCTAACATTTCATCTCTGATCTGAAATTTAAAGAAGGTACTTTGTGGGGGTAGTAATGACAGCATTAACTTAGAAGATAATACTGCCACACACTTAGAACCTACTGATTGCCAAGGTGTATCTAGTTTTATATGTGTTGTCCGTCCTTGATCATTTGTTATTAGATAAGGAAGTGTAAGCTTAGAACATTGAACTGCTACATCAAGAAACTGTGCACGGTTTCCAGTAAGTCGATCGTATCTTGTGCGTGCGTATTCCATAATTATACGTTAGTTTGAGCTGTAGTGCCACCAACATTAGCACCACCTGCACCTGGTTTCAATGCAATCTTAGTATCTCTAGGTCTAAATCTTCTCTTAGATTTAGCAGTTCTATCTTTTCGACTGAGTCCAGTTTTAGTATCACCAGTTGTTGATCCAATTTTCATTGCTGCTGGGGTATATGGTTTAGGTTTGTTAACTGCTTCCAACATCTTAGCCATCTCTTTTTGATGCGCTGCTTGTTGTTCTCTTAATCTTGACATATCTTCTTCAGCTCTAGCTTCTGCTGCTTTACGTGCGTTCTCCGCTTCACCAGCATAATCACGAGGCTCCGGTCTTGGTCCTCTACTTCTTCTTCCTCCTCCGCCCATTGTGTTCTCCTAAATGTGTTTAGTTACAAATGAATACTTGTCATTCCAGTTTAATTTTTTAGCAAGTCCTTTCCTTGCCTTAGCTTGAATCATAGTGCATCCATTACTTCGACCAAAATCTTCTATGTCCTCCCAATGTTCCATCCATGGAGCAAAGTCTTGACCAGATTTGGTAGCCCATACATGTATGAACAAAACTTTTTTACGTGGGTACTCTATGACTTCACATATTAAAGCTGATTTAATTTCGTTATCATCTAGACCAATCCATAAAGTACACTCTCCAGAGAGGAGGGGTTCTATGTAATCTGATGATATCATTTCACCATCGGCACGATCTAACACTTTATCTACTAAAGGTTTTACTTCATGCCAAACATACGGCACGTCTACAGGGTGGATTTGACGTGGTTCCATTACTCTTCTAATCTATTTCTATACCACTCAACAACTGCTCGTTGTCCTGATTTATACATAATACTAGCGAGTTCTTCAGAAGGATGTGGTGTAAAAGGTGGAAACATCTCTTCCATTTCTAGTAAAAGTGACTCAGGGTTTGGACCTAAGATAGGTTCAAGCGTACTGCGGGAGGTTTGTATTTGCATGTTCAAAGAAGGCAGGCATACGGGCTCGCTGTGTCTCAGAAAATTCGGGTGCTTTTCCTTCATACATTAAGCGATCACTCGCATCCAGCCAGAATTTTTTGTTCAAATATTTATCGTAGGTATTATTACCTAGGGGTTGAAGTATCCAGTTAATGGTGGCCTTCCTAAGTTTATCCAGAGAAGGAGAAGGACGTAAACCCAACTCACTACATACAAGACTATTTGATCCGACATGGATCT
>VTLG01012017.1_pt1 | contig 11061 bp, 15 predicted proteins | sample 4694571 | NCBI WGS metagenome assembly VTLG01 (sample SAMN12604809, study PRJNA352737) | marine metagenome | biome: ENVO:00000447; feature: ENVO:00000209|ENVO:00000569|ENVO:01000036; material: ENVO:00002151; isolation source: viral sequences binned using virsorter ... | reverse complement strand
AACAAGCACAACATCATAGATAATTGCGATTAGCTATGGACTTAGAAATCATACGCAAGGAACTCAATGACCCTGAGAATAAAGAGGTAATGGATTATCTACATAAACAAGTGTCTCAGGGTTGGTTGGTTTTATGTATGATGCACATGATTACGAATAGTCAATGGGCAGATTTAAAGAAACGAATAATGAGAAAGGTATGGTGACATGTTTACAACAGCACTCGTATGCCTAGCTATGAACATTTATTGGGAAGCTAGGTCACAATCTACGGCAGGTCAGATAGCTGTGGCACAGGTCGTAATCAACAGGGTAAATGATAGCAGATACCCTGACAACATCTGTGATGTCGTTACACAGGGAGTAAGACATTTGGGTAGTGACCTACCTAAAAAACACCAGTGTCAATTCTCATGGTTCTGTGACGGTCTGAAGGATAATCCTACCGATGACAAGGCATGGGCAAAGGCTTTGCTTGTAGCTGTTACGGTGCATGACGGTAAGACTGTGGACATGCTTGATGGTGCGACACATTATCACGCAGTCAATGTGTACCCAGATTGGGCAGTGTCGAAGACACGCACTGCAAGAATAGACAACCACATATTTTATAGATGGGAGAAGTAAGATGCCAATTAAAAGCTATTATGAAAAAAATAAAGAAAAATTAAAAAACGATTCCCGAATTTGGTACGAAAAAAATAGAGAGAGAAGGTCAGAGACTGTGAAAAAATATTATGAAAATAATAAAGAAAAAGTTACTGAATATCATAAGAATTATTACATAAACAATAAAGAAAAATTAAAAGAAAGGCATAGAATCTATTTTAAAAATAATAAAGAAAAAATTATCGAGCAACAGAAAAAATATAGAGAAGATAATAAAGAAAAAGTTACCGAATATCATAAGAAGTATCACATAAATAATAGAGAAAAAATAAAAAATAAAGTCAGAATTTGGTACGAAAAAAATAGAGAGAGATGTTTAGAGACGAATAGAAAATATATTTATAATAGGTATCATGCTGACCCTAATTTTAAATTAACAATTAATTTACGCAATAGATTTTACAAAGAATTAAGAGAACATTTATCTACAAAAAAAGAAAGTTCTCTCGTCCTTGTTGGTTGTAGTATAAAAAAACTAAAGCAGTATTTAGAAAGTAAGTTTGAAGAGGGCATGACATGGGATAATTGGTCCAAGTACGGTTGGCATATAGACCACATAATTCCTTGCAGTTCTTTTGACTTAACAAAAGAAGAAGAACAGAAGAAATGTTTTCACTACACAAACCTACAACCACTGTGGGCAAAAGACAATATGGAGAAAAGCAATAAATTAGATTGGGTAAAAGAATGTACTTGACCCCACGTACATTATATAGTATAACTAAGTATCAGTTGAAACATAACAGAAAAGGAGGCAACATATGCCATTAGATTTTACAAACCAATTAGATATTCCAGAAGATATTGACTTTAACATATCAGTAGAACCTACTGAAGTTGCTCACAAAAAGTTAGTGAGGAATGCAGACACAGGAGTAGCCATAGATTATGTGGGTACTGGCAGACCAGTCACACCATATGGTGAATTTTTCAATGGAGTGTGGTCTACAATGACCGACATACTAGAACCACAAGAGTTGGAAGGTGCTAAGTTTAACTGGCGAACAGGACGCAAGGGTGGCTTTGCCTGTATGGATGTGACCCTGCCACATAGGATTGAACGCATTACTACCCCTACAATGGAGACAGTTATTAATCCTAGATGGATTGCCTTTACATCTATAGATAGCTTGACATCTGCCAACTGTTTCTTGGGTACGATAGATCAGTTCTGTTTCAATGGGCAGATAAATGGTGAGCATGACAAGGTACAGAGTAGGCACTCATCTAACTATACCAATGCAGGGTTTGTTTACAAACTGCAAGTTGCAGAGCGAGACTTTTTTCAACAGACACAGAGACTACAGGACATGGCTGACACAGATACTAAGTATGTTGATGTCAAGTCATTGCTTGAGAAAATTATGTCTGAAACCAAGGCTAAGAAAATGTATGCTTTGTACTCCCAAGAGACAAATGTACGTGGTCACAATGCCTTTGCTCTGTACTCTGCTTTCACCAATTACTCTACCTACGGTGATGAACGCAATGGATTCACAGTCAAGGACACCAAAGGTGATACCAAGAACGTGACCATGCTCAACAGGGAACTTGAGGTCAACAAGTGGATAGCTACACCACAGTTCAAAGAACTGGTGGCTGCCTAATGAAACTACCTAGATACACACAGGCTAGAACACTAGGAAGTGGTGTGGTTGAGTACCGATTCAACCCACCACAACATCTTGTTGATGCAGGAGTTGTCACTCGTAGACAGTTTGGTTCTGACCTACGGCAGGTACGCAAGCTTGTCCGGGAAGACAATCAAAAGATAGATGATTGGCGTGAAGAACAAGCCAAACTCATACGCATAATTAAAGGTGGTAGTACGGTTAAACAACTAATTAACTACTACTATCAGTCCAATGATTTTAAAATGTTAAGGGAAACCTCTAAAGAAGATTATAAATATTTCCTAACTGTTGCAAATATGTCACTAGGTAACAAGAAGTTTGCACATATAACACCTAAGATAGCTAAGAAAACCTACGAAGAATGGGTTGAACGTGGCGTTAGCTTTGCTAATCATGTATGTACCTGTATGTCTAAAGTATACAACTATGCTATGGACATGGAACATGCTACAAGAAACCCTTGGTCTAATATTAAACGAAAGAAACCTGCACAACGTAAAGTTGTCTGGACAAAAGCCAATGTTATATCTTTTCTTGATGAGGCGTATAGTTCCTTTGACACTAGAAGTGTCGGATTAATTATACAGATGGCATACGAATGGTGTCAAAGGATTGGAGACATGCGTACTTTAGTGTGGAAAAACATAGACTTAGATGAGGGTAAGTTATACCTAGAACAATCTAAGCGTAGGGCTGAAGTATTCTTGCCAATTAGTTTAGAGTTAAACCAAATGTTGAAGGAGCAACACGACACGTGGAAGTTTCAAGACTACGTAGCACCCATACCAAAGCCTATAGGTGGTGAGTACCTGCCGTACAGCATGATGCAAATGTCTAAGGTTGGACGGAGAATAATGCGTAATGTCGGACTGCCAGAAACTCTACGGCTAATGGACTTACGAAGAACAGGGGTTGTTGAAATGGTAGAAGCAGGCGTACCCTTACCTCAAGTCATGTCGGTAACAGGTCACGCTAATCCTGCATCTGTCAAACCCTACATGAAGAATACATTTACAAGTGCTAATAATGCACTCACTACTAGGAGTAAGTTATATGAATAATATATTTAGTATAGTAAGTGATTTAAATATACGTGATGGAGAGACTAAGAGAATGGATTGTCCTTCCTGTTACGGTGTTAAAACATTTACTGCTACAAATAACATGGGCAAACTTATGTGGAACTGCTACAAAGCAGGTTGTGATTTGTCTGGTGGTGCGAGAGTTAGGCTGTCGGTTGATGACATTCGTAACTCACTTGCACCCCACGTACAACGTCAGCAAAAGGAAGAGTTTGTCCTGCCAGAGTTTATCGTATCTCATTCCAATGAGGTCAAGCCATTCAGAGATCAGTATGGTCTTGACGAGGATGAAGTTGAGCTAATGTACGATGTGAGAGATCACAGAGTTGTGTTTCCTATTTGTCACAGTGGCAAAATAATTGACGCAACAGGTCGTGCATTAGGAAAAAGACTCCCTAAATGGAAGAGATACGGTAAAAGCGACTTGCCATACGTACATGGTTGTGGTACTGTCGCAGTAGTTGTTGAGGACTGTGTGAGTGCTGCGGTTGTAGGCAGTGGTGTATATGTCGGGGTGGCTGTGTTGGGTACGTCACTGTCTGAATCACACAAGAGGTACTTGTCACAGTTCTCAACGGCAATCATAGCTTTAGACCCTGACGCAACACCCAAGGCTATGAAGTTCTTTAAAGAGTTACGAGGTTATGTTGACAGTGTTAGAGTTATGAACCTACAAGATGACCTCAAGTATAGAAACCCGACTGACTTAGAAAATTTAGATCAACACAGGAGAATTACGTATGGAATTAGGACTGATTAGAAGTTTAATGGACAAGGAGTTCTACGAGGAACATCGTGGAGCTAGGTGTCCAGATAGATTGTTTAGTAAAGATGTACAAAAGATTAAACGATCTGTAGATAAAGCAATGCAAAGGTATGAACGTAATGTTACACCCGATGAAATAGAGGCACTGTTCTTATCTACAAATGCAACTCTTACAACTGCACAGAAAGAGGCATACTCTCATCTGTTTAGTAAGATAAAAAGAGAACAGCCATTAGGCAATGACGTAGCTCAAGATGTTTTGTCTAAGTTGTTTCAACAGGTAGTAGGTGAGGACATAGCAAACTTAGGCTTTGATTATGTCAATGGTTCTAAGAGTAACCTAGAGCCTCTACGACTTATACTTGAGAAGTATAGTGATGACTTTACTCCAACATTAAATGTTGCTTGGGAAGACTCTGACTTTGATACCATACTGTCGATGAATAAACTTGAGTCTCAATGGACATTTAACCTACCTTCCTTAACACGTAAGGTTGAGGGTATCAATGCAGGTCATTTGATTGAGATAGGTGCAAGACCTAATACAGGTAAGACATCTTTCCATGCGTCTTTAGTTGCAGGTCAAGGTGGATTTGCAGATCAAGGAGCAAAGGTAGCTGTGCTGTGTAACGAAGAAGGACATCACAGAGTTATACACAGATACATTACGGCTGCAAATGACATGGACAAGTATGAAGTAGCTGACAATAAACATCAGGCTATGGACAGGTTTAATCAGATCAGAAAGAATGTAAAGTTCAAAGATGTGTCGGGCTACGATATGAACTGGGTTGAGAGCATGTGTAAATCTTTTAATCCTGACATAGTAATACTCGACATGGGTGACAAGTTTGCCACCACAGCAGGGTTTGCTAGACCTGACGAGGCACTCAAAGCCAATGCTATACATGCAAGAATGATAGCTAAACAGTATGGCTGTGCTATGATATACATGTCACAGCTATCGGCTGATGCAGAGGGCAAGATACTCTTGAACCAATCCATGATGGAAGGTTCACGTACAGGTAAAGCTGCTGAAGCAGACCTGATGGTATTGATTGCCAAGAACCCTGTGGTAGAAGGGCAAGAGGAAGAAGACACACAACGACATTTAAATATTGTTAAGAACAAACTCACAGGTTGGCATGGTGTCGTACACTGTGATCTTAACTACAAAACAGCGAGGTACACAGCATGAATACAATACAACCCATAAGCGGAACTTACTATCGTAGGTTTCAACGTGACTCTTACAGAGAGAATGACGGTACAGCAAAAAGTATCGTTACAAAATATCTAAAGCGTAATGGTCATGCAAACTTTGAAGACAAGGAAAACTACTCCTTTGATATAAAGAGTGAAAAGAATGGTCACACATATTATTCAGAGGTAGAGATGAAGAATCAATGGACAGGCGATTGGAATCCAACATGGAAAGAGATACGTATACCTTATCGTAAGTACAAACTTATAAACAAGTTTGCAGAACATGGTGATGATAAAGCGTATTTAAATTTTTACATTATACGTAGTGACTGTAAGTATGCTTGGAGAATAAAAGACAATCAGTTAACAGATGATTGTATAAAAGAAATATGGCTAGGTAATGCTAGAAGAAACGAACATTTCTTTCACATACCATACCAAGAAGCGGAGCTTGTAAGATTATGAAACTAACTCTTGATGTAGAAAACACTGTTACTCATCGTGATGGTAAGCTACACCTAGACCCATTTGAACCTGACAATAGCCTGACTATGGTGGGTATGCTATGCGAGTCTGGTAAGGAAACTATTGTTACCTTTGACCATGCAGACAGAGAACCTACACCGTCAGGCAAAGAGATAGTGCAGAGAATGTTAGACTCAACAACACTTCTTATTATGCACAACGCACCACATGACTTAATGTGGCTGTGGGAATCTGGGTTCACGTACAACGGTAAGGTATTTGATACTATGCTTAACACCTACGTCTTACAACGTGGGTTGAAAGAGCCACTATCTCTTGAAGCCTGTGCCGAAAGGTTTGAACTGGCTACCAAGAAACAGGACACTCTAAAAGAGTACTTCAAGAAAGGTTACTCTACTAGAGAAATACCTGCTGATGAACTGTCGGAGTATTTATCTGCTGACCTACATGCTACACAACAACTTGCTGACAAGCTACAGCATAGACTAGCTACGACTGATGCTATGCTTAGTACTACAGCTAAACTTACAGACGAGGTAGCTGTCTGCTTGGCACGTATATACCAACGTGGTTTTTCTGTAGACCTTACTGTGCTTGAGGATGTGCGTAAGGAGTTTGAGACTGAACGTGCTACTCTTGTGCAGAGTCTTGACAAACAATGTCGTGAGTTGATGGGTGACTATCCTATTAATCTTAACAGTCCAGAGCAGTTGTCGTGGGTTATTTACAGTCGTAAGCCTGACGATAAAGCTATGTGGGGTAATCAGTTTGACCCTTACATGAATGACACAGACTACAAAGAAAGTATGTCTAGGTACTCTAATATTGTGTATAAGAAACTTGCCAAGCAGTGCAGAGTTTGCTCTGGTCGTGGTATGATACGCAAGACAAAGAAAGATGGTAAACCTTTTGCTAAACCTAGCAAGTGTCCTGACTGCACAGGTGTTGGCTATATCTTTAGCGATACTCCTAATGTAGCAGGACTAAAGTTTAAAGCTCCTAGTGCTAAGTGGGTTAGTGCCAATGGCTTCAGTACTAACAAGACCAACCTTGAGTTGCTTGAGAGTGTAGCCAGAGGACGTAAGATGACAGACGCTGTGACTTTCTTACAGAATGTTCGTAGACTGTCTGCTGTTGATACCTACCTGTCTAGTTTTATTGACGGTATATCTACCTATACCAAGACAGATGGTAAGCTACACGTTAGGCTATTGCAACACCGTACCAGTACAGGACGATTCAGTGGTGCTGATCCTAACATGCAGAACATGCCCAGAGGTGGTACGTTTCCTGTTAAGAAGGTATTCGTATCACGATGGGATGGTGGGTCTGTGATGGAAGCTGACTTTGCACAGCTAGAGTTTAGAGTTGCAGCCTATCTAGGTCAGGACAAAGTAGCCATGGATGAAGTGTCCACAGGCTTTGATGTTCATGCCTACACTGCAAAGGTTATTTCTGATGCAGGTCAGCCTACGTCTAGGCAGGATGCCAAGGCACATACATTTGCTCCTCTTTACGGAGCTAGTGGCTACGGTAGAACACCTGCTGAAGCTGCATACTACAAGCAGTTCACGACTAAGTACTACGGCATTGCACAATGGCATAGTCGGTTGGCTAAAGAAGCCATGAACACAGGTAAGATACGCACACCGTCAGGCAGGGAGTTTGCATTCCCTGACGTAACACGTAGACGTAATGGCAGTGTGTCGCATTTTACTCAAATAAAAAATTATCCTGTGCAATCGTTTGCTACGGCAGACATAGTGCCTATCGCACTACTGCACATAGATAAATTACTTGTTAATTTAAATAGTTGTATAGTAAATAGCGTACACGATTCAATCGTGATTGATGTACACCCAAACGAAACCCAAGACGTAATCAAAGTTATATCCGATACCAATGAGGTGTTGACTAATCTAATAGAACAACAATGGAATATAGACTTCAATGTACCATTATTACTTGAAGCAAAAATAGGTTCTAATTGGCTTGACACCAAGGACGTAGCGTGATATAACTAAGGTTCTTAACCCATATACAAGGAGGTATATATATGATAAATAATGAAGTAGTAACAATCGACACGAATAACTTTAACGCAATGGCTAAAGCTATGGGCATATCTAATGAACGTAGTGAGGTCACTGATTCAAAGAAAGCTAGTACCCTAGCACGTGTCAGACTAAACCACAAACCTGTGATGGGTGCAGTGGAAGTTAATGGTAAGACTATCAATGCTGAAACATTGTCTGGTGGGTCTTACAAAGTGGAAGTACCTAATGGTCCTACATATCTAGGTAAGTCTGCAATTATTAGACCTTTTATGCAAAGGTTTATGCACAAGCGTTTCATACCTGCTGTAGGTAATGGCAAGGCTAACTATAACAAAACTGTTATGGCTGACAGTCTTAACATAGACTTGAAGGATAACTTTGGTGGCTTCAACTGTGGTAAACCGTCAGGTTGGATTGAAGACTTCAAGGCTTTACCAAAAGCACAGCAAGACCTAATAAAATCTTGTAAGCGAGTTCGTGTTATTTTTGGTACAATCGAACTGGTAGAACCACACGATGAGAACGGCAAGCCTATAGACTCACTAGAGCCTATGCCTTTCATCTGGGAAGTAGACAACAGAGATGCATTTAAAATCTTTGGTAAGGCTTTCTCTGATCTAGCTAAAGCTAAGAGGTTGCCACCACAGCATACTATGATCTGTACTTCTGAAGAAGTAAAGGACGCATCCTTTCAGTATTACTTACCACAGGTTAAGCTTGACTTGACTAAGACTATTGAGCTTGACGATGCAGACCAAGAGATGTTTGCTGATCTTATGTTGTGGGTACAAAACTATAACGAGTACATACTTAATGAGTGGAGTACCAACATGAATAAGCATGATAAAACAGACAAAGATTTAGTCGATGACTTTATCGACATTGAATCAGAAGAGCTTGTCTAATGAATCATCCTGCAGAAATGGCAATACACCAGTACATGTCTGATGCAGCTAACGGAAAGTCCTCTATCTCAGAGGACACCGTTAAGCAAATAGGTCAGGACGTAATGGACGCAATGCAACGTCAGTTTGGTGGTGGTAATAAAAGGGAAGAGTTTAAACTACGTATGTCTAATATAGGTAGACCAACGTGCCAACTCTGGTATGATAAACATCAGCCAGAGAAAGCACTTCCTAAACCCACAACCTTTGTAATGAACATGATGCTAGGAGATATAGTAGAAGCTGTATTCAAAGGCATCCTAAAGGAAGCAGGTGTAAAGTATGAGGATTCTGAACAGGTATCTCTGGACTTGGGAAAGGACACTATTAATGGAACATATGATCTTGTTATTGACGGTGCTGTTGATGATGTTAAGTCGGCATCCGATTGGTCATACCGTAATAAATTTTCTAGTAGCGAAGACTTAGCTAGTGGAGATTCATTTGGTTATGTAGCACAGTTAGTTGGCTATGCCAAGGCTGCCAAGAAAAAACTTGGTGGTTGGTGGGTGGTCAACAAAGCTAACGGTGACTTTAAGTATGTGCCTGCATCTTCTGTAAACGAACAGGAAGAACTGGACAAGATCAAAGCGACAGTAAATACTGTAAATAGTAATACATTTCAAAGATGCTTTGAGCCAGTGGCTGAATACTTCAGAGGTAAACCTACAGGCAACACTGTATTAAATAGTGGGTGTAGGTTCTGTTCCTACAGACAAGACTGTTGGGATATAACAGAACGCCCTGCTGTAAAATCACAGGCAAGAGAACCTAAGATGGTATCGTACCTGTCATTAACAGAAGAGTTTGTCTAGTGGACGCTAAACAATTCATTGCAGCACGAAAGTATGGATACCGTAGTGGTCTTGAACTAAAGGTAGCTGACTATTTAAAGCAACAGAAATGTAAATATAAATACGAAGCCTTGAAGATTGAGTGGGAAGACCTTACATATAGAACTTACACTCCTGATTTCGTGCTGTACAATGGCATCATTATAGAAACAAAAGGTATGTTTACGGCTGCAGATAGAAAGAAACATCTTGCTATTAAGAAACAACATCCACAGCTAGACATACGTTTTGTTTTTGAAAACAGTAATCGTAAACTAAGAAAGGGAGCTAAGACTAGATACTATCAGTGGTGCAACAAGCACGACTTTGATTATTATGATCGCATCATTCCAGAAGAATGGTTAAAAGAAAAAGGAAAAGACAAGCATCCAAAGTTTATAAAGTTTTCTTGTCCTAAAATTAAGAGGAGATACCAATGACCAACAGAGTATTTTTTAATATAGAAAAAGAAGATTTTGCTATACGATTGCATCCCAAACTTGATGATAATAAAAGATGGACAGGTGATGTAGTAGTTGGTATAGTGGTAAGTGAAGATAATACTTTAGACGATGAGGATTATGGAAACATGCTACAGTTTGCAAACATGTTATGCTCTTGCGTAGGTTTAATGGAAGACGATAAAGAGTTCAGAGAAGCTGTCTACGAGTACTATGAAGAGCAACAAAAAGAAGACGAGTCTATTAAGCCTATAATTGTAAAGGACGCAAACTCTAATGTAATTAGATTAAACTTCAACACTAGAACAGATGGGAGTGCTTAATATGAAAGATAAAACCGATATGGTAAACAGCCCACCACATTATAATCAGTATGGTATAGAATGTATACAGGCTATCAAAGCCTCTATGTCACACTTAGAATTTTGTGGTTATTTAAAAGGTAATTCTATGAAGTATCTTTGGAGATATAGATATAAAGGTAAACAGAAAGAAGACCTAGAAAAGTCACAGTGGTATCTCTCTCTTTTAATAGAAGAAATAGAAGAGGCAGAAGATGTCAATGCGAGTTAAAGTTTATCTTGTCCTTGACATAGATGAGGAGGACTATCCTGTTCCTTCTGATGGCATGGTCGAAGAAGAAATAGAACAGGGCATTGAAGAATATATCTATGATATAGATGGAATTAAATTGCAATCAATTAAAACTATTACGGAGTAATAAACATGAATAATATGCTACCAACAGACTACCAAAACTTCATAGCTACGTCACGTTATGCACGATGGCTAGATGATGAAGGTCGTAGAGAAACATGGAGTGAAACTGTATCACGTTATGTAGACTACATGCACGACAAAGTTAAATTTTCTAAAGAAGACAAGCACGACATAGAACAGGCTATACTAGGACTAGAAGTTAT
>VTLG01004999.1_pt1 | contig 11062 bp, 5 predicted proteins | sample 4694571 | NCBI WGS metagenome assembly VTLG01 (sample SAMN12604809, study PRJNA352737) | marine metagenome | biome: ENVO:00000447; feature: ENVO:00000209|ENVO:00000569|ENVO:01000036; material: ENVO:00002151; isolation source: viral sequences binned using virsorter ... | reverse complement strand
CCAGTTGAAGGAAAAGTAAATACTCCACTACTTTCTGTCATAGCTGAACCAATTTTTCCGCATTCTGTATTAGTGTTTCTAGCCCAGTTTGCAGTTATAAAATTTGTACCGCCAGCAGGGGATAATGAGGAATCAATATACCAATTATCGTGCATAGTTAAACCAGCACTAGGTAAAGTAACCCAACTTAAGTTACCAGAACCATCTGTTTGTAATACTTGCCCTGCACTACCGTCAGCTACAGGTAACTTATATACATTGTCTGCACTACTTGTTGTTTGAGTCGGAGCGTCAAGTGCAACCGACCCTCCAGACTGTGCGTTTAATTTTATACTCATGCTACTACCTCCATAACTGTTATAGCAGAAACACCTCTACCATGATTATCACTGTTACTATCTTCACCACTTCTATTTATATAAATTGTGTTATATCTATTATAAAGTTGAAGTTTATAAGTAACTGCTGTATCTACACCGGGAGAATCTAAGAATGTACCACCGACGCTGTGAGTCGTATTATTAGTATTAGAACGCATTGTCATCTCTCCAAACGTCCATTGCCTTCTATTACCAACAGCATCACCTACAGCAATAGCAGTTGAATCTCTCATTAATCTAAATCCACAAACATTACTTGTAGCAGAATGTCCAGCAGTTATATTGCAAGATATTAAAATTTTGTTACTTGATGATGTAGGTGTAATAGCAACACTTAAACCAGAAATATCAACATAGTTTGATGATTCACCAGCACTTCCGGTATCAGTTTTAATAGCGTTTTTTACTTGAATAATTGATCCGACTGGCATGCTTGATGTAGCAAGAGTTCCACTTATTGTAGTTGGGGTGTATCCGGATATTGTTCCGTTTCCATTTATTGTTACTGACATTATACTATTGTCCAATTAGATGTGCTAGGTACTGTTACTGTAACTCCACTGTTAATAGTAATAGGACCAAATGATCCGGCATTTCTATTTGCAGTTATTGAGTAACTGTGTGTAACAGTTTGCTGGTTTTCCCAGAATACTGCGTTGGCTCCAGAGTTACCTCCAGTTGCACCAGCTTGTAAACCTGTTAGATTCGACCCATCTATAGCAGGGAGTGTACCAGTTATATTTGCAGCTGGTATATTTGTTAAGTTAGCTGCACTAACTGCTGGTAGTGTTGCAGGGAATCGTGCATCAGGTACAGTACCAGATGTTAGATTAGATGCACTTAATGCTGTTAAATCTACAACAGCCCAAGTTAAACCACCTGTATTACCAGACTGAGCTTGTAAAAAGTATCCATTAACTGGACTATTACTTACCTTTAACTTAGATTCACTTACAGCATCAGATGTTAATTTAGCTTCTCCTACTGTGTTATCACTCGGTGTACCTATCGCTGTAGCTGCACCAATCAAAGTTACAAATAAACTAGATCCGGCTACTGGAGCTGTACAGAATTTGATTCCGTTATTACCTTCTAGATAAAATCCTTCGTTACTTGCATTATATGAGCCACTGTTTGGTTTCTGTATAACACCATTAAGACTGACTATAAGCTGTCCAACGCTTGTTACGTTAGCGGCTACATTGTCATCTCTTAAATCGTATGATACAATACTACCATTAAATGTAGGTGTGCCTGATGTAGCTCCGTCAGGTACAACTGTTAATAATTTAAAGTCTCCAACTGAGGTTACAGCATCATACTGTGTGTTACCTAAGTCATACACCTTCATTATATTTGTAGATGTATCAAACCATAGGTCTCCGTCTCCTAGGGCTGAACCGTCAGGATGTGTACTAGGTGCATTAGCACTAATCTGATATCTGTCGTTAAAGTCATTAACAAGTGTTTGTGCATTAGTTACACCTGTTGTATCTATAACAGTTCTGTGAAATGCGTAGGTGTGTAATGTAGATGTTGTTTCTACTAATATACCTTTACCAGCACCGATTGTAGCACCAGCTTGTAAACCATTGATAGTAATTGTAGCATTGCTGCTGACGTTACCGTTTGCTACAGTAGCTACACCACTGCCGTTAGCAGTAAGGTTAGCTGCCAAAGCTTTGATACTAACAATCGTACCAGCTCCATCATTGATGTCAGGGTTAGCGTCTGGAAAGTTGTTTTCGTTAGGTATGGGTACGAAACCACCTACCTCTGTTACGACTTCTACAATACGCTCATTGACAGCTTGAGCTGATGGTATCTGTACATCAGTTGCACTACCACCAATCGTTGTAACTATGCTCTTACCATCTAGTAAGTTAAGCTCAGTTGTAGATGCAGTTAGACCATCTAATGCTTCTACTTCAGCTTGTGTTAAGTCAGCTAAGGCACTCGCAGTACCACTACCCATTGTACCAAGCTCTGTAAGCTCAGAGTCAAGTGGTTGCTTTCCGTCTAGCTGTGGTTGTATAGAACTACTTACTCCATCAACAAAATTAATTTCTGCTGTAGATGCTGTTACACCGTCTAGCAAATTTAATTCTGTAGTGTCAGCTGTGACACCATCTAATTTATTTATTTCAGCAGTGGATGCAGTTACACCATCGAGTATGTTTAACTCAGTTGTATCTGCTGTGACTCCATCAAGTTTGTTGATTTCTGCTGTAGTAGCTGTAACACCATCTAGTAAGTTTATTTCTGCTGTTGTAGCAGTCACACCATCAAGTATGTTTAGCTCTGATGTGGTTACAGTAGCATCATCTAAGATTGCTAATTCAGTTGTAGTTAGATTATTGATAGTACCAGTTGTAGATATGTTCTGACTACCAAAGTCAGGACTTACCTTTGTACCGGCTATAGCTGCTGACGCATTGATGTCAGCATTTACTATAGTTCCGTCTGCAATATCTGTAGAGGTAACTGTTCCGTCAGCAAGCATAGTGCCCGTGACGGTTCCAGTATCTCCGGTTGTTACTACCGTACCTGTTGTATCAGGAAATGTAATTGTTCGATCTGCTGTAGGATCAGTTACTGTTATAGTTGTTTCGTTAGCATTATCAGTAGCACCTTCAAATACTATATCAGCATCTTCACCTAAATTAAAGTTACCGGTCATAGTACCACCTAAAGTACTAAGATAACGACCATTAACTTCCTGTGTTACATATAAGTTCTGAGTAAAGTTATCGTTTAGATCTTCAGACTTAATTGCGGAGCCTGCATAAAAAGTAGCTGTTAGATTGTCAACACCTGTTTCTCTGAATATTTTGATTTTAGTTCCAACTGCGGGAACGCTATTTAATTGTATTGTGGTTGCATTAGCTAATGTAAAAGCCGTTGTATCAACCGCATCGAGACTTACTTTTATGTCCGACGCCTTAAGATATGGGAATGTAAAATTGTACTGAACTGTACTGTTGTTCAGTTGTGTGTAGTTGTTTTGTGTAACAGCACTCATATTTAGTTACCGCCGTGTTTGATTAATTGTTTGAGTTCGGCATCTCTCTTTTGCAGTTGTTCTGCACCTTCGATGTTGCCTTGTTTCATTCTTTCCTTAGCTAATTGGGCGTTAATAATAGCCTGTTGGATGAGTGGTCTATCTTTAAGATATTTCATTTCAGCTATCTTGATATATCTATTAATCATCATATCTATCTCTCTGTGTAAAGGTGTGAGTCGGGCTCTTAACTTAATAGTATCTTCACCCGGACCGCCTCTAGCTCTGAGAGCCATTAGATCTTTAATGACTTTTTGATTATCTGCTCGCTTTGCGATTCTCATGATCTCTTTCTCAATACCCATTTGACCTAGGTATTTAAAGACAATCTGTCTATCTGCTGGTGTCCATTCGTAAGATCCTGTACTGTCTTTTGCAAAAGCTCCTAAACCAGTATACCTGATGTCATGTAAAAACTGCATATAAGGTTTTACTTCATCACTAAACTTTATAGGACTAAATGCGTTAACAGCTCCAAGTACTGGATTAGCAGCATCTTTAACTTCTAGACCATCTATAGGATTAATCTCAGCAGGCACTGTACCTTTTAAGATTGGTAATCTATTCTTAAAGAACTCTGGAATATCAGTTTCAATATCTCTTTGTGCTTGGTGTATAGCGTTAGCAATAACATTCAATCCACCACTAAGAGGGACCATAGAGTTAGCAGCACCGGCTATGAACCTAGCAGCCGCACGTGGATTACCATTAAGTATATCAAATATTCTTTCTAGACCATATAATGGTGTATCATTTAAAAATGTAGCACCGACAGTCCATGCGATCTTTGATTGCCAGTTTTCTATAATGTGCTCATCAGCATCTTTCATGTATGAAGCTAAGTCAGCTAAAGGTGCAAGTACATGTTCTAGACCTATCCATCCTTTATAACTTACCCACTTCTTTAGAACGGGAATCCAGATAGTTTTAGGATCTAATCCTTGACTCATCTGATCTCTTCTGATCTTTGCATTGTAATGAAGATTACCACGTATGTTACCACTAGCAGCATAAGCAAATAATGTACCTACAAGAGTATTAGCTGTCGCCTGTCTGCCAAGATACTCAGCTCTTAGATCTTCAAATAGAACATGAGCATTACGTGTTGTAGCCATATCAATACCATGCTCTTTAAGAGCTAATGCTATTTCAGAGTTGGTTCTAGCATAAATAGTCTTTGCATACTTATTCATGTTAGGTATAGCTGATATAGGTGTATATGATAAACCTACTTTCATATAGTTAGAAGCTGTACGTGGAAACGCCATAACTTCTTTCAGTACAGGATATGCTGTTGTTGCATCGTTTAGATACTTGGATAAACCATCATCTGTATTTAATGCAATATCACCTGTTAATGCTTTAACAACCTGATTCTTAATTAATCCGTCTTCATCAAAGTAACTCTTATAGTTCTCAAGTTCAGCTTTTTTCATCATCTTCATGTTCGGCCAAGCTTGATCTGCTAGTACATCTGTGTATGCGTTCATACGTGATATCTGAGTAGCAACTGTAGATCCTGTATATACATCTGGAAATACCAGACCTGTCATACCATATCGCATAGCCTTCATACCAGATAACTGTTTAAGATTAGACATCACTTTAAACTGATAAGCCTTACCCCAGTTACCTTCTTTTTCTGCTACCTTGATGTAATCTTCGAGTATATTCCATTCTTTATCAGTTCTAAATACAAAGTCCTTACGAGCTGCACTTAGTAAAGCTTTAGGATCATTGTTTACTTTCTTTAACATACGAAACGCATCAGTTAGTGCACGTCTGTTTGTTTCAAATAAGGAAGTATTATAATAGAGTGTACGTTTTAAACCTTCGATACCGCTTCTTGGTGCGAAAGGTATAGTTAACGCATGTCCATATGCTAAGTTTAAAGTCTTAGTTAGTAGCTGTAAACCGTTAGTTAATCCAGCATTGAATGCAGATATACCTGACAACATATTGTTGTAACGCACAGCCCATACAACCTTAGCAAACAAGTTCATGTTCTTAGGGTCAGGACTTCTAAGTAAACCTAAAGGTGTCATCTGACTCTCTGCCCACTTGTGTAACTTTGCTAAAGTATCAACATCACCATTAGTGTGAGAGAAAGCATCAAGCAAAGGTTTTAAAGCCTCTGGATTTGTTTTCTTTAATCTCTTTAGTTCTGCTGTAAACTTTTTATTTTTAGCATGTAGAGCATTTTCTACTGACTGAAACTCCTCTGTTAAAATATCTAAAGCTTCTTTTACAGTAGCTGGAGGTGTCTGGTCAAACCAGTCTTTGTTTTTTAACTGCCAACCTGATATGTATTTATTTAGTGCCCACTCATTTAATAGAAATTCAAGCTTCTGAATAATAACATTCATAGCACGGTCTCTGTCTATAGATGGAGCCATTTCATTAAGTGCTCCGGAAATAGTATCAACCTCTCTACCTAGTGTATCCATAACTCTAGCAGATGATTCAGCTATAGGTCTACCTAAAAATCTGTCAAACAAATATTTAATAGAGAATGCTACAGCACGGGCTTCATCTTCTGGTAAGTACTCTACTTTAAACAATCCACCAAGTATATTCTTAACGTCTCTTGGACCAGTAAATACTTCATATAAATCATCCATAGTCTCAGCTCCGATGATATCATTAAAGATACCCCACGCAGCTCTACTCATCTCTTTACTTGAGAATCTAATACCATCTACAACAGCATCAAATCTACCTATTTCTCTAGCCTCTTCAGCTACACCCATCACAGTACTACGTGACGTAGGACCTACCATAAGTCCTTTCTTTATCATAGAGTCTGTAATAAGAGGTGCAGGGTCACCAGTCGAAAAGTCATCACCATTTTTAATAGCAGTTGTATCTGCCATGTTCTTGGCTACATTTCCGGGAGGTACACTCTGTTTAGCTTTTGCTGCATCAGTAAGTGCATCTGAGTTAAGGTCAGGATCTAATCCATTTATATCTAGTTCTAGTTGGTCAGGATTGTTAATTTTTCTTTCTATTGCAGCATCATCTTCGATTGCTCTAAAAGCATCTTCTTGACGTGCTACATCATCCATATTTACATTACGACCTATAAGATCTTCAAGAGCTATCTTTTCATCAAGTAGCATATCTTGTACTTCTCTGCTTAGGTTTTCATTACCTAAAGAAAGTATCTCATCTATTTCTTGTAGTCTGATTATTCTGTCGTTATCAGCACCTAATGATAGGTTTGTTTGTTTGTACATTCTAGATGCTTCATCTAAAGGTTCAAACCAATCCATACTTTTACGACCTTTACTTAGATCAGCGTAACCACCTATAACACTACCAAACACTGCAAACGGTGCGGCTTCTAATGCGTTCTTAAATTTACGCATCTGTGGACTGTCACTTGTATTAATTCTGAAAAAATCTAATAAAGGTAATCTACCACCGGGTCCAAATGTTTTAGGAAACATCTGACTCAGGTCATCAGTCATAGTCTGCTCTTCGGATATGTCATTTAGATAGGTAATACCCATATCCATGACACCATGAGCTGAACCAGTAGCTAGTAGTTTTGCAAACCACGGTTTACTAAGTAAAGCACCACCAGCAAACTTTGCATTTAATGCACCTTGTACCATATTACCACCTAGAATACCGGGTATAACAAGTGATGATATACGGCGTATAGCTTGATGTGTAGGATTGTCAAGCATTGTAGCATTATCCCACGCATCATCTACCTTATCCATACCGGGTATGATAGTCCCAGCTGCATCCATTACAAAGTCAGCAGTTCCTAATCCGGGAGCTGATAAACCTTGAAATACATTATCTAATATTTTTAATGGGTTAGATGATCCATATAAACTTGTGTTAGCCGCCACTTGACGTTGGTTATCTCTTACTTCTTGAGTAGACATACCATAATACTTTTGGCTAAACTTTTCTTGTCTCTCTGCTTTCTCATCACCATTCGGCAAGTTCCACCAGTCGTCATATTCCTGACGCATAGTGTCGTGATTCTGTTTGATGTTCAGATCTACGGAGCTATTACCAAATTTGTATCCAAAAGGAGCAGCGAAGACAGGGTTAGCATCTTTAGAGGTAGGCTCTTCTTGTTCTGGTTCAAGAAAGTCAAGACCTTCTAAAGTTTGTTCTTCTTCGTTCATTGTAGAAATTTATCTCGTATTTGTTTATTTAGTAATAACTGATATAACTCAACACCTTGTACGTCTGCTTCTTTTTTCAAAGCTTGCATACATACTCCAAAAGCTTGCTTACTTAAGTCTTTACCATATACATCGTTAGCTGTAGGACCTAAATGATGGTCACACCATTCATCAGCTCCCCATTGTATAGCTGTCTGTTTTTGACCAGCTTTAGTATTAAGTTTAGATTTAATAGCATTCTTTAGTTTTACAGCATTTACATCTTCTAGCTGATCTGATTCAATATGATTTAAAAATCTATTGTTTTGTGGATTACCATTTACAAAGTTATAAAAATCATCAGCACTTACGTTACCATCTTTTACTTGTTCATTAATTAAATTCATTAAAGATGTTTGACGTTCTCCACCTTTTAATTGATTACCAAATCTACCAGTTAATCTGTCGTTAATTTCTATAGATGTAATACCATTAAATACAACACCAGCATCTCTGACAAATAAAACTTTACCATCTTTTGTACGCTTTTGTTTAAATGCACCTTGACCTCGATAACCTTTATCATCAAATGGTACTGGTGTTCCAGACTTGCTATCTATACCAAGTAATACATCAATTACAGAAACAGCATCGTTGTAACGCTCTTCTATACTTTTACCTGTACCAGCTGTCTCGCTAAATACAGCTAATGTAGCACCAAGCATTTCTCTAGCTTTGTCTGTACTTGACTCATCCATAACATCTTCTAGAGAGTCAGCTCCTAATACTTTAGCTAGCTTTTTTTCAAAGAATGGTAGTAGTTTTTCATCAAGACCTTTGACTTCAGTACCTCTAGCCTGTGCTAGTCCCTGTAAGTCTCTCATGATGAAACCTATCTCTTGCTGATCATCATTATAATCTACAGCCCATGTCATATATGTAGCCATCAGATCACCATTTCTGTATGATTGTAGAAGAGTAGAATTAAATGTATTTTCATCTACATTTTCTGAATCATATCCGATTAGTTCAGCGAATGCTTCTCTTGCATATTTATTACCATTTGTAGCCTGCCAGTCAGAATAAAACTCCTGTTTAAGACTTCTGTCAGGATTAAAGTATGAACCGTTAGCAAGCTTGTCTATATATGGTCTAGCTTCAGCTTGTAGCCTACGATCATTTACATGTTCGATTGCTTTTGTATTAGAGCTGTCAGCTGCCTCCCACTTTTCACGTAGTCCAATTAAAAAGTTAGGATGTTTACCTATAATACGATTATGCTTTGCATTCTTATTACCAGTAGCTCCTGTTATTTCATAACCATGTGGATTGTTTTCATCTATACCTAATACTACTTTTTGGAATTTTATCCAACCAGCTTCACCAGCAAATCGGCTGTCGCCTACAAGACTCTCTGCCCATGTATAAAACTCATCTGCTTTATTTAGAGTTACCTTTCGACTGTATACACCTTCTCTGGTTTTTACAGGTAGTGCATATACATTATTCTGTACAGTCTTCCAGACAGCTTGTGCTTCTGCATAGTTGTCAGCTTCTAGAGCAGCTTCGATCTGATTTAATCCACCATCAATGACAGCTGTACGATCTATAAACTGTTGCTCAAGAGATAGCTGTGACTCTTTTACAAGTCCTTTCTGTCTAAATAACTCTTGTATTTTAAAACCAGTTTCAGATTTAGGATTGATACCTAGTCTATTTAGTATCTGTATAGCTCTAGTCTGATATAATCTAGTCGCTGTAAACTTATCAATATCACCTTCGACAGACGCAAGCATGTCTTGCTCTATACTATCAAAGCTTTTTTTGATATCATTAAAAAGTAGTTTCTGAAGAACTGGGTTACGAGTCTTCATAACCTGTCCCATATAGTCAAACTCTTGTTCAGCTTCTAAGTCTCCACCTAGTGCCTGCTCGACTAATTTGCTTTGTTGGTTAGCAGCATCATCAAGTGCACTGCTTTGTCCAACTCTGTTATAAGTATATTTAATTTTATCAAGTGTACCATCAGAAGCTAGAGTGTTAAACTCATCTATAGCTCTAGTTGTTGCTATATAGTCTTCTGTGTTCTGTGCTAAGGATTGAAAGTTTTTAGCTAGTGTAGGGCTAAGTCTGCCCCACACTCCAGCTAATCTATCATACTCTGCTGCTTGATCTTTATAAGATTTAATCTGAACTTCTGCATTTGTTTTCAAAGCATTCATACGTGCTTTATAAGGTGCATCAGTTTCTAACTTATATATTTCTTCGGCATTCTTTTGCATAAGCTTGTTACGCCTATCCATGCCTGTTATTGTAGTCTGGTCAATCTCTTTCTGTTGACGAGCCTGTTCTTTTAGTGCGTCGGTTGTAGTTTTCGATTGCTCTGCTATGGCACTTATGCCAGCTCTCGATAATTGTGTACCCCCGAACCTACCACCTTTGGCGTACCGTTGTGGTTTTTCTGTTCTTCTTACCATTATGCTGTTACATTAGGAGTAAACCCTTGAACTATCTGTGATGCCATGCCTGCAAGACTAGATATACTTGAACCCCATACTTGTGCTGATGCAGATGATGGAGATATCATAGCTCCTCTTACTGGCTCAGGACCAAAGTCATAATCTTCATATACTCTTGGGTACATAAATGTTGACATAGGTGTTGGTAATGGTTGTACAGGCATAGGTAATACACCCGGATCTAGCATCTTAGTTGCGTAAGCATTTAAGTCAGCTACTGTTCTATCTTGTTTAATGTTACGTATTGCACTTTCAGATGCAGTTGTAGCATTCTGTAATGAGAGATCTAGTAGTGTTAAAGCTGTTGCTGTTTTTAATGTTTGTACACTTCTAGCTTTTTGTACTGATCTACCCATCTGCCCTCTTGCTCGTATTTCACCTTCGGCTATAATACCATCGAGATAGGCTGTGTTTTTTTCGTATCTTTTTTCAGCTTTAATTTCTTCTAACTGCTGACGTTCATCCATCCTAGCTGATCTTTCTTGCAAAGCATTCAGACCTAACTGTTGTTGAAAGATAGCGTTAGACTTAGCATACATACGTTCATTCGTATCTTGCTGTTTGTTACGTATCTGTAGCTGATAATTATATTGTCTAGCAGCTGAGGCATCTTTGAACCCTGCGAGTTGTCCTTCTTGCCTAGCTCTTTCTTCTATTTCTTTTACTTTAAATTCACGATCGGCAAGCATCTTCTGCTTGTCCATCTCCCATCTTTCTTTGTTGTATTCGTACTGAGCTTCTGTAGCGTTGTTACGCTCTTGCTGTGCAGACTTAGCTGCATTAGCTTGTTTGTTAGCTCCATATATTCCAACGGCTGCTCCAACTATGGGAGCTATAATTCCGAACGGCATTATGTCCTCCTGTAAAATCTAGGTGAGTATAATCCTTCCCACATCATAGAGTTTAAAGAGACAGGGAATGGTGAATCGTTAAATAATCGTAGTGTGAAGTTTTCTGTTTTCTGATGTATAGGTA
>VTLG01015479.1_pt1 | contig 11064 bp, 13 predicted proteins | sample 4694571 | NCBI WGS metagenome assembly VTLG01 (sample SAMN12604809, study PRJNA352737) | marine metagenome | biome: ENVO:00000447; feature: ENVO:00000209|ENVO:00000569|ENVO:01000036; material: ENVO:00002151; isolation source: viral sequences binned using virsorter ... | reverse complement strand
TAAATACAAGAGACGTACAAGTAGATAGTAGACCATCAACTAAAATATTTGCAGTAACAACTATAACTGATATTACTAATCCACAAGCAGGTGATATAGCTTATTCAGCATCAACTGGTAAATTTAAGGGATACGTAAGTTTAGGTTCAACAACAGAATGGCAGAATTTAAATTAATGACTGATAAAAAATATTTTGATTATGTTTATGGTAGTACATTTATAAATAATGTAAATACAGGAAAAACTGTATTACCAGACTATTTTTCTGCACAACAAAAGATAGAGCCTATGGCAAACTCTCAAAAAATAGTGTATAATAGTAGTAACTTTATAGCAAACAATACAACCCCACAATCCAACTATATGAATCCAAGAGGTATAAAAAAATGATGAATCCTATGGTAATGCCAACAAACAGAGTACAACAAGCAATAGACTATACTAATGCTGCATCTAGTCCAGATATGATGGATAGATTAAGAGCTATGCAGATGGGTAGAAGCATAGGTCAAGGGTTATCAGGATTACCTACAGTTGGTATGGAAGAAGGTGGTTCTATTGCAAATACTGCTCAAGGTTTAGCAAGTCTTGGTAGACAAGGTGATAATGTATTAGTACATATGTCACCTGATGAATTAGACACATTATCAAAATTAGGAACTATAACTTATAATCCAGTAACAGGTTTACCTGAAGCATTTAGTCTTAAAAGAGTTTTTAGAGCAGTAAGAAAAGTTGCACCTATTGCATTAGCTATTGCTGCTCCTTATTTAGGTGCTGCAGCTTTAGGAACAGGATTAACAACATTACAATATGCAGCATTAACAGGATTAGGTAGTGGTGTAGGTAGTTTAATAGCAGGTGCTAAGCCTAAAGATGCATTAAAAGCAGGATTAATTACTGGAGCAACTGCAGGTATTACAAGAGGTATAGGTCAAAAAATGTCAGGACAACCATTTAATGTTGCTGCAACTCCAGGAGGTACACCTGTTGATGTTCAACCTAATGTTGTTCAAAAAGGAGGTTTTGCTCAATTAGGTTCAGAACAACTTGCACCAACAGGATTAAAAGATATAGCTAAAACTGCTGCTTCTGATTTTGCTGCAGATATAAAAGATAAAAGCACTTTTGATTTAGTTAAAGATTTTGGAGGTAGAGCTTTAACTGGAGATATAGGTTCATCTATTGTTGAATCAGAAAGAATAGCAGATGAAGCTACTAAACAACAAGCAGAAATATTAGGTAAGCCTATTGATACAGGTTTTAATCAACAAGTAGGTAGATTAGAAACTGCAGGTGCTATATCACCTTCTAGATTAACTCAAGCAGATTTAAGAGCAAGAGCATTAGGTCAAATAGGAAGAGAAAGATTTTTACCTACATTTAGAACAGCACAACAAGGTGGACTAATAGAGTTAGCACAAGGTGGTGAATTTAGTGGTATGGTTCCAGGTGAAGGAGGAGGTATGGATGATAATGTATTTATGCCTATAAAAGAAGGTAAAGAACAAGTTGGAACTTTAGCAGTTAGTCCTACAGAATATGTAGTAGATAGTTATACTATGGCAGCATTAGGTGATGGTAACCCAGAAGAGGGAGCAAAAGTTATGGATGAAACAATTAAAAGAATTAGAAAAAAAGCATATGGAACAACAGAACAACCAAAAGAAATAGATGGTTTACAAACATTAGTTCCTATGATAAAGGAGGTATAGAATGGCAGTACTGTCTTCATTATTAGGTTTTGGTACACCTCAACAAACAGTACCTGCACAACAAATGTTAAGTGGACAACTAGCACCTGAGTTAGCTCCTTTTTACAAAGATATATTAGGAAAAGCACAAGCATTATATCAAACAAAAGAAGCAGAGGGTTTTCAACCTTATACTGGTCCTACTATTGCACAGTTTACTCCTGAACAAGAACAAGCTTTTACAGGACTAGCAGGTTTATCTGGAGTTACAGCACCTCAGTTTGAAGAAGCAAGAACATTTACAAAAGCTGCTGCTGCTCCTGTAACTACTGAAGAGATAGAAGCAAGAATGTCTCCATATCAACAAGCTGTTGTAGATATAGAAAAAAGAGAAGCACAAAAACAATTTGAACAAAATGTATTACCAAAGCTTAGACAAGCTCAAATAGCTTCAGGTTCTTTTGGTGGAACTAGAGGTACATTATTAGAAGCACAAGCATTAGCAGACCAATCAAGAGCATTAGCAGATATACAAGCTAGAGGTAGTGCTGCTGCATTTGACCAAGCTATGCAAGCATTAGGACAAGAAAGAGCAAGAACAGGTCAAGCAGGAACACAGTTAGGAGCATTAGCACCAAGTCAATTACAAACAGGTTTAAGAGAAATAGGTGCATTACAATCTGTAGGAGAAGCTAGACAAAAACAAACACAAGCTGCATTAGATGAAGCTTATCAACAATTTATACAAGAACAAGAAAGACCATATCAAACATTAGATAGATATTCTGCTATAGTTAGAGGTATGCCAACACCTATGGTACAAAGAACTCCTATAGCTCCTGCTCCTACTTTAGGTCAAACATTATTAGGTGCTGCAGGAACAGCAGGTTCTTTATATGGAGCTTTTGGTGGATTTAGTCCTACTGGATTATTTGGTATGAAGGGAGGATATACAGGTGGTGGTATAGCAGATTTACCTGTTGTGCGTAGAGCATCAAGTTCTTTAGGAATACCCCCAGGTTTTGACCCTGTAGTTATAGGAGGTTCAGGTGTATTTGGAACTGTAAAACAAATAGGCACAGGTCAAAGTAGAAGATTAGTAATTGAAGATGCAGCAGGAAATATAGTATCAAATGCTCCATCAGGTGCAAAAGAGGGAGATAAATTTCAACAATTTCAAAATATAAAAGATAAAACACTTTCTTTTTTACCTCAAGAAAATATAACAGAAGCAAGAAAAACTATTCCTGACAAATTTAAATATACAACTGAAGGAACTGAATCAGCTATTAGAAGAGTTTTTGGTCTTCCTACAGATATACCAGAGGGTGGACCAAGTGAATTTGAAAAACGTGTATCAGGTAATTTAGAAGCATTAAGAAAAGAAGGAGAAGCTCTTAAAACAGGTATAGGTCAACTTGAATCAGGTATTGCTGCATTACCAGGAACTGAAGAAAGACAAAAAGAAATATCAGATTTTTATAAAGGAAGAGGAGAAACTTTAGATAAAAGATTAAAAGAGCAAACAGCAGAAAGAGAAAAGTTTTTTGGTGAAAGAGAAGCTAAATTAAAGGAACAAGAAGCAGCAAATATTGAAGCTGCTAAAAGAGAACAGTTTGGTAATTTAGCACAATTTTTTACTAGACTAGGAACTGCTACACCTAGAACACAAGGAATTGGTGGTTTAGTAGATGTAGGGTTACGTGCTGCTGAAGAAACAATACCTCAAGCTATGCAAACTCAACGTGCATTACAAGAAAGACAAGATGCTTCTAAAGAAAGAAGAGAAGCATTAGCTATTGCACAAAGAGGAGAAAAAACTGAAGCTATTAAAGAATATCAAAAAAGAGTTGACTCTGATGAAAATAAAAAAAGAACTGAAAATTTAGCTTCTCAAGAAAAAGATGTAGAAAAATTAACAAAACAAATAGAAGCTAAAAAAGCAAAGTTTGGTGTTGATGCTCAAGTTGCTGATTTAGAAATTAAATTAAATGATAAGTTAGCACAAATAGAGTTATTAAGAAGAGAAATAATTCCTGATATAAATGAAATTACTACTTTAGAAAAAACAGATAATGATGAATTAATTCAATCAATATCAAATTATATAGAGGATTTACCAATAGGTGCAGACAAAATAATTTTAGAAAGGTCTGATATGGAAAAATTATTATCTCAAGCAAAAATAGCAGTAAGAGCTAGTATTGATGATGCTTTTGGAGTTAACCCAGATTTAACTGCAGAAAGAGTAGGTAATAAAGATAAGTTTAAAGAAGCTATTAAACAAGCTGCAATAGAAATGTATAATAGATTACCTAAAGGAGCAGGTAGCACTAGCATAACACCTCCTAATGTAAACTTAGGTGCTTTTCCTAAATAATCTAATTAATAATTATGTTAAGTTTTAAATCTGATACATTTCAAGAAGCAAGAAAAGACCTTGTAGATTTTCAAAAAGAATTTGCAAGTAGAAATGAAACTATGTCTAGAAAAGATATGGAGGATTTTTTACAAACAAAAAATATAGATGCAAAATCTTTTGATAAAGCTGAAGAAGAATTTAATTTATATAAAAAAAATGAAAAAAATAAAATATATAATTTTTATAAAGATAAGATAGATAAAACACAAGATAATGAATTAAAAAAAGGAATCGTACAAGACTATAATAGAGACTTATCTAAGTTTGATTCTACACCTTTTAGACCTGAAGGTTTTAAAATAGGAAGAATTGTTGCAGGTGCTGTTGGTGAAGCAGGAAGAGATATAAAAAGAACATTTATGGACTTAGCTCCTGAGACTGGAGAAGCTTTAGGTAAAAAAGTTAGTGATATACTACCTGATGAATTAGAAAAAGATATTGGTGCTTTTTTTGACCCTTATTATGGTGAAGGGACTAATGCTGAAATAGATAGGTTTTTATCTGATATAGGTTCTTATCTTGTTCCTGGAGGTATAGTTACAAAAGGTATTACAAAAGGTAGTAAATTATTAAAAGTAGGAAAAGGTTTAGGTCCTAATGCTAGACGTTTAAGAAAGTATGGTAGATTAGGAAAATATGCAGTAGGTGGAGCTGCAGCAGCTACAATAGCAGAAGACCCTGAAACAGAAAATATTGGAAATCTTATAGAGTCCTTATCAATTAATCCTGATGACCCTGCAGCTAATCAATATTTAGATGCATTTATAAATAACTTACTTGTTGGTGGAGTTATTCCAGTAACAGGTGCAGTTAAATCTTTATTTAAATTTGATGCTGAAAAAGGTTTACAATATGCAACTAAAGATGATGTTAAGAAAAAATTAGTTAAAAAAATATTAGATAAAAGAAATGTTGAAAAAAATAAAATTACAGAAATAGAATCTATACCTTTTGGTAAAGGTAAATTTAGTAGATTTATAAAAGAAAAAATACTACCTGATAGAGGTACAGATAAATTTACATTAAATAGAATATTAATTCAAGAAGGTGCTGCAGGTAAAGCATTAGAAGAAGCTGATGGATTAACACAAGACTTATTAAGAGCAGTTAAAAAAGCTGTTTCTCCTGATTTATCTAAACAACAAATAGATGATTTAGTTCAAGATGTTTTAGAAACACGTAATCCAAATGCTATGAGACTTTTAAAAACTGATGCTCCTGAAGTTGCTGCAATAGTAACTAAGATGAATGATAATTTATTTAAAGCTAGAAAACATATATCTAAATATATTGATGATGAAGATTTACAAGCTATCTATGACCCAACAAAAAATAAAGTATATTTAAATAGAGCATATAGAATACATGATGACCCTAATTTTACTGCATCTATAAAAAATTTAGATAATGCTACAAGAAAAAGAATAGAAGATTTTTTAAGAAAAGAAATGAAAATAAAAGATGAAGATATTCCAAAAGCTATGAGAGATTTAGTTAGAAAAGATGTAGGCAGCACAGAAGTTTTTCAAAAAGTTTTTAAAGATGTTGGAGCAGGTAGTAGTAAAACATTTAAAGCAAGAACTAAACTAGCAGAAAGTAAAGACATACGTTCTTTATGGGGTGAAGTAAAAGACCCTTATAAAAACTTTGCACGTACTTATGAGAAGTTAGCACAAATAAAATCTGAAGCTGATTTTGTTACTGATATGGCAGACTATCTTAAAAAAAGTGGTTTAGCTATGGATGAAGAGACATTAGTTAAAAAAGGTTTAGTAAAAGAATCTGATAAATTAGACCCTTTTTCATTAGAAGCAGCAGCAGAAAAAAGATTGTCTAGAGTTTTTGGTACAAAAGAAATACAAAAAGGTAGTATTATAAATCCATTAAAAGGATTATATGCAAATCCTTCTTATAAAAAATTTATAGAAGAAGGAACAGATGTGTTAGCACCTAGTAATCCTATAATGAGAAAATTTTTACAGTATAAAGTTATTTCTCAAACAAGTAAAACAGTTTATAATCCTGCAACTCATGGTAGAAATACATTAGGTAATATGATATTGTTAGTTGCAAATGGTATGAATCCTTTTAGAAGTGGAAAAGATAATGCATTTAAAGCTTTATCAAAAAAAATTACAGGACAAAGTAATGAAGCATTAGGTAAAAGATTAGGTAGATACCATGAGTTAGGAGTTTCAGATAGTGGTGTTAATCAACAAACATTAAGAAGAGCAGCAGGACAAGTATTTAATTTTGATGAAGGAACTATTTTAAATAAATTATCAAAAAGTAAAACAGCATCTTTACCACAAAACTTATATCAATCTGAAGATGACTTTTTTAAAATATTACATTTTGAAAATACTATTGATGAATTAAAAAAAATAATGCCTAAAGGAACTTCTATAGATATTATAGAACAAGAAGCTGCTAAGAGAACAAGAGAGTTAATGCCTAACTATGGTTTAGTTGGCAAAGGATTTAAAGAACTTCGTAATTTACCATTAGGTGATTTTATTGCTTTTCCTGCAGAGATGATGCGTATTAGTTGGAACTTAGGTAAAAGAACTATTGATGATTTAACAGGTAAAACAGTAGATGAATTAGAAAATTTAACTGGTAAAAAATTAACAAGAGATGCTAAAAATAAAATTAAAAATATGGGATATAAAAGACTTGCAGGTTTTACTGTTGCAGGAACTGCAGGTGAACAAGTTCAAAATTATACAGCAAATAGATTAAATATATCAAGTGATGAAGTAAAAGCTATAGAAAATTTATCACCAGAATATGAACAAGGTGCAGCAAAAATATTTTTATCTGGTGTTAATAAAGATAAAAATGGACATGTTGGAGTTAATTATATTAATCTAGGACCTATTGACCCATTTAATTATTTAAAAGCACCTGCTTTAATTGTTGGTAGAGAACTAGCTTCAATAGCACAAGGTAAACCAACACCCTATTATAAAGATTCTTTTGGTACTGCTATGAGACAAGTATTAAGTCCTTTCTTAGGAACATCTATGGTTACTGATGCTCTTATAGATTCACTAGATACTATAGAAGATAAAAGTTTATTTTTAAATGAAAAGTTATTACAAATAGGAGAAAATTTAACAAAGGTTGTAATACCTGGAGTTGTACCTACTGCATTAAAAGAAATGGAATATTCAAAAAGTAAACAACTAAGAGAAGATATGGGATTAGGAGCTGTATCTAAATATGATTATACAATACCAGAAGTAGAAATGGAGGGTCCTTTAGGTAGTGCTAAATGGTTAGGAATTAGACCACAAAGATTAGACATAACTGCTAGTATGCGTAGACAAGTATTACCACCAATAAAAGAAATGGAAAAAACAACTAATATGAATAACTTTGTTAATAATCCTAACTCTCCAAGAGGTCCTGAAAGAGCACAACAATTTTCACAAGCTTATGTTGATGACCAATTAAAACGATTAGCACAATTTAAAAACTTAAAAAAAATAGTAGATTCTTATGATGACCTTGGTTTAAATCCAAAAGAAGTTTTAGGTGGTCTAAGTAAAAGATTTTTAAAAAATATAAATTTTGATAATGTAGTTGAAAAAATGGAGTTTGCAAGAAGAAATAAATTTTTACCTTCTTTTATACCTGAAGGTCTAATACCTTATGCAGAAGAATATACAGGAGGACCTTTGCCTTATAAAGCTGTAAGTAATATTTATAGAGAACTTTTTACAAGAGGAATTATACCAGAGGAGAAAGAATAATGGCAGATATGACAATGATATGGAACGCAATACTAACAATGGCAATAGGTGGATTTTTATGGTGGATACGTTCTACATCTGCTGCTATTAGTAAAGTAAAAGAAGAAGCTGCAGAAGCTAGAGAAAAGATGGCTCTTATGTATGCTACTAAAGAAGATGTTAAAGATGATATGCAACAACTTTTACAAAGATTTGATAGATTAGAAAGCAAGATAGATGATATGATAAGGAGACAACAGTAATGCACAAAAGATGGAAGTATTTTTCTGAAGATGAATTAAGATGTAAAGGTACAGGTGAGATAAATATGGATGAAACCTTTATGGAAAAGCTTGATGAGTTAAGAGATAAACTAAAACAACCTATGACTATTAGTTCTGGTTATAGAAGTGAAGCTCATAATATGGCTATAGGTGGTAGTAAAAGGTCAGCTCATCTAAAAGGTTGTGCTGTTGATGTTGTATGCTCTGGACATAAAGCTTTTGAGATAGTAAAACTAGCCATAGAATTAGGTTTTACAGGTATTGGAGTAAAACAAAATGGAGTGCATGCAAAAAGATTTATACATTTAGATACTATGCCTAGAAAATCAGTAACGAGTCCAAGACCTTGGATATGGTCTTATAAATAAGGAGATGATGTGGACCCTATATCAGCTATTGGTGTTGCTACGACTGCATATAATGCGATTAAGAGAGGATTTAAAGTTGGGAAAGAAATTGAAGGTATGTCCAAAGACCTTGGCAGATGGATGGGTGCTATTCAACAGGTTAAGGAAGGTCATAATAAAGCGAAAGGTAGGTCTTTTGGTTCTGTTGAAGAGGAAGCTCTAGAATCATTTGCTGCTCTTAAAAAAGCACAACAAATGGAGAGTGAGTTAAGAACATTTGTTAATTATAATTATGGTCCAAATGCTTGGAATGAAGTTATTAGAATCCAAGTAAATATAAGAAAGAAAAAGAAAGAAGCAATAGAAGAAGCTAAAAGAAAACAAGCTCAAATGATAGAGAATATTATTATTGGAGTTCTTCTTTTGTTTTTTCTTGGTGCTGTTGGTGCTGTTCTTTATCTAATTCTAGTTGCATATTAAAATTACATTTCTCAAGTATACTTTTTACTTTATCTTTACCTAATATATTTAAACATTCTACTATATTAGCTTCAATACCTTCTTCAGAAATATCAATTTCATTTTCACTTTTAGCACCTCTAACTCTAGATAATAATTCTAAAGCTTTAATAGCAACATTACCATGACCATTATTCTTTGCCATAGTATATTGTTGTTCTAATTCAGATACCACATCCACACTTGTTTCAAGTTCTTGTTCTAACTCAAAAATTCTTTCTTTAACTTCTTCATTTTGTGATAATCTATAACCTTGATTGTACGCAGATTCTTTAGAATAACCTGCAGCTTTTGCAGCTTCTGTTGCATTTCTATGCAAGATGTAGTTTTGTGCAAATTTTTCTTGTTTTTCATTTAATGCCATCTAAAATAACCCAATAATCCAAGTAAAACCACCCATAATTAAAGAAGTTATTATAGCATAAGCTAATACTTCATAATACATAGAGTCTATTTCTCTTAATTTGTGCCATATATATTGTAATATATTCATCTATATATCCTTACTTTTGGATTATTAGCATCAACTTCTACAGGTTTACACACAGCTTTATATTTTTGACCCCCAGGTACTGCAGGTTGTCTCATTATTGCTCTAGCAAAATATTTACATCTATTAATATCTGCAAATATCATATTACTTTCTTGCTGTGTATTACCTAAGTATAATACTAATAAAAATACTGTTGTCATTAAAAAGCTACCTTAAAACCATCTTTCATATGTTGGTCCCATATAAGTTGACCATCATAAATGTCTGTGTTAATAAAATTTTCATCTTCTTCTCCCTCTGCCCAAGTATCAATATTACCTGGAGCTAAACCTCTAACTGGTTTCATACCATAATATTTAAAACTACAAGTGCCTTTTTTTCTACTTACATTAACACTAATACTTTGATTATCTTTTTTTAAAACGCATGTTTTCATTTTAAATTATCTCTAGCTACATTCTTTGACTTTTCAAAAGACCTCATTGCTCCAAGTCCTAAAAGTGACATTACTAATGTAATTAATCCCTCTACTTCTAGCTGTGGAGGTATCATTTCTGGAAACCATATACCTGTAAACCAAGTTAAAATTGGACCCACGAAGAACTGCCATAGGAGCCCTAGGCAACAGACCCACATTATTGCAGGGCGAGCTCCAGAAACAAATAAGCTAGGATGTTTTGCTTGTTCTTTGTTTACTTCTATTTGTGATTTAGCTAACTCTTGTGCATGCTTCTCTGCCATAGTAGACAGGTCATGAGCAAGCTGCATTTGTTTATCTTTATCTTTTATGAACTTACCAAGTAATTTACTAGCAGGTCCTATTAGTGCAGTTAGTGCCATTATTTTTTCTCCTTTTTAATACACGTAGCATGTGTTCCTTCTTTAGTCTCACATAATGTATATACTTTTAAATGATTAAATTTATTCCAAATATTTCCTATTTTATGTCCCCACCATGAAGGGTCAAACACAGATATATGTACATTTTTTCCTTTAAATTTACCTTCTTTAAAATGTTTTAATGCAGGTTGACAAGAGATATTTAAAAATACTATTTTTTTACTACGAGATAATATTTCAGTTAATACATAATCTATATCTTGCTCTGCTATATGCTCTAATACATCTGTACACACTACAATATCATACTTTTTTTTAGATAGTTTAGAATATTTTTCATATGCAGGGTCATATAAATCAAATGATTTTAAGTTACAAAGTTTTTGTATAGGATGTCTTAAATCTACTTCTTTACATCTATTTTTATCATAAGGTATAGCTTTACCACAACCATAATCTAATAAAGTTTTACAATTATTTTCTTTAACAAGACTCATTAGAGTAGGAACAAGAGGTACTAAACTTATACCTTTAAATTTACCTTCTTCTTGATGTAATACTTTATATGAATCAATTAAATCATGATACTCTTGTGAAGGTTTCATTACAAATCTCCTTTAAAAGATTGTTGTTTTAATTTATATCTATTAGATAACTTCCACAAAGCAGAAACTAAAGTATTATTACCATGAAAATTAATATCCATTTCCATAGGTGATTCATTAAA
>VTLG01008529.1_pt1 | contig 11066 bp, 12 predicted proteins | sample 4694571 | NCBI WGS metagenome assembly VTLG01 (sample SAMN12604809, study PRJNA352737) | marine metagenome | biome: ENVO:00000447; feature: ENVO:00000209|ENVO:00000569|ENVO:01000036; material: ENVO:00002151; isolation source: viral sequences binned using virsorter ... | reverse complement strand
TTAAAATGACGGTGCCACAGGAACCTTTTATTTCTCAAACAGAACATTATAAATTAGGTAATCCACATACCACACATACTTTGGCATTTCCTTGCACACAAGATACTATGATTGTTTTTAATTCACATCTGTATCATGGTCATGAGCCAAGTGCAATAGAAGAGGAGCGTGTAGGTATTGCATGGAATGGTCTTGTCAATTATGTAAAGAAAGACGAAGACATATATAGAATACGGTTTGTTAAAGAAGAGACTTGACATTCCGTATAAAACAGTATATAATATAATAATTAACATACGATAATATACATTAACATAAGGAGATAGAATATGTCGTTAGCACAATTGAAGAAACAAAATTCTTTGGATCAGTTGCTTGGTGCAGCTCAGTCCGAGAATCAATCCCAAGAAAAGAAGTCCTATAAGGACGAGCGTTTGTGGAAGCCGGAACTTGATAAGACAGGTAATGGTTATGCAGTCATTCGTTTTCTGCCCGCTGTAGATGGTGAAAATATGCCGTGGGCAAAACTTTGGAATCATGCATTTCAAGGTCCAACTGGTCAGTGGTATATTGAGAACTCTCTTACTACTCTCGGCAACAATGATCCTGTATCAGAGATGAATTCTGCATACTGGAATTCCGGTGTAGAGTCCGATAAGGAAATCGCTCGTCGCCAGAAGCGTAAGTTGCAATATTACTCTAACATATATGTTGTGAGTGATTCCAAGCACCCTGAGCATGAGGGTAAGGTATTCCTCTTTCGGTATGGTAAGAAAATCTTCGATAAGATTATGGATGCAATGCAGCCTCAGTTCCCAGATGATGCACCTGTCAATCCCTTTGACTTTTGGCAGGGTGCGAACTTCAAGTTGAAGATTCGTAAGGTAGATGGTTATTGGAACTATGATAAATCAGAGTTTGAAGACCCATCTGCATTGTTTGATAATGATGATGATATTGAGGTGGTATGGAAGAAGCAATATGCTCTTAATGAGTTTACTGCTTCAACTAACTTCAAGTCATATGATGAGTTGAAGACTCGTTTGAATATGGTTCTTGCCGGTACTACTACGGTAGGAAATGTGACAACTTTGATGGAAAATGAACCTGTCGCAGCACCTGTTGTGAACACTGTTGAGGAGCCTGCTCCTACTGTAACAGTTGATGATGAAGAGGATACGATGGATTATTTTCAGAAACTTGCTGAAGATAACTAATCTTTAATCCAATAGAATCCCCTCTGAGAAATCAGAGGGGATTTTTTTTATGCTGCAGCATTAACTGCTGCAAGGGTTCTGCTTGGATGTGATAATGATACTGAAGTATTAGTCATAGACGAAGATTGGTCAACACTAGTCGTAGGAGCATTAACTATTGTTGTGGCGCCACCACCACCTCCGCCGGCACCTCTTCGCAATCCGGCTTCTTGTATTTGTTCAGTTCTTTGAGCATTCATTACTATTCCCCCAGTAGAAGGCATTATTAGTTCTGGGCCCATTTCGCCAACCATTATTGGCGCTTTTCCTGAGAATTGCCCGCCCTTTGCAAATCCCATAATGCCCAATATGCCTAACATATCTTCGGGGTCCATGACTTTTTTAAACAGTGACCCAACACCCCATCCCAAGCCACCTATAGCATCATATAATGATTGAGCCATTTCCTTTTTGACGGTTTCGCCTTTTGATCCTTTGTCTATATCGGGGTTGGTCATATCTACATCTTTTGGTTTAGCGCCTGGTGTAATGCCTAACCAATTTTTCAATATATAATTAATGGGACTATCAATAAAATCCAGTAATCCTTGTGGTATAACCTTTTTAACTATTTGATCAAACAGTCCGGCAGGATCAACTTTTGATTTTTTAATTATAGATTGTGCATCTTCAACTGTTCCACCTGCTATTAGAGCAACTGCCTTTTCTCCTAAAAATGTTTCAAGAATCCAATTAAGAGGATTTTCTATAAATTTCATCACTCCTGCTGGCAAGACCGCTTTCAAAATTTTATCAAAAATACCTGTACGACTTTTTTCATCTCCTACTGTAAGTCCATGAGCTTCTTCTACACTTGCTAATGTATCTGATGGTTTTGCCATTCCAAACAATCCAAAGACCCAATTAATTGGTGACATAATAAAATCTACTATTTTGTCTGGTAGTATCGCCTTTAACAATTTTTCCCACAGACCAACAGCAGCACCAGCTATAACTCCCGCTTTTTCTGCTGTAGATACCTTATCTACATCAGTTTTTGATCCTAATTTTAACCAATTAACAAATATATAATCTATTGGGTCTTTAACAAATTCTATTAAACCTTTAGGTATAATAGCATCAATTATCATTCCAAATAAGCCTGTAATGTTACCTTTATCTAGTTTTGCTTGTGCTTCCATACCTGTTTTGGTTTTTTCACCTTCTTCGGTTTTCCAACCAAGCCAGTGTACCATTATATAATTAATGGGACTATCTACAAAGTCTGTTATTGCAGTATAAATCTTTTCACCAATAATTTTTTTAACAATACTTCCAAATAAACCTAAAACATCCTTTTGTTCTAATTTTTTAACTGCTTCTAGTCCAGCTGCTGTTGCTACGCCTGTCTCAGTTTTCCATCCAAGTAGGTCTACTAAAATATAATCAAGAGGATTTTTAAAAAATTTCATTATCGCATCAACAGTTTTATCCCCAATAATATTTCTAATAATACTTCCCATAATATCAACAACTTTGGTTACTGTACCAAATATTTTTGTACCCAATTCAGTAGGTTTAATTTCTCCCTCTGCGTCTGTTTCTGCTAGGCCTAACCAACTCAACACTGAACTCAATGGACTTTTTACAAAATCTTTAATAAATTGAGGTATAAAGAAACCAATAATACTCATAGCAAAATCAGTAAGCTGTCCTATTGTACCAAATACTAGTTTACCAAAATTAGTAGTTGTGACTTTCCCTTGGTCGTCCTTTGCTGTTAAACCAAGCCATCCTGTTACAGTGCTTAATGCATCTTTAGCGAAACTTACAAGCCAATCTGGAATGAGAAAGTCTATTATTGAATCTAACCAGCCTTTTTCTGGTCCACCGTCTACTTCGACAGGTATTTCTGCTTTGGGACCAAGACCTAACCACCCCTTTACTGTTCCAACAACAGCATCCCATATTTTGCCAGGAAATTCTTTAATTTCATCCCATTTCTTGCTAGCCCATTTACCAACTGATTCAAAGAATTTTGCTATTTTTTCTCCACCAATCCACCCTAATATTGCACCTATGACAGCACCTATTACACCACCAACAAGTGTTCCGATTACAGGAACTACTGAACCGATACCAGCACCAATTAGAGCCCATTTGCCCATATTTTTCATAGCACCTTTAAATCCAGAGTCCATACCACCTAATACACCACCCATTGCAGCTGATGTTTTTGAAGTGCCCCATTCTTCTGACATCTTCATGGCTGCCATGCCATCTTTAACCATCAATGCAACACCACCAGCAATGGCCAATGGACCCATCATTTTAGCTATTTTTGGATTAGTAAAGGCCTTTGCAGCACCTTTTGATAAGGCACTGAGGCCACCCTTAGCACCGCCGGCAATAGTACTTGCTAAACTGCTTAATAAACCACCAGCAGATGCAATTCCTAACCCCTTTAATAAACCACCAGGCTTGTCAGTAGGTTTCCCATTTCCTTTGGGCATACCTACTGCCTCTGCAATTCTTTCTAGTAAAGTAAGTTGCTTAGATTTCCAAGCCTCAGCATCTCTCTTTTCTTCAGTCGCAGCTGCTCCGCCACCAGAGGTTAATTGAACATCACCCAGCTTTTCAAGGGTTTCATTTAGGGTTGCCATTTACTTTTTACCTTTTGGCAATGATGTGCCTGGTTTACCAACATACAAACCAAAGAATGCAGCGCCTGCACCAACAATAGTGGAAATGAATGCTGCTTGTGCATTAGTTGGATCAGACAATGACATGAACCAAACTGTTGCTGAGTAGAACGCATAGATATATGCCAACATGATCATTCTAGGAATTACTCTAAACCTATCCAAGTGTCCCGCTATTTTATTTGCCCAAGTTGGTTCATCCTCGCCCGCACTAGGAACGAGATCAGTTTTAAGAAGTTCATACTCCTTAGTAGTTTCTGTTACTTTAACTGTATCTTCAGCCATTACTGTCTCCGGTCGTCTTCTTCTCTTTTCCTCTTTTCTTCTTCCAAATAATTCATCAACAAACCAACATATACTTCCCTCTCCCACGGTATCATATCTTCTAATTCAACCAAACTATAATTATGGTGTTGCATCATTCCAAAATTAGTTCTATAATAATTTTCCACAGAATCATGAGAAAGGGCTATTCGAAAAAACTTTGTAGGCCCTCAATTGGAATCTTATTTTTCTTCTTTGTCTTTGGATTTTTAACTTCAATTTCATGTAACAATTTTGGCATAGTTTCGAAAAAAGTAGTTAAATTCTCAAAATTCTTTGATGACATACTATCCAAAAAAGCATCCAATTCTTTTTCAGACATATCTATTCTAGAAAAAACCTCATCCCCATCATGAATTTCATGAATACATTTTTTAATCATATGAAAAATATTATCTGTGCCTGTATTTACTGTAAGTCCTGTTATATCTCCTAAGCATGGATATCTCATTATCATACTAATATCATCTGTTAATTCTATAATATTAGTATGGTCTTCTTTCATTTGTACATCAACTTCTTCCAAATCAATTTCAACATCAACACGAGTCTTTTCATCATCAGGACATAATACATTTAATACAACTTTTTCTCCAACTGATTTTCCTCTTATTCGTAAAAAAACATATTCCATATCAAACATAGGCATTTTATAGGGGTCAATGTCATCAAGAACACAATCATTAAGAATTTGAGCAAAAGTATTTTCCATCAATTTCTCATCTTGTGATTCTTGAGCAATCATTAAAGCTTTTTGTTCCTTCACAAGAAAAGGTCTATATTTTAGTTTCTCACCTGTAGAAGGCAATTCTAGTTCATAAGTTAAAGTATTAAGTTTGGGTAGTGCCATAATTTTTTCATCCTTTTATATTATAATAGTCCATCGCCCGGGCCCGCCGGGAAACTTCCTTTCCCAGATGCCCGTGGGAAATTTCGAGTAATGTTTGCAGATACGACATCAGGTGTATTATCACCGCCGGGACTTGAGAGTGGAGTTGTCTGGCCAGTCGGCGCTGCGGTAGGTCCAGTTGATGGTTGCCTCATACCATCTAATGAAGTCCAATATCTAAAACTAAAGCCTACAGATATTCGTATAATTTCAGTATTTGGACTTTGACTTAAATCAGTTGCTGTAATGGACTTAGGATATGCTTCCCAAAGTTTTATACCAAATTTTTTCGTATCTTGCCTATCTAATAGATAGATTTCAACTGAACCTATATAATCGTTATAATAGTTAACATTCCAAGTTTCTTCATTAAATGCCAGTTTTTGCCATTCTTCAAAAAATACTCTTTCTTCTAACCCACCACTTGATACAAAAGATAGAGATACGTCTTCTGCATAAGTTACACCTTTAACAATTTCTCTTGTTGGCCCGTAAATATTTGAGTCTGTCATACTATCTAAATTGCGGCCAGGAAGTGATACTGTTTCACATCTCAAGGAAACTCTTCTTTGCTCTGCAAAATTTGCCATCGGCGCCGCAATTATTACTTCAAATCTATTAGATACTGCATAACCATTTTTACCATGAGCAGTAGCTATTGCCGTCGCTAAATTGTTCGCAGCAAATGGTTCTGGAAAACTAGCTTCCATTATATCATACTCCTAGATTCTTTCCATACTTCTGATGCAGAAGCTTTCTTAAACCTTTGTACAGGCAGTAGTGTCGCAATTGTCCATTCATCTGCATCAATTCTACGAAACTGAGATTTAGTATGTCCCGATAAATATTTATGTATGGTAGGTCTAATTAATCTAACGCTTTTTAATTTATTATAGTCCACCACCATTCTTGTTGTTGTTTCTTCAAACTTCTCTGAATTGGTATAATCTACCAATTTATCAAGAAGTTTAACACGCAATGGTATGGGAAGGTAGTGCATGTTTATTCCTAAAAATCCATCATTGTATGTCTCTAATGGTAGAACCAAAGGAAATGTATCGTAATAAGGAAGTTTCTTCTTAAACTTTGGATCATAGAAGAACATATTCAATTTACCGTAAAAGGGTTTGTTAGACCTTTTACCGTCCCGAATCAAATCCATAGCACCAGGCTTGCCAAACTCTTTGATTTTGTCTCTATACCAAGCAGTAGAGCGTGGTCGCCCTCTAGTCTCATCCTTGACTGCTTGTATGAATTTTGATACTGCCATATGACTATTTATATGTAATGTTAAGATGATCCTCTGTTAAAATCTTAAATTCCATATCATTATTGTTGCACCATTCGATTGCATACTTCCATTTAGCTTCATTAATGCCCCATGTTTTAACTTCATTGAACCATTTTTTGGTTTTTCTTTTTGGTTGTGCTGGCGGGGGAGAACATTGCTTCTTGGGTTTCACTTCTATTACAAACTTCTTAATTGATCCGTCATGCTGTTTTATTTTTATATAAAAATCTGGAAAATATCTGTGGATTCTTCCATCCCAAGGAGATAAATAGGGTATGATGATTTCTTCACTGCCCCATTCAATAATAGAATCATTGGTATCACAGTATACCATAAACTTGCGCTCCCATAGAGAACGATAGATAATTCTTTGGGGATCACCTCTATATTTTTTGGGGTTCTTTGCTATGTATCGACCTTTGTAAGACATTACTACTAAATAGTATATATAAGGATATTTAGACATGCCAGCATACAATAACCCCACACAAAACCGTTGGACCAAAATGAGAGCGAAGCGTCATGCACGGGACTTCGGCGGCGGCATGTATACACCAGCAAGAGATAGTCTTCCTGCTTCATATATGAATGAGTTTGGTACTACTGCTACCAGTGGCGAACCGTCCAAAAAGATTGTAGCTGCCGAGGCCGCCATTGGTAAAAAATCAGCAGGGAAAACAGAAACAAAAATTCTAGCTTATCCAGAAAACGTAGCTACTGATATACAGCAAGGTCATTATATTATATTTGAGATTATGCAACAGACAAAAGCAAAATTAGCTGAAAATAAAGCGATCAAAAAGGGTAAAGCTTGGGCGGCCGGTGGTGGTGGTGGCCATCCATCTGAAACTGCCCGGGCTGCTGGGATGAGGCAGAAGATGGCCAATATAGCTGCCGACACAACAAAATCTTTTGACCGAGCATTAAACGCATCGACTAAATCTGGCGGAGATAGTATAGCTGTTAAAATGCAATCAACAGAGAAACTAGCAACCTGTATTGCACTCTATATGCCAGCATCTGTTAAGGTGCAATATGGTATGGACTATAATGAAACGGAAATTAGTGCCCTTGCCGAAACAGCAGGGGGAGCAATTCAAGCAGCTATGGGTGCAGACGGTATTATGTCCGGTCTTGGCGCAGCATTAGGCACCGCTACAAAAGGTGGAGGCGCTGTGGGCATGGAGCTGGCCATGAAAGGTATTACAGCTGCCAGTCCAGGCTCAGCTGCTCTTATTGCATTAGGTAGAGGTAAAATTATTACCCCCAAAATGGAATTAATGTTTACGGGAGTTAAGCGTCGAACCTTCAGCTATGACTTTCTTTTTATACCAAAGAGTGCAAGCGAAGCAGCTAAAGTTGAAGAAATTGTTCACATGTTCAAATATCATATGGCTTCTAGTTTTTCTAGTACTGATTTGGGGGTTTTGGGGGATACTGGTGGGATATCCGGCAACAGAGAGATGACAATACCTGATCATTTCAATATAAAATATATGTATGCCGCCGGAGAAAATACACATATTAACAAAATAAAAACCTGTATTCTTAATCAAATGGATGTAGATTATGGTGGTGACAAATATGTAACATATCCGAATGGTCAACCACAAACAACTAAAATAAGTTTATCTTTTCAAGAATTATATACTGTTACTAAAGAAGACATTGTTCTAGGCAGCAGTCTTTAGAAAGAATATTTACCATGTATTTTTCACATTTTCCTCTTATTCCATACGACTCTGTTGGAAATGGTAATTTTAAGCTTGTGACTAACCTATTAAGACGAGTCGCAATTAGGTCAAAAGTTAAAAGTAATACACTATTCTATGATACTTATGATGTTAAAAGAGGTGAAACGCCTGAAATGCTTGCTGATAAAGTATATGATGATCCAGAACTTCATTGGATTATTCTTTTAGTAAATAATATTACAAACAGGTATCATCAATGGCCTATGAATTATAATCAATTTCTTGCGTATATCAACGACAAATACAGCAATGTTGACGCAACACACCATTATGAGATATCACAAGTATCTGGGGATACTACAATTAAGATTGATATTGGTACAGATAACACTGGACATTCTGGTGCGACTGCTGTTACTAATTTTGAATATGAAGAAAAACAACAGGATGAATTAGGAAAAATTAGACTTCTTGTGCCAGGACATGTTACAGCATTTGTTGAAGAGTATGAAAAATTGATGGGAGAGAGTGTTATATAATGGCTACAAAGCAAAGCTATTTAACTGGCGCAGGCGATTTTTCATTAGATGAAGTTAAACTTGTTACAAGTACTGGAATGGTAATTGATCTTTCTGAATCGGTAATGGGACTAACTCTCTATGAAGATATATTTTCAATGACCATTACTGGTACGATTGCAATAACGGATTCGGTAAATTTAACATCTCATGGGCCTATTATCGGGCAAGAATATCTTCATCTTAAAATTAAAACTCCATCTCTCAGTAGTGAAGATTCGATAATAAATTTTTCAAAAAATGCATTTCTTGTACACACCATATCTAAAAGACAGCCTCTTAGAAATAATATTCAAGGGGTTGTGTTAAGTTTTGTTAGTCAAGAATTGGTCAAAAATCAAAGATTAAAAGTTACCCAAAGTTTGACAGCTTCTTGGTCAGATATTGTTAAAAAAATGTTGGTAGATTATTTAGATATTAAGAAGAATATAACCATAGAACCAAGTGCTGGTATAAAGAAATTTGTTACTCCTAATATAAGACCATTAGACGTAGTTGTTATGGGAATGAAACAAGCTGTCGCTAAGTTTAAAGGAGAGCCTACCTATTTATTTTATGAAACCTTGAAAGGGTTTAATTTTAGGACTCTTGCAAGTTTATATAATGAATCATCTCGTATACAATATCTCACCGTATCGCCAGGAACCAACCCGCCTATGGCAGGTAGAGATTATGATCTTGCGAAAGAATTGAGAACTGTTCTTGATTATGAAATAATTTCTAATAATGATAGCGTTATAAATTATCGAACAGGTATGTATGGGTCAAAACTTATAACGCATGATATTATTAGTAAAAGCTATGAAACTAAGATATATAATCTTCATGATAATTTTGAAAATGAATCACACATTGTTGGTGGTGTTACAGGAGGAAGAGAAGAATTTCCTTTAGTAAGTGCATTACATGTAAATGATAAAGGACTACGGGTATCAGATTTTCCAGCAAGAACATTTCTTATGCCAACATCTCTTTCTGGTGGTGTTGACTCTCAACATACAACAGAAAATAATACAAATCCTTACATGGCATATGATCCTCATAAATGGCTTCAGCGAAGAAATTCACAGATGATACAATTAGAAAATGCACTTAATGTGAACATATTAGTTCATGGAAATACTATAATAAGTGCTGGAGATATTGTAACACTTAATTTACCAAGAAAAGCAGTTGTGAAATCTAATGATACTCTTGATAAATTTTATCAAGGATCGTTTTTAATTAAAAAAATTAGACATGATTTTATGTTTACTTCATCTCCACAAAAACATCGAATGTATATGAATTTAGTTAAAGATTCTTTACAGGAAGAATTGCTTGCACCAGCAGATAACATTGAACCATCATCAGAAGAAGAATCTTTGATAACAAATTATGAATATAGTTCTTCTAGTTTATTAACTTAAAGGAGGTCCACAATCAAAAAAAACTCTCGTACAATATCCAACAAACAACAAATGAAGAGGGAAACTAAAATGGCTAAGACCAAGAATAGAATCAAAAGAATGAATTTCCAAACCCAAACCCGCAAGTACGAACCACTTTCAGAGAATGATAAATACATTATAGAAGCAGTAGGATATAGAAAACAAGAGTTAAGAGGGCGACTTAATGAAGACATTTCAAGAACTACAGGAGGGTCTATACGACCCCAATATATTTAAAGCAATCTTTCTCGCTGGTGGTCCTGGCAGTGGCAAGTCCCTTGTCGCTGGCAAGAGCACTGGCGGTTCTGGACTCAAGTTAGTTAATTCTGATCCCGTATTTGAACGTATGTTAGTGAAGGCTGGATTGTCTAAGAAAATGCCACCAGAAGAGTTTGAACGTAAAGAGGTGGTACGAGGCAAAGCAAAAGCAATTACTGCAAGACAGAAAGAAGGATTCGTTGAAGGTAGGCTTGGCCTTATCATTGATGGTACAGGTAAAGATGCGGCAAAAATATTGTATCAGAAAAATATGTTAGAAGAGCTTGGATATGACACATATATGATTTTCGTGAATACCTCTGTTGATGCTGCATTAGCTAACAATGCACGACGAGAACGATCTCTTCCAGAATCTGATGTTATTAAATTTTGGAAAGCTGTTCAGAACAACATAGGTCAATTCAGTAACATGTTTCGGCAAGGATTTATCGTGGTTGATAATAACGATCCCGTTGATCCAAAGGATTTGGAACTTTTTAAGGAAATATGGAAACGAGTAAGGGGTCTACTTCGCAAGAAGGTTACAAACACACGAGCAAAGGACTGGATGGCATCGGAACTCGCCAAGAAACAACGTCGATAGACCATTATCTAGACATTACAGAGTATGTGTGCCCAATGACCTTTGTGAGAGCAAAGTTGTTGATGGAACGCATGAAACCAGGCGAGGTAGCGGAAATTCT
>VTLG01017195.1_pt1 | contig 11067 bp, 19 predicted proteins | sample 4694571 | NCBI WGS metagenome assembly VTLG01 (sample SAMN12604809, study PRJNA352737) | marine metagenome | biome: ENVO:00000447; feature: ENVO:00000209|ENVO:00000569|ENVO:01000036; material: ENVO:00002151; isolation source: viral sequences binned using virsorter ... | reverse complement strand
CCTCCTTCACATGCTAACGCAAAAGGTTGAGAAGCAGCCATTATATTTGATCCGTTGACATGTACTTAGGCGCAGGATTCATTAAATTAGATCTCATTTTTCTTAAACCTTTATTATAATCGTCTAATGCAAAAGCTGCTGATTGCGGATTATCTTTAAATTGATGCATATAATATCTAGCTCGTGCTAATAATACTGAAGTATACATATCAGGAAATACTATTGTATCTCCGTGTGCATCTAATGCTGTAGGTAAATCCCAAGCAAAAAACCACACTCTATAAACTTTGTCAGGTATTGGACTTAATCCAAACTTTCTACCGTCTTTACTTCTTATAACAACTTTAGGTTCACCATATGTTTGAGTATCTGCATCGTCTATATTTTCAGATTCTCTACGATGATCCTTCCACTCTTCTAATGTTACAAAAGATAAATTTTGACTTGTATAAGGAGAAGAAGCACCACTAACTCCTATAGTTGTAAGATAAAAATCATTCCAATCTATTGCACCATAATCAGTTGTAACTGAGCTTGATGATGCTTTTAACTCATACCATCTTGTTCCTGCTGTTGTTTCAACATACACGTTTCCATAGAAAGGATCTGTATCTCCACTTTCTCCTGTAGCAAGAAAAGACCATCTAGGCTCTGCACTTACTATATCATTATAAGCTCTATTAACACAATCTTTAACGTGAGCTTGAACTCCTAAAGCACTGCTAAAATTAGAAGATGTTAAAACAACTTCGTTTGATTCTCTTAATAACTCATTCGTTAATTGTAAATAAGTAGTTGCCATTATTTTTTATGTGCCTTTTGTATTGGAAAATTTGCCATTAAAGTTGCACCTTTATGTTTAACAAACTTGCCTTTATGTTTCATTAATTTATAACCGCCTTTAGGCTGTTTCATCCAGTGATATCCTTTTGGTGCTTTAACTTTCATATTACTTCATAGTGTTTAAACCAACTTTGGCATCACACTTTTTAACTTTATCTTTTATATCTTTATAGTTTTTAACACCGCCACCTGAATAATACATTGCTCTTTTTTGTTTTCCACCACCATATGCTTTCTTTCTTTTTTTCTTAGGAAAACCTGCTTTCATGTTTGCGTAAGCTTTAGGTGTTATTGTAGATTTACTTTTAGGCCTGCTTGTTCCTGCTTTTTTTCTTTTGTTTATATTATCGTACAAACTCATTGTTTATCCTTTTTGTCTGTTATAGTTCTTTTGGGTCTTTCCAAAAATCCTGTCAAAATTCTTATTGTATGTTTTTCTTTCTTGGGCAGTCATCCTATTGCCTGCACTTACTAGTTTTCTATTGCCTTTTTTCTTATTCTTTAAGATTACAGGTCTTGCATCTGTTCCTACTTGTGGCATATTTTTCCTCTTTTAAGTATGGGGAAGGAGAATATTATAGAATTTCCTTCCCTCACACCGTTTTATTGCTTTAATTAACGATTAGTCAATTGCATAGAAAGCAGATACTAAAGCTTCGCTACGAAGTACATCAGCGCCATAGACGTGAAGACCTCTAACGATGTCACCAAAACTGTCAGGATCACGAAGAACCTCAGTTTGTGTAATAGCTTGTGCAGTAGCGCAGGCAGAAATATGTCCAGCTATACATTTACCACTAGCTGTAGAAGCAGCAGCAATGTTATTAGACTTGTACATATCAAAACCACGCAGCTTTCCACTTGATACTAGTCCATTACGGATAGAACCTTGCCCTGCGTTGAAGTCGACAGACATTAATTTTGAACCAGATTGAGACAGTTGCTCGTACCAAGAAGGAGGAGCGACAAACCATCTACCTTCTTCAGGGATGTTTTGCTCGTCCAACAATCTAGCCATAAATGCCATTACATCAAGAGGATCAGTTCCAGTACCATCAGAACCTGTAAGGTCGATAGAGTTAGAACCGCCTTGATGTTGCCCCATTGTTTGAGTAGCAGCAGCAGCGTCTGCACCTAATACGTGATCAGGTGAAGAACTAGATACTCCACTAAACAATTCGGCAATAACACCTTCATCAAAAGCATCTTTAAGAGCGTAAGCTGCAGAAGAGGATGCTACCTCTTTCCAGTTTACGTGAGACATAGATTTCTCAATGTCGTCTACTTTAAATTTGAAAGCGTTTGCTACATCAACAGTAAGGGTTTCTTCCACGTCAGTAAGTTTGGTCTGAGTAACGTCAGCACCTCTTTCATACTGATAAACAGTAATCGTAGGTTCTTTAACGATACGTACAGTATCTCCGTAAGCGGTAATTTCACCTGCATAATCAGTATTAGTGATTGCTTCTGCTACTGAGGCTTTTCTAAAAAAGTTAAGTACCTTCTTGGAATAAACCTTAGGCATGAAGAATGCATTAGTTTGTCCACTTTCGGAGTTCGCAAAGTTACCATTAGTATCAGTCGATTGCTCGAATAAAGCGTCCGATTGATTATAAGCCATTTTAAGTCACCTTTAAATGTTAATAGTTATACTTTAACTGCGCACTCTACCTTCTTCAAGAGCTTTATCGATCTCTGATTCGAGCCGATCAAACTCATCCATAGGGAGTGCTGCAATCTCCTCTTGAGTCCAAATTTTCGGTTCTGCTGTAGCATCTATCGTTGTAGTCTTTGTAGATACCATGTCCGCAGCCGTTGAGCTTGAACTCTTAGACTTCTCTTGAGTCTGTGTTTTCTCATTAGAAGCTAATCCCATGTCTTGTTTAAATAAATCAATTGCTCGACTTGCTAAACCAACATTATTAGGATTGTTATAAACCCATGCTTGAATATCTTCTGGTTGAGATTTAGCCCAATCGTGAAATTCATCACTGTCTCGAAGTTCTGCAAAATCAGGATGCTTATTGTAAAGCTCAGACTCTGCTTCTCTTCTTAAGGCCGCTGATTCTCTTTCTTGTAAAGCTGCAATCTTAGAATTTAATTCTTCGACTTTAGCTTCACTTTGTAAGTGTGAAACAGTTTCAACCACATCGTAAACATCAGGATATTGTGCTTTAAATTGTTCAAGTTCTTCAACAGTTTTAGGAGCTTTGTACTCAGGTCGTGAAGCGGTTGCTTCTTGAATAAGTTCTTGCTCTCTGCTTCTAAACTCATTAAGCTTACTATCGTAATGCTTTTTCAAGTCATCATACCTTTTTTTATAGTTAGGCTTTGAATAAGGTTTACTTTTTTCTACTGGTTTTTCTTTTATCTCTTCTTGACCTTCAGTAACTTCTTGAGTTTTTCTTTCAGGTGGAACAAATAAACTGTCAGCAGATAAACCTTCTTTAGGCATAACATCTTCCGTATGCCATGATTTTCTCATGTTGTACGGATTAGGTACTGGTTCATTTTGTGCTTCTTCTGTAGAAGCTACATTTTCATTATCAGTCATTTTTACTCTCCTTCCTTTGTGCTTACTCTACCAAGGTGGCTTATTCCAAGAACGTCTTCTAAATAAGTGCTTGCCTAAATAAGGTGGCATCAAAAGGTATTTTACTTTTTTAAAATGTAGAGGGCTGTTTGACTAGAACAGGTGGCTCTACGGTTAATTAAGTGGCGAATAAAGAGTTACGAGGATTTAAAGCAATCATAGATTCGTTTACTTTTTTATCAGCTAAAGAACGAGGCATTACTCTACCTTGTGTTTCTTTAGGCTGAACAGCACGAACTATTTCTTGTTCTTCTTGTTCTTCCTCAGTTTCTGTTACATATCCACCAGCTTGTCTCATTTGTCTAACATCAGCATCCATTTCAGCTTGTTCCATCATGCCTTGCAACTTATCAGGACCAATTTCTTCTGTGGCTTTTGATGTTATAACAAATTCCCCATCCGATAACCTTGCAGGTATCGAATCGGACATTCCAGTTCCCGGACCTTCAACGGGTCCAGAACCTGTAAATTCTGAAGCTGTTTCTACAACTTGATCAAAGATCATACTTAGTCGATCATCTTGTTCAAGTGCAGTCAGCAAATATTCTTCGTCTTCGGGAGTTAAAGACTCACCGACTATAAAATCTATATAGTTATCTTCCATCTTTTCGTCAGGAACCATTTCTTCTTCAGGCATCATCATAAGATCACCCATCTGATCTTCTACTGCTTCACCGCCTTCTGCGTATGCATATTTCATATTTGTAATACTTTTTTTTGTATCAGGCATTTTCTTCTCCTCTATCAAGTGCCTCTTTAACTTGGTCTTTAAGCTGTTCCAACATTACCAGAGAATTGATCTTCCCCCGGCAACGGTACGTTTCCTGTTCCGATGTTGCCGCCACCAGTGCCTGTATTTCCAAGTTCTTGCGGTTGTTGAGGTACTCCTTCAGGGCTTCCCATAGTTGTTTGTTGTTCACCAATGGCAGCAGTTTCGCCGCCTGCTTCTTGTCCAGCATTTTGCATTCCTATAATTTGTGCCATAATAGCTGCTTCCTCTGGATCATTGAGTATTTCTTCAGGATCAAGATCCAAACTATAGGCTAGTTCACTTACTAATTTAGAAATTTTAACAAATGGTGCAATAGCAGGACTTTGTGCAGTTTGTAAGAATGTAGTCAATCTTTGACTTCTTACTTCTTTTTGCATTAAGCTATTTGTTCCCATAGCATTGACTTCTAAATCTCCTTCGATTCCTAATTTACCTTCCATAAATTGCATATTCCATTGAAAGTATGCTTCACCTAAAGGTTTTAATAAGAAATCATCTAAATTTTTTACAACTGTTTTAATATTTAAACTTGCTGCACCTAGTAGCATTGACATACCTGAAGCTGTTCTTGTCATACTTTGAACACCTGTCTGTCCGTGTGAGTACGAAGGTATTCCTGTTTGTTCGTCTGCAAGTTGTCTAAACTTGTCAAACATCATCATGTTTTCTGTAGATGTATTAGGAAACTTTAATCCGTGTATTGCTTGTCCGGGCATTCCTGCTTGTCTTCGGAATATCTTTCCGGGATATATTTCCATAGATTGTCCACCTACAAGAGCAGACTCATCTACATCAAATACTAATGATCCTGATAGTGCAAGATTATCTATAGCCATACGTGCATGGCCATTCATAATTTGCTGTGCATCATCCATATTTTCAGCAACACCTATACCAAAGAAACTGTATGGGTTGCGCTCATATGGAAAAGAATGGTAAGGTAATCTATGTGGAGTAAACGGATTTACTACTACTCTTAGTAGTTTACCGTTACATATCCAAGCATTAACTTGTACTTCATCTAGATCATCTATACTATTTGGAACATCGACACCTGCTTCTCGCATATACTCAGCATCCATTATTCCCCAATATTCTAGTACTTCGTATTTATCTGAGCCATATGCTTCATCGTTTTCTTCGTCACGTAATTGAGTATCATAGTATTTATCTTCGTAGTTTGCTCCCATCATTAAGCATTCACGAATTGCATCACTGTCAAAATAAGGCATTTTGCGCAAAGCACGTAACTGACTTTTGTTTAATTTATGTCTATGAAATACGTATTCACACTCATCTATATTGGTTGCTGCAGGATCAGGAAAGAAATCCCAAACACTGACAAATTCTATTCTAGGTACTCTAACATCTACAGGAGCGTAAGTTCTTTCTCCTTCTTCTCCTTCATCCCATCTGTTTAAAGTTTTATTAAAATTAAAAGGACCTTTAACTATTCCTGTTCCTAGTAATGCAGACTCAAGTAATGCATTTCTTATTTCAGACGATCCACTTGATTCTTCAATTTGATCGTGAATTAATTTTTCCATTCGTCTAGCAGATCTTTGAGCAGGTTTAATCTCAATAGCTTCAGGCATTGGACTAGGACCTTCTGATAGAATCTCTGCTGCTTCTTCTTCTATAAACTTACCGTTACTAAAAGTAGCTCCGGGTTTTAAAACTTTACCGTCTCCTTCAAAACCTACATCAAAAGGATTATCAATAACTTCTTCTTGTACTTCTGGGATGCTTGTTTCAATTCCGGGAGATGGGTTTTGTGTGTCTAAATGCACATATTCAGATATACCTTCAGGTATTTTGGTTTCTCGAACACCTATTGGAAATTTACCTGTTCCAAAAACAACATCTACTAATTGACCAAAGGCTGCTAAAACTTTAGTTTTTGTAATCTTTACAAAGACTTTAGACTTTTCAGACTCTCTAAATTTTACTCGTTTATCGTAAAGACCTCTGTAGTTACGATAAGCTTTTAACCATCTATGCTCGTGTGATATTCTTGCAGTTTCTGCATCTGAAAAACGACCTTGTATAATTCCTACTAAGTTTAATTTTTGATCTTCTTCAAGTAAAAGTGCTTTACCTTGCTCACCTTCAATATCTTCAAAGAAAAGATTATCTGCGTTATCTATAAATGTATTGTCGTTTTCTGCCATATTTTAATATCCGAAATCTGGATCTACAGGTTTGTAGATAGATTCTTTTTTTAATTCTCTTATGCGCTGTAAAGGATCGTTGATTCTTGGTCTGCTCATAATTAAATAACGTAGCGCATCGTATGCATGATCAGATGCATTTGTGTCTACGTCTTCAGGTTTAGTCTTACTCAAAGGAATGCTTTGTAGTTCTCGAATCAAGTTAGGACAAGTGTTAAAAATTTGTAATTTAGGTCGGCTCCCACTATTCTGAACTTTCAAATATTCGTGAATTTGAATTTTACCTTGTATTCTATTTTTATCTGCTCTTCTGAGCTTGTGTCCTAGTTGCTGTAAAGTTTCACCAACCGTAGGACCAGTCGTTCCTGTTCTTGCCCAAGCTGCCGTATCTAAGACTCCTTGAACTGAAAACGGATCTTCTACTTCCATTTCCGTTATTATACGACCTAAATCGAGTCCTGTCAAGTTTTTTTTGTATAATTCTCTGTAAATTATTAAAGTTCCATCACTTCTATCTATTGCTCCCCATAGACAACAACTCTCTGAAGAGTACCCATAATCAATACCTTTTACCCTTTCCCAAGTAATAGGAAGGAAAAAAGGCTCGATAACATGAACTGTAGGATCAAACTCAACAAAGGCAGCGCCTTCAGCAACATCCCAATTACCTTCTAAGAGTTGTCTACGTTGTATTGGAGGCAATGCTTTAAGCATTTGTTCGTATCTTCCATCTTGTGCAAGATATGGATTATCATCTAATTTAGCAGGAATAAATTTTCTTGTAAGTCCATCAGCACCAGTAAAAGATTTATTGTGTTCAGCAGGTTCAATATATCTTTTTTTAACCCAATGTGCGCCAACACCTCCGGGGTTAGCTGTGCATCTTAAGTAAGGCTCTATTTCAGAATCTGTTGTTCGTAGTCTTGAAGCAAGATAGTTCCAACCAAACTCAGTTGGAAGGTGAGTAATTTCATCAAAACCTATCCAACTATATGCTTGGCCTTGATAACGATAAACATCTGCATCTCTTTCTAAGAAACCAAACTCTATCTTTGCACCGCTTGGAAAGTTCCATAACTTTTCAACTTCACGAAACTTACATCCGGGAAATGCTTTAGGATAAAGTTCACGAGATTTGTCTATTAGTTCACGTAATTCAGGCATAGACCTTCTAAGTATTAAAGCACGATGAGCAGATTTGTGTGCATAACGAAGAGGATCAACCAACATTGCGTATGATTTACCTCCTCCTGCTGCTCCACCATATAATACATCTTTTTCACCTGCTGCAAGAAACTCTGTTTGTGGTCCATCGTTTGGATGAAAAACTACATTTTCTTCAGGCTTGTCTTGTATTTCTTTTTGAACACTCGGAATGAGTTCTTTGATTTCTGTATCTAATATAACTTGATTATCTGAAACATTGTCAAGTTTCTTATAAACTTCTTTTTGTTTTTTTAAGTTAGACTTATAAGAATTAATCTGACCTTGAAGTTGTTTAATTCTTTTTTTCTTTTTACTCATAGACTTTCTAGCATTCATTTTTGCTTTAGTCTTAGAGTGGTAATTGTAATTACTCTTCGATCCTTTAGGTCTTCCTTTCTTTTTACGAGGTGTTCCGTCTTTTTTTAATTTAAACGTAACTCCGTCTTTTTCGGTTTCGTATCGTTCAGGATATAGTTCCCAATCTTTCTTGTCTTGTTCCATATTTTTTATCTATGATTTTCTTTAAACCGACATGGCTTATGCTACGACCTGTATGATTTTCTAACCAATAACAAGCATCACGAAGAGATATCTGTTCTTTAACAATCATTTCTTCTACAGCCTCAAGAGCTTCTAATTGTTTAGGAACAGGTTCTAAGTAGTGTTTATCTTCTTTAGATAACTCGTATCCAAAAGGAACAGTCGAACTTGTTCTTCTTTTTAAATCAGGAATTGTTTTATTTAAAAGACTACTGTTTACTTCTGTCATTTTTTCTTTTTTCTTGTTACAGTTTTATAAGCTTCGTTCTTTTTAGTTTTAGGATCATCTTTAACAAAATGTCCTTTTTTATTTCTAGCACGTACTTTAACTTCTTCGTAGCCAAGAAACGTAGTCTTAAACCAATCAGTCAAGCCTATATTCCAAAAGTTCATTGTTCTATTAAAATTATCTTTCATATCTATTTACCTTTATTATATTACAAAATCTTCGCCTTCGTGCCAAGAGCAACCTGTTAGTCCTCCAGCTTGTAAGGCTTTTAATGTTCTTACTATTTCTTCTACGTTACGACCAGTATCTAAAGCGTTGACTGATACGTGTTGTATAACTCGATCAGGATCAACAATGAAGGTTGCTCGTAAGCAAACACCTTCTTGATAGGCAATAATGCCTAAATCATCAGACAAAGACAAACCACAATCGGCTGCTAATGGATGTTTTATATTACTAATAAGCGAATTGTTTTCTTTCCAATTAAGCTTACAGAACTCATTATCGCCACTTACACCCATAACAAATACACCCTCATCAACTAACCGATCCATTTCAGCAATCTCAGTTGGACATATAAATGTAAAGTCTTTAGGATAAAAGTATATAACTGCCCAACCTTTTAAATCGTCAGACGTGCATTTAACCATTTCATTGTTTTCGTTGACTCCGTCAAGATAGAAGTCAGGAAATATATCACCTACTGTTAGCATATTGTTTCTCTCTTATTATTTTTTCTTTTTCTTTTTTGTAGTTCGTTTTTTGTGAAGTCCATGTTTAGCGTGTTGTTTTCCTTTTTTAGTTGCTGCTCTTTTCTTTTTATTTGCTGCTGCTAATTTTTTACGGCCTGCTGCAGTTGATTTAAGTTTTTTAATTTTTGCTGCAGGAGCATACACTTCTCCAGTTTCAGAAGATTTTTTACCGCTAGGAGTTCTCCATTTTTCTTTTGTCCATTTTTTTAAAGACCTTTGTGATTTTTTAAGCGCCATTACTTGTATCCTCCACCTTTAGCTTTATACATTTTAGCTAACAACTGTGCTTTTCTTGCAGACCATTGGCCAGCTTTACCACCCTTAGTTCCTGCTTTTATCTGTTTAAATAAAGCTTTACGCATGGTAGGCTTAGTATAGTTGCCTGCTTTATTAACTGTTGATTTCTTTTTTGTTGTTTTCTTTTTAGGCATATATCACCATTTAACTTTATTTGCCCAATACGCTGCAGACATCTTTCCTTTCTTAATGTTCTTAGCGTGTCGAGCTTTGAAACTTTTACGTCTTGCTTTTTCACTTTTTGACTTAGGACTCTTACCAGCACCTCTTACACCTTGCTGTCCAAAGCGTATAAGTTTTAAATTGTGTCCTTCTTGTGCTAAAACAATATGTGATTTAGTAGGATGTTTAGGAGTTCTTTTAGGTTTGTTGACTCCTTTTAATCCGTGTTTTTTAATTAAACTTGCTCTTCTTGTTTCGTGTGCCATATTAATTTAATTCCTCTTCGTTCTAGTTCTTTTAATACTTTATGTTTCTTTTTCTTAGGTGACGACTCTTTGTTTAAGTAGTCTATGAGTTCTTGTTTCGGTACTGCTTTCATGTAGTGCCGTATTGTAGCAGTCTTGCCTGTACGTCTGTCGTAACTCTTTTCTGTTGGTCTAAACTTCGTGGGAGGCATAATCAGTTTAAGTATCTGCTTTTAAGACAAGCTCTGTCGTGTCTGTCTTGGTTGAGTCTTCGTAACGTAGGATCAACTTCGTTGTACCATATAAAAGGAAACAAAGCATGTACAGCTACACGTAAAGCCAAACAACCTAAACGAATAGCATACCATATAGCTACTCCCATATGCTCAAGATATTTTTCGTTGGCTTCGTCTAAGTGTTTAAAGTTTATGTCTGGTTTCTTCATTGTTGTATTTTCTTTCTAACCAATTTAGGTGTAAGTGATAATAATCTTCAAAGTCTTCGTAAGGTGGTAAGCCACAACGATGTCGTTCTAAACAATTCTCGTCATATAAGTTTCTACACCACTTCCTAAACATTTCATAATCATCACTCTTCATCATCGTCTTGCTCTGTGTATTCTCCTTCAATTACGTTTACTTTTTTCTTTGCTGGTAATATAAATACACCACCATTTGTTTTATGATCTACTTCTACTCGTTCTTTTTTAACAACACCTACACGATCTAGGATTGTTTGAGCTGCTTGTAACTTATTAGCTACCTGTGGTATCGGCATATCAGTATTCATTATGTCTACCATTTTAAGAGCTGCTTGTGGTGCGCTGTTGGCCAAGATGTCCGTTGCGAGATCTATGATCTCATTCTTTAAAGACTTTACAACTTGATAGTGATTGCCACTGTATCCTGCTTCTTTGGCTGCTAGTTTTGCATTGCCGTTGTTCTCTATCAAACAATCTAAGAACTTTTGTTGTTTGTCTGTTAAAGTCTTTGTTGTTTTGTTTGTTTCTTGTAAGTATGTGTTAGCCATAGTTTGTATTATAGGTCTAGTTAACGAACTTGTCAAGTCTTTTTTTAAAAAATACTTTGTAAAATTTCACAAATTAAATAGTGCTTGACAAAATGAATATTTGTATGTATAATATTCTTTAAGCCTCCCGGGGTTAAATACCTAACTAACTACCTCCCCTTTGATATCTCAATATATAGCGGAATAGCGCATATATATATTATAAGGTATGCCGCATTTATCAAGTTA
>VTLG01000403.1_pt1 | contig 11067 bp, 3 predicted proteins | sample 4694571 | NCBI WGS metagenome assembly VTLG01 (sample SAMN12604809, study PRJNA352737) | marine metagenome | biome: ENVO:00000447; feature: ENVO:00000209|ENVO:00000569|ENVO:01000036; material: ENVO:00002151; isolation source: viral sequences binned using virsorter ... | reverse complement strand
TATATTTCTTGCTTCTTGTGTAACGTATAAATTTTGTAAAAAGTTGTCATTAAGGTCACTAGATCTTATAGCTGACCCTGGGTAGAAGGTGGAGGCAACATTATCATCTGATGTCTTCCTATGAACTCGTACTTTAATAGCATTTTTAGGTGCTCCAGATGTTTCCTGCCAGGTGGTAGCAGATCCAGTCAAAGCTTTAAGTTCTAACGTTGTAGCATTAGGAAATGTGTATTCAGTTGCGGCTAGTACCTGTTCAGCACCAGTCCCTAATGTGAGACCGATCTTAACATCACTAGTTTTTAAGTATTCAAATGTGAAAGGGTAGGCTTTTTGTGAGCCATCCCCTGTAAAATCATTTTCAGTTGTAGCCATAATGCTTTATTTATACTGTTGAAGTTCTTTTAAAGATTCACCTGCACCTTTAGTATCGCCTTCTTTTAATTTACCTTTAATTACTCTCCTCATATAACCTCTAACAACCTTATTAGGATCAGTCTCTTGTAAGTGAGTATGATAAGCAGACAAAGCCCATGTAAACGCTTCAGTATGTAAATCATCTAACATTCTATATAAAAGCGTTTTTTTGATAGGGTAATCTTTTTGAAGACCTCTTGGACCTAAACTTTTTTTATATATCTTAAGTTCTTTAGACCATTGATCATCTGTAAGATTCATTATCTGCATAACACCCCCCTTTAAATTAGCATGTGTAGCTATCCAATTATTTATATATCTTCTAGCATGCGGTGTTAAAGGTTCTTGAGCAATTTCATCTTGTCTGGGTTTTGTTAAACCATCCCAACCTGTTGATAATAACCATTGTCTCCAAGGTTCCATACCTCCATTCTGTTTGAACATTGGTAATAAAGCATTGGCAGCAGCTGTAATAGGCTCTTGAAATCTAATAGGACTACCTGTATATACATCAAGGTATTCAGGTAGATCTTTAGAATTACCTGGTATTAAGAACTTATTTAAATTAAGTAATTGACTTTTTATATCTCTATCAACATCTCTTAAAGCTGGAGATAAAGCATTATTAAGAATAGTTCTAAGACCTTTCTGTGGTCCCATCATATCAGATTGACTGGCTATAAACCTATTCCAAGCATTCTCGTCACCCGTATATAAAGAAGCTAATGGTTCAAATCCTGCAGTAAGTGTTTGATTACCTATATTCATTGTTATAGCAGTTAGTAGTTTTTTAAACCAGTCTTCTGTAATTGATTGATCAACACGATCTGATTGATATATAATATCTCCTACTAATCCTAATATACTTTCAAAAGGTTCTAAACCAGCATAACTCACCCATTTACCAGTGAATGGATTTTTAAAGGATTTAGGCTTCCAACCCATCCTTAACATCCTTGCTCGTTCTGCAGCGTCTTGTGGTCCATTTCCAGTTAGATTACCTTCTAATGCCCATATACCAGCACCCATTATAATAGAACTACCCATTAACTGTCTACCGATGTACTCAGATTGCAGTGCTTTTAAAGCTTCGGGAGTATTTTCAAGACCATGCTCAGACATTACTTCTGCTATTTCCTCAAGAGTTTTAGCACTTAATGCACGTTTGGCTCTTGTACTTAAAGGTACTATATTACTAGCAGGATTGAAAGACCATGTAAGTTCAAGCGCATTTAAACCAGTTCTAGGGAACATAAATAAAGCTTTAGCAGCAGGTACATGTCCTAAGAAACTTTCAAAATGTTGTATTGATTTATAGTCTAGAGTTAAAGCTAATTCATCAGATGCAAATTTAGCAGCTGAATCTTTTAGTAAACCATTAGAATCAAACGCTGAATCATATAAAGTTTGTTGTAAATTTCTAAACTGGTCAACACTAAAAGAACCATTAGTAGCTTCAAGTAAAGCATCATAAGCTTTAGCTCTAGCACTACCACTAGCCATTAATGATTTAAAGAAACCGTCAATAGCATAGAGCCCATTAACACCCCATCTATTGTATTTCCAGTTATTCCAATGTGTTAAAGCCTTAGCCATATTCCACATCGCAACTTTACCATCTTTACCGTCTCTTTGCCAAGCTTCTGCCATAGTTTCCATAGCTTGGAAGTTATCCATATTAGCACCTTTAATATCATGCCTACCACGTTTAACAGCTATCTCTGGATTAGAATTAGCTAATCGCCAATCATCTCCCATGATTTTAAAACCACGTTTAAAGTTCTCTATTAAACCTCCATAAGTATATAAAGCACGTTTAAATGTACCTACATCCCCGCTTGCCATAGCACCAGCAAATACAGAAATCGGTTTAATAGTAGCTATAGTAGTATTAGCTGTTAAAGCTCTTACAGGTGCTAAACCATTAAGTACAGAGTTATATCTGATAGCATGTAAACCTCTAATAAAGAAACTTGGCATCTCAGGATGTCTATCATATATACCTTTCTTAAGTAAGCCTATATTATTCTCAGCAAACTTATGTAGTTTATATAAACTATTAACATCACCATTAGTTGCATCATAGGCTTCAGCTAAAGGACGCATATATTCAGGGTATTCTTTAGCAATTCTATTTATCTCATCTATAACATCATAAGCTTTCATCTTACTAGCAGCTATACTAGAATCAAAAGAATCTGCTTGTAAGTTTAACCATTCAGCTGTTCTTCTGTAATTACCTTCAGCAATTAAATCTCTTAAGATCCTACTACGTGCAATTATATCTTTATTAGTCTGAACTTCACTTACAAGGAATTTCATCTTTTCAGACATGATCTCCCATTGTCGGCTATTAGTTCCAATACCTTCTAAAAGATTCATAGATCTAGCAGTAGTAGATATAGTAGCCCCTTCTTGTTGAATCATCATTGCAGATGATTTTATGTTATCAGGATTAAACATCATATCATGAGCTTTCTTCCAAGCATAAGATGCTTCTACCCACTTATCTTCATTAAGGAACTTCCGACCTCTAAAGGTCATTGCCTTACCACCTTTAACAATTTTTTGAAAATGTTTAAAAGTAATATTTGGATCAAATAAATTTTCAACTAGTTTATCAACAGCTTGATCTAAGGCATCAGACTTTACATAGTTACCATCTATTATAACATCAGCTTTTGCACTCAACTGTTTTTGATAAAAGTCACCTAAGATCCTACCTCTAGTAGATCCATCAGTTGACTCCATAATGGTATCTAATATAGGCTTACTAGCTACAGGTCTTGCTATACCATCAATAGTATCTATATTATTTTGAATAGCATAAAGATCACCTTTAGCACCTACAGGATCTGGATCAAATACCTGCTCTGGAGGTACAACCCTCTGTTCAGGTCTAGCAGGTTCATTAATAAATGGATCATATTCACCATCTGTTTTAGTATTATAGCGTTTTACAGCTTCTTCTGTTTGTGCAACGCTTCTCTTACCTCTAGTACCTTCTACTACATCTGTGACTGGATCAGATCCATCTGATTTAAGTATCTGTCTTAACCTATCAGACTGAGCATCAAATTGTTGTAAAGCTTTTTGATCTAAATTAACACGTCTTAAAGCGTTTCCAAAAGCAAAAACAGCTCCAGTTAAATCAACAGCAGCTGACATACCAGCAGCTTCATACATATGTAAGTGCCGCCTTGCCTCAGGAGTCATACCATCTTTAGTACCCCATGGTATATTCCAACCTAACCATTTATTTAAAGCACCAGCTGCATTATCTTGTTCATAGGATTGAGAGGTTATACCAGCAATAGAAGTTTCAATACCCATCTGTCCTAAGATAGACCATATAGTCCTCTGTGCTGTAGGTATATGTCTTGCTGCTGTTAGTTTTGCAGCGCCTCCAATAAATAATCTATTAGCTATTATTGATGGTAATATAACAGCAGATGAGTCTCTTATTAAAGTATGGAATGGATCTTTAGATGCTGGGTTATTATCATCCCACCATTGATCAGCTCTTTTAAGCCAAGGTAGATTTAATTTATCACCAGCTGCACCGAGTAAATCAAAAGTAAAATCTCCAAGACCTTGGCCTGCAGCATCTCCAAATTGATTTATACCACCAATAAGTGGTATTTTATCTATAGCTCTACTTACTGGTGTAGTGAGTTTTGCTTTATCTACTTCACCATCAGTAGTACCATACTCTAGTCCTAATGGTCCTGCTTCAGTATCTTCTAGAGGTTCCTCCTCTTGGTTAACTATAGGTTTATCTTCTGTTGTCTTAGTGTCTACAGCTGCTTCTGTTTCAGTTAGTACTGCTTCTTCTTCTATGGGATCATGATCCTCTGAATCAAAAGGTACAGGAGGTATATTTGAATAAGTCATACTATAAGCCCTGCTAGTTGTGGATTAAATATAGTAGGTTTGGACGTGTCCATCCAATTATTATTACATGCTATACTATTCTCTACAATAGGTTGACAAATTCTATCATAAGGATACCTTACAGCTGAACTAACGTTTAGGGCTTCTTTCTTTATAAATTCTTTACTAGTAGACACATTACCTTCAACCTCTATTCGTTTTATTGGTTTGCCTGTACGTTCTTCGTAGCCTTTATATAAATATTCTAGAACCTGTTCTTCATCTAACTTCCACCTTGAAGATAGTTCATGTATAATACGTGGTGTTTCTATTTTACCGGCTGCTACCTGTTCTAATCTTTTATCACGTATAACACTTGCTTCTGCACTACTTAAATAACCTTCGACATCTCCGTCAGCTTCTGAGACACCTTGTACTGTTAAATCATATCTAAACGGACTACTCCAACGTTCAGTACTTCTTCTTGAAAAATAAGGTAAAGTTTTTCCTATCAACACTTCTGTATCAAATGCATATTTACCTTTACCGTTTTGTCCGTTTTCCCATTCTTTGTCAAACTGATTCTCAGCCATTTTTACTGCAGCAGCCCATCTGTTGTCATGACCCTCATGCTTAAGTACATCTGAATGCTGTAAATTAGCGTATACTCTTGTTCTAAAATCATTTTCTATTTCTGCCTCTGCAGAGAGAAGAGTATGATGAGCCTTACCAACACCAAATTTCCCATATCCCCACGTCATACCTTTTTGTCTTAATTGCCCGATCATACCTTTTAAAGTTGAGTCGATATCTTTACCTATAGGAGAATCCTCTGGAGGCCAAGCGCCACCTTCTTTGTCAAACTTTTCTAGTAAACCTTGTTTGAATGATTCACTAACATTTTTCAAACCTCTTATCCACTCTTTAGTATATTTACCAGGATTATTCATTTTCATAGAGGCAATGTCTTCATTAGTAAGCTTTTCCATTATATCAGACGCACTGCCTTGTCCAGATATGTATTTCCCTGCAATATGTTTAGCTAAGCCAATCTGATTAGCTTGTAATGCTCTCCTAGCATCCATTATAAAATCAGCGTTTGTATTCTCTTCATTCGGTCTATCTGCTACTATCTTATCATACTTCTGTATACGATGCTTTTCTATTCCTCTATTGATTTTATCTGTTTCTAAAGCTTCTTGAGATAATTCAGCTCTTCTAACATTATAAGCACCCTCTGATTCAGAAGTATTAAATTGATCAGAAAACCTAACATCTTTACGTTTATCTTTTGAAAATACTTTATGTTTACGATATATTTCATTTACATCTAAACTGACTAAGCCTAACCTAGTACCATGAGCTATCATCCTATCAAACTTTTGTACCCAATCTTTAGAAGTAACATTTTCTGGCTTTACTTCCATAAAGTTTTTAAATACCTTACCTATAGCACCTTCTGTATCACCATCTCTATTTACTAATAGAGTATATGGCACATGAAATTCAGTTTGATAGGCTTGCGCCTCCACCTTATTAGCTATCTTATCTCTTACTACTTTTAAAATACCTTTGGATTGTTCAGCTTGCCACTTATTTAAGTGCCTTTTTGAGTGCTCATTACCTTTATGACCTGGATGAGCATCTGTCAAAGCTTTCTCTAAATTAACATAAGCTCCTGCTAATTTAGCTCGTGCTTCTTTTTCAGTTACAGTATCACTAGTTATTAATTCAGACCTTAAAGCATTAAAACTGGTAGTAGTCCCATCATTTCTTTTAATATTATTAGCTGAAAGGTGAGTGGTTAAATCAGTAGCTACGGTTTTACCTATCTCTATATCTAGATAAGTCCGTATCCTTTTAAGTTCTCTAGCTGATTTACCAAGTAAAGCATCAATATCAGCCCCATGCCAACCAGCATCAACTAATTTCTGTTTATCAACATTCTTAGTTTTCTGACCATTGTCAAGGAAATGTGAAAAGAGTTCATCAGTCTTTTGAGGTGTTACATTACTACCGATTAAAGTTTGAGTAAAGTCTTTAGCTTCTTGGTCTGCTTTTTCTCTTTGTTGAGCTGCTTTAGCATCAGTAATAGTCTTAGCTGTACCAATCAGGCTTTGTATAGCTTCATTTTTAAGTTGTTCACTTCTAGAAGCAGCCTCTATATTTTTTAGTTCTGTGCGGCGGTTGTGCTGTATTGCTTCATGAACAAGCCGATTATCTGCTTTGTGGGCATCAAAAGCATTTCCTGCTGCTTTCCTTTCAGCACTGTATTTCTCCCGATTATGCCGAGCAAATTCATCATAATACTCTTTACCTTTGTTCCTAGCAAAACTAGTACCCTGTCTTCTAGTTTCTAGTTGTGCTAGTCTTTCATCAACAGGGCTTGGTATGTGAACAGCGATATCTAATGTCCCATCATCCCCTTGGGGTTGGACCATTATTCTTCTTTGTACTGTCATGTTTTTAATTAATTAGTTATCCCAAAGCTGCAGCTGCAGAAGCCATACTTTGCATTCCACTAGCGAGACCTGCTAGGCCGTGGCCTGTAACAGCAGCTCCCTTAATAGGCTCCGGACCTTTACGTGGTGCTTTAGGTTTTTGTAGTTTAGGTTCTGGAAGTTCAAGTGGTTTAGATACTTGTGGAGGTAGTATTGGTGCTGGAGCGATCATATCTCTAGCTTTTAGATCAGCTTGATATTTATCTAGTTTACGTTTCTCCTCATTACGTTCATACTCCAGATTAGTAATTTTAAGATTTTCTTTAAGCTGAGCTTCGTTGAATTCAACATTCACTCTCGTATTCCATAATTCATCTACAAGCGTTTGATCTTGTAAATCTACACTATCTCCTAGTTCCTTTAGTTTAAGTCCAATCTTTTCTATATCTAATCCTGCAGTCTGTTCAGATCTACCTATAGCATCAGCTATAGCATATTCTAATCTTTGACTAGACTGTTTAGCAATTATTGCATTACGATCTGCACTTCTACCTGTTTGACCTATTGCTTTTACCTTACCTTCAAAATCAAAACCTTGTATTTTTTGTAACTCTAACTTAGCATTATATTCAGAGACCTTATTATTTAAAGACTGTTTTAGAGCTTTCTTATCAACTTTAAATACAGTTTTACCTTGATTCCTTTTATTTACAAGATCCTCTCTTTGTCTACCTATTTTTTTCTCTGTTTGTGCTTTTCCTTTTTTAATATCTTCGAATTGATATCCTAATAAAGTTAGTTGATCTTGATAAGCCTGAGCCGCTGCTGTTGTAGCAAGGTCATTTGCAATATCATTATAATCTAACTGTACTCCATATGCTTCAATACTAGCATTATAAGCTTTTACTTGTTCATTATAATCAAATAATCTTTCTCTATCTTGATCTATCCAATCTCTAGCAGCTTGCTTATTTCTATATTCTCTTTGTTGATCAAAGTTCCATTTAGCAATATCTAAATCTTCTAAAGCATAAGTATAAGCATCTTGAGCTTGTTGCCAATTGAATTCCCAATTAGCAAGGTCAGCTTCATACTGCTTTTGTACCATCTTTTGGGCATAGCGGTCTTGTTTTTGACCACTTAAATAGCCCATTCCCATACCCACCGCGCTTAACGCAAAGCTGGCAATAGCCCATCCCATAATTTAAGTCCTCCTATAATAACGTGGTGAGTATTTCCCTTCCCACATCATTGATGTTAGAGAGACTGGGAATGGTGAGTCACTGAAGACTCTTAGTGTAAAATTATCTGAACGCTGATGAACAGGTACAGTAAACATCTCTTGTGTATCTAAAGGCACGTCATCAGCTAAATAGAAGTTTGGTTCTTGTACACTTTGTATATCATACCAATTATCTAAATAGATTTTAACTAGTTTACCAGCACCTGGAGGATCAGCAAGAGTGATTACATCACCACTGATAGTCCAGCCTGTTACCTTAAGGCCATTTACTTTAACGATTATATCATTAGGATCATCATATCTAGATTCAAAATAAGTAAAGGCTTTATCTCCTAACGTAAGAGTACCAACTACATCATGATCTGTACCTAAGTGGGCTTTATCAATTGTAATAGTATCACCGTTTGCATAACCTTTACCTTCTTTGACAACTGTAATAGCAGTAGCAACACCACTAGCTAGAGTTACATTGAACTCCATACCTGTACCACTGGTGCCTCCTGACTTATGAGTCAAAGGCTCACCAGATGTAGTTTGAGTTACAGTACCATCAGCAGGAGCACCAGCTCCACCATTCTGATTAGTGCTAGAACCAATAGCTATAGTAGAACCACTATCAGGATAAACCTCATAGACTTCACCCTCTCGTCCTTTAGATTTGAGTTTAAAACCTAATACACTAGATTTACCTACTGAAAACTTCATTCTAGATACAATTAGACTTGCAGTGTAGTCACTAGTACTCCCTTCTCCCATTCTAAAATAGGTTTTTGGAAGAGTTACATCAAAGTCATACTTATATCCTACAAAAACATCATCAGCTTGACCAGACATATCTTTAAATGGAACCTTATAATAAGTATCTGTACCTATTGTAAGTCTATCTGGTGTGATAGTAAAGCCTGATTCAGTAATCCCTTCAAAGTTTGTAGAACCATCACCTTTAATTAATATAACAGGATCTAAAGCTGAGATATCAGTATAAGGTATTTTACAATAAGAACCATCATACACTACTGCTGTACCTGCAGCATTAGATCCACCACCTCCGCTAAATGTAACAGCTGGAGGAACAGCAGGATCATAACCTTTACCAGGATTAGTAATAGTAATACCAGTAACTTTATTTCCTACAACTACAGCTGTACCAGTAGCTTGTGTACCACTAGTTGGAGCAGCAATGGTTACTGTAGGTGTACCAGTATAACCAGTTCCTTCATTATCAATAGTTACACTACTAATAGGATATTGATTTACAGCTGATGTAGCTGTATACATATCCATGTGAGGATTTATCTGTTGACCTGCAGAGTTAGTTATAATAGCCTCTTCTGGAGTCATAGAGATCTCAGCACTTAAGGCATAGTATCTAGCTGTCCCTCCTGTACCATCTTTAATTACAGCGTATAATGTATCTGAATCTACTGTTATATAGTGAACATTACCAGGTAGTGTCCAGTTAAACCAAGAAGCAAATAATAATCTATCACCTTCTTGATAAGTCCGGTAAAAATATATCTCCTTTGCAGTCTTACCAGACATTGCTATGAAACTATTTTGTGGACTAGTTAGCAATGTATCTACTGTAGCTGGAATATATTCTGCAACAATACGGCCAATATCAGAAACAGCAGGTACAGCATTATTACCTTGAGGCACCAACGCAAAGACCCTAGTAAATCCTTGAGTTTCATGTGTCTTACTTACAAAATTTATAGTAGTACCTGTATCTACAGGTTTAATTTTATCATCTACTTTATAATTAGATACACTACGAATCACTGCTGTCTTAGGTGACAAGCCACTATCAGCTGAGAATAGCATAAACTGCTGATTCTTACTGAATAAGAATAAACCTTGTGTTGCAGGTAATACACTAGTTAAAGTAACAGGTCTAGTACTATTAACACTGAGGTCTACAGGATCAGCATCTGTTTGTGTACGTGCTGTAGTTGCATATAGATTAAGATAGTCTCCAGCTTGACCTAATACTACGTTATCTTCTGATAAGAATCCAAGACGGTTATTAGAAAAGAAAGTTTGCTGAATTTTTTTCCCAACAAAACTTGGATGACTATTAGTCAGATCATCACCTACTAATCTTTTAACCCAAGGTACAGGTTTAAAAGTAAAAGCGTCCTTACCTGTACACACCAATTGGTGAGGCATTGTGATTTCTTTTAAGCCTGTTGATACACTAGGTGATATTGTTTCTCTCCAGACTTTTGTATCGCCATCAAACTTAACATAGTAATCATCTTCAACAGCATCTGTATTTAATATTTTAACAACTCTATCTGTAGCTGTTAATATAGGTAAATCATTAATACTATTTACTTCATCTTGATAAGTTGTCAGCTCAGTACCACTAGGAGATTGAACTGTTAATTTAAAAGCTGCATTATAAGTGAACTCTAAAGTGTTTCCAATCTTAGTTACAGTAAGATTACTTGTACCCCAGTTAGAAGAAAGGTCATCTAATATTGTATCAGCTGTTGCACCACTTGCAGTATAGTCTTCAACCTCATCACTACCTGAATCAGGATCAAAGGTTATTTTGTACAGACCATTGGTTGTACCATTAAGTACCACTGTAGCCTTACGTCTAGCATTAAACGTAGTAGCTGTGTGAGCTTCTACCTCGAATGCTTTATTAGTTATATAGTATGTGTCCTGTATAGTCAGAACATCGTAGTCTGTGGCTTTTTCAGAGCTTAGGTAAGTACCAGCTACATAACTTGTACCTGCTGTTGAGTCAGTAGCAAAACCACCGTGATTATGTGTGACAACAGCTTTAGTATATACACCACCACCTGTTGGGATAGCGTTCCATATATGAATCTTTGCATCAGCTGGTGTAGTATCACCTACAATACAACCTATGTATCTTTCATCTGCATCACGGTTTATATAAAACCATTTTGCATTATCTAACTCATTGTTAGCAAATGGTGTACCATCTGTAGTTGTTGCTAATGTATCTAATAATTTAAAACCTGGTCTCTTTGTTAAACCAAAGGTAGGATCAGGATAAGCATTAATACATTTTGTTAATTGTCCAGGTAGCTTCTTATCATCAGGTTGATTAGAAACACC